>ENA-OQAN01000770-OQAN01000770.1-human-gut-metagenome-genome-assembly--contig:-NODE-770-length-15843-cov-3.964749_pt1 | contig 15843 bp, 19 predicted proteins | sample MGYA00242735_ERZ504527 | MGnify/ENA primary metagenome ERZ504527 (study PRJEB26092, sample SAMD00036230) | human gut metagenome | host: Homo sapiens | study: EMG produced TPA metagenomics assembly of... | reverse complement strand
ATTATCCACCAAAATTTTCAGACCAGCACTGGCGTGGTGGTCTAATTTTGATACCCAATTTTCAACCTGTATAAATTTTTCAATATTCTTTCAATTTAGCCTTGACTTTTTATTTGCAGGCTGTTTTATCAATTGTATTCCATACAGTTTCAGTTTATATTCCAGCATGATATACAGCCTGTTATATGGTAGTCCGTGAAACTTCTGGTTGGTCTTGCGTCCCATATCTTTTTCTTTACGGATATTTCGGATGTCTCCCACAACCACGCAGCGGATATCTTCCTTTCTGCAATATTCTGCAAGCCATCTGGTCACTTTATGAAGATAATCCTTCACTGCATTCTGCTTTTTTCTGTAAAGTCTCTGGATATGTTTCGATGATTTCGGATATTTTATTCCTCTTTTCGATTGCTGCGCATACCATACAGACTGCACTCTGGCGATTTCTTTATGAAAGTATCTTTCCAGAGAAAGATATTTTCTTCCCAGAATAAAAGTCCTTCCATTTCTGGAATCATAACAGGTCATCAGATTATGAAGCCCAAGATCAACAGATAAATAATGTCCATTCTGAGAGAGCAGCTCTGGTTCTTCAATCTCATAGATAACGATAAGGTCACATGTTCCATTTTCCGGCGGATAGATCCGCAGCTGTTTTATACGAGCCATGTTCCTGAAAATCTTATTTTCAAGATATAGAAATTTTTCATGAATCCCGTAAGTTTCCTCTATATAACTTTTTAGATCCTTTGGCAGAGACAGCCGTAGCTGGTCTGAACCTTTCTCATGTCGGATCCCCATCTGCATATATGTGACCGGGATATTCTCCTGTTTAAAGCGGGGCGGATTGGGATCTTTAATCCCTCCGGTCTTTTTCAGGACATAAAAAGATTTCCATGCTTTATCCAGCTGTTTGCAGATCTCCTGCGCTGTCTGTGACGGAAGCTGTCTGTACCACAGATCTCCCTTATGTGCCCTTTTCTGATAGTACCAGTCAGGATATTTTTCCAGTCCCAGTTCTTTATAATGATGGCGTTCATAGTTGCAGACATTCCAGAGTTTGGAGGCTGCATAACACATATGCCCTATGATATTGGAATATTCCTGACTGATCCTTATGGATGTTTTATGTGACAGCAGCATCTCCATTCTCCTTCTGATTCATAGTTTTTACTATGCTTACAGCATAGCACAAAATGCTCTTGCTTTTCAATGCAAATTCGACCTGCTTTTTTCTGAAAACAAATACAATAATCAGGAGATATAAGAAATCAATTTTTGTTGTTACATTTTTTGTGCGGATACGCACAATGCTGTGCTTTCATTTCGGTAATTGAATTGCCGAGGATTCCTGCTTATAGTCCTAAAACTTTCATAGACATTCTCCTCGTATAGATTTATCGTAACTATTTACAGGTAATTATTTCCTCCATTATTGTTCTAGATAGATATAACATAAATTGTAAAGGGCGATTTTGCAAGAGAATGTTATGGAAGAATTGTAAGGTTCAGGTTTTCATGTTAATATATCCATATACAAAAGAAAAAACAGTCCCAGTTCCCAGGAGAGGAGAAATCATGCGTGATGAGACGAAGATGGATGTATATACGTCCGGAGTGACAGGCGCAGAGTATGATGCAGGAATGAAACAGCTTATGAGTAATAAAGAGATTCTTGTTCCCATCCTGCAGATGACGGTGCCGGAGTTTAAAACGTGCTCACAGGAAGAAATTCTGGAATGTCTGGACATTTCTTCTATTACAAAAGATGATTTCGTAAGTGATATACCAGATATAGAAAAGGATCTGAGATTAACCAAAGAAGACAGTGAGCTCTCATCTCTTGTGGAGAAACTGGTAAGATTTGATATTCGGTTTAAGATAATAAATCCAAAGTTGTCCACAGAGAAGATAAGGGTGAATTTACATATTGATATGGAAGCGCAGAAAAGCTACCGTCCAAGTAACCCGTCATATCCTATATTAAAACGTGCAGTATATTATGTAGCAAGAGACCTTTCCTCCCAGCTAAGTATGATTACACAGACCACGGATTATTCAAAATTGGAGAAATGTTATTCCATATGGATCTGTGCGGAGGATGTGCCAAAGAAACTGCAAAATACATTGACGGAATATTCTTTTTCGAAGAAGGATATCATAGGAGTAGCAGATGAACCTGAGGAAGATTATGATCTCTTAACAGTAATTATAATCCGACAGGGAAAGGAAACGGAAGAGAACGGAATATTTGAGTATTTGAATGGAATATTTGACGGTGATATAAAAAGGATACAAAAATATTCACATATAAAATGGTCAGAGCCATTTTGGAAGGAGGCAGGTAAAATGACAGGATTTGGAGATAGGATTTACGAAAGAGGAATGCGTACAGGTGAGCAGAAAGGCCGTCAGGAGGGAATGATTCTGGGTGCTCTTATGAGTGGAAAAACTCCGGAGGAGGTTGCTGAGATGCTGAACCTGCCTCTGGAGGAAATAAAAAAAGTTCAGGAACAACAGATGACTGCGAACAGATAGTAAAAGAAAATTACTGCTATAAAGTTAATATGGAACTGGGAAATCTATGATAGAAAAGAGTTAAGTCTATGTATATTACAATATATAGGCTTAACTCTTTTTCTGAATCTGAAAAGTATAAAAGGTAGTGTAAAATAGTTTGTATTTTTTATTGCATCAACTACAAAAAATTGTATCTGGAAATTCTGCAAAAAATATGTTACCGCTTTCATAAAAACTGACGAAAATAAAAAACAGAAACTTAAATTCTGCACAAAAACAAATATATAAATTTGTATAATACGTAAAAATGCACTTAATATCTTCAAAACTAGTGACATTTATTGGTGAAAAAGTATAATCGAAAATATGAAAGCGCTTGCAGAAAATGAAACTAAGAAAACATGAAAAAGAGTATAAGGAGGTTTATTATGGAGTATGTAATAGGAATTTTATTACTGGTTTCTTTCTTCGGACTGGTTGTATATGCAGTACGTGGCGGAAACCTGATGCTGGGGATTTTTGTAATGGGTATTATATGGACGGTTCTGCAATGATTGGCAATATGTTTGTTACAAATCCGGTATTTTATAGCAGCAAATAAAGATGCGATCAGTATCAGCTGGACAGATGCACTTCAGAAGGTATTCCAGAGCGGTCCTGAAGGATGGGGACCTGTACTGGTAAATGTAGTGTTTGGTGCATGGTTTGGACGAGTTCTTATGAAAACAGGAATTGCTTCCACATTAATTCGTACCACAACAGAATTAGGCGGTGACAAACCTGCGATCACATGTATCTTACTTTGCATCGTAACTACAGCATGTTTCTCATCTATCTTCGGAGCTGGTGCAGTTGTAGCAATCGGTGTCATTGTACTTCCGATTTTTATGTCTCTTGGTATTCCGAAAGTTCTGGCAACATGTTCATTTATGTTAAGCGTCGGAGCCGGAATGTTTGTTAACCCGGTTCTTTACGGACAGTATTCCGCATTCTTCCTCGGAGAGGACGGAAAAACATTATATCCTTATGAACAGCATGTATCATGGGGAATCTACGCACTCTTAATTCAGGTTGCAGTTGTTATCATCATGGTTGTTGTACTCAGCAGAGAGAAAAAAGTTCACAGCTGGGCAGCTACAGCGCCATCTTCCACAAAGAAACGTCGTGGCGACAATGCACCGGGAATCGCACTGATCGCTCCGATTATTCCGGTTGTACTTCTGATCGTGCTTAAGGTTCCGATCATTCTCGGATTTATCATTGGCAGCTTTTATGCATTATTTACCTGTGGAAAGATCAAAAGCTGGGGACAGACCTGCCGTATGGTCAATAAAGACTTCTTTGATGGCGTTGTAGATACAGCACCGCTGGTAGGATTCCTCCTTATGCTTCCTATGTTTAACAAAGCAGCAGAGCTCTGCGTACCATATTTCAACGCACTGCTCGGTGGAATCATTCCGAACAATACACTGATCATCAGTATCGTATTTGCAGTACTTGCACCACTTGGAATGTTCCGCGGACCATTCACACTGTTTGGATGTGGAGCTGCAACACTTGGCATCTTAAAAGGTATCGGATTCTCAACCGCATATCTTGCACCGCTGATCATCATCCAAGTACAGTAATGAACGTATCCTGCTGTATCACTCAGTCCTGGATCGTATGGGGTGTTAACTACACGAAAGTATCTACAAAAGAATACCTGAAACTGAGCGCAGTAGTCGGATGGATCATCTGCATTATTCTGCAGGCAATGGTATACGTAATGTTTGGTTAATCCGTACAGGATTTATGGAGGAAAAGAACAATGGGTAATAGAAAAGTGAGAATGGGAATCGACGTTGGAGGTACCCATACAAAAGCGGTGGCAATTGATAATGCGACACAGAAAATTATTGGAAAATCTTCAGTAAAAACAACTCATGACGACCAGTCCGGTGTAGCAGCCGGAGTTGTCCAGGCATTCCAGAACTGCCTGAAAGAGAATAATATTGATCCGGAAGATGTTGTATTCGTAGCACACAGTACAACACAGGCAACCAATGCTCTGATCGAAGGTGACGTAGCAAAAGTCGGTGTTATCGGAACCTCCCAGGGAGGGCTTGAGGGTGTCCTCGCAAAAGCACAGACAAAATTAAAGAACATTGACCTTGGTTCAGGAAGAAAGATTGAGATCTGCAATGCATTTATCAAAGAAAAAGATCTGAATCACAATACTATTAAGAGTGCAGCAGAGAAACTGAAAGCAGAGGGTGCAAAGGTTTTCGTAGCATCTGAAGCATTCGGTGTAGATAATATGAGTGCTGAGAAAGAAATCTACGATGTAACAAAAGGTGAGATGGGAATGGAAACAAGTATCGCTTCTGACATCACCAAACTGTATGGACTGACCAGAAGAACAAGAACAGCAGCGATCAACGCAAGTATTCTTCCCAAGATGCTCAACACAGCAAATCAGACAGAACAGTCTGTACGTGGTGCAGGAGTAAAAGTTCCGCTTATGATCATGCGTGGTGACGGTGGTGTTATGGAGATCAATGAAATGAAGAAACGTCCGGTGCTTACCATGCTTTCCGGTCCGGCAGCTTCTGTAATGGGATCTCTGATGTACCTTCGTGCATCCAATGGTGTTTATTTCGAAGTAGGTGGAACAACTACGAACATCGGTGTTATCAAGAACGGACGTCCTGCTATTGATTATTCTGTAGTAGGCGGTCACAGAACTTATATCACATCTCTGGATGTACGAGTACTTGGCGTAGCAGGTGGAAGTATGATCCGTCTGAGCAAAAACGGAGTCACAGATGTTGGTCCTCGTTCTGCACATATCGCTGGTCTTGATTATGCAGTATTTACCCCGGAAGAAGAGATCGTAGATCCGCAGCTGGAACTTTTCTCCCCAAAAGAAGGCGATCCATCCGATTATGTAGCGATTAAATTAAAGAGCGGAAAGAGAATCACCATCACAAATTCCTGCGCAGCCAATGTACTTGGACTTGTAAAACCGGAACATTTCTCCTATGGTAATGCAAATGCAGCAAGAAAGGCAATGCAGCCGATCGCAGATTATCTTGGTGTAACAGTAGAAGAAGTTGCAACCCAGATTCTTACAAGAGCATATGAAAAAATCAGCCCGGTTATCCTGGAGCTGGCAGATAAATATAAACTGGAACATGACCAGATCTCTCTGGTAGGTGTAGGTGGAGGTGCCACCTCTCTGATAGGTTTCTGTGCACAGAAGATGAACATCAATTACAGCGTTCCTGAAAATGCAGAAGTTATTTCCTCTATCGGTGTTGCCCTTGCAATGGTTCGAGATGTTGTGGAGCGAGTTGTTCCGAATCCGACAGCAGAGGATATCCGCAGCATCAAGGCAGAAGCAATTGACAAAGCAGTGGAGAGCGGTGCATCACCGGATACTGTAGAGGTACATATCGAGATTGATGCTCAGACATCCAAGCTAACAGCAATCGCACTTGGATCCACAGAAGTTAAGACAGCAGATCTGATGAACGAGTGTACAGAAGCAGAAGCCAGATCTCTTGCTGCAACAGACATGCGTAAGAAAGAGAACGAGATTGAGCTGGTTTGCCAGATTCCAAACTTCTATGTATATCAGACAACAGAGAAAGACAGAAAACCAATCCGTATCCTTGATAAGAAAGGATTTATCAAAGTACAGAGAACAGACGGAATCGCAGTTACTGCAAAAGTTGCTTCTTATAGAAGTGCTGTAACGAAGTTATGGGAAGAACTGGCAGTTTACAAAGCAGATGCGATCCTCAGACCAGACTATTATATCTGTGCCGGTGCACGAGTAATGGACTTTAATGGTTCCGGTGAACTGGAACAGGTACTCATGCTGATGGATGTAGAAATGCAGAGTCTGGATCCAAATACAGAAGTAGTGATCGTAGGCGCAAAAAGCCAGGTATAAAGAAGAATAAAAGCAGCCGGAAAGGAGGAAACAATGAAGTATACAATCAGAGAAATGATGAAAGAGCTGACAGGACTGACAGACCTTCAGTGGGGTGGATATGCTTTCTATCATGAACTCTGGAGCGAAAATTTACTCCGGAGCAGAAGGAGGATTATACCCGTCTTGCAAACAAATGCGGTGAAGAGGAAGCAGAGAGCCTGCTGTCAGAATATCCGGAAGAGAGTATCGAGGAAATCGCCGGAGAACTGGGATTTACCGTAAAAACTCCGGATACTCCTACAGGTGGCGGACATGTACTCTTTGCGCAGTATGTGGAGCCAAAAGAGATCACAGTCTTTATGGACTGTATTGAAAAAGCAGAAAAACTGATAAATAAAGAAAAGCTTCAGAGTTTCTTTCCGGCAGCAGATCTGAAAGATGTATTAATGGCACATGAACTTTTTCATGTAATTGAATACAGAAAAAGGAAGCAGATTTTTACCCAGACAGAGAAGATTGAATTGTGGAGACGCCCGTTTTCCAATAAATCAAAAATCTTATGTTTAAGTGAGATGGCAGCAATGGCGTTTGCAAAGCGTATGACAGGGATCAGTTGCTCCCCATATGTGCTAGATGTGCTTCTCATGTATTGTTACAACGAAGAAGCAGCCATTGCTTTATATGAGGAAATCCTTGAAGCAGCAGGGATCAGAGAAAGGGAAGAAGAATGTTAACAACAACAATTGATCATGCAGAGAAATACAATTACCTTGGAGAACGTTTCAGGAAAGCATTTGCATTTCTGAGAGATACTGATTTCTCCGTTCTTTCAGAGGGAAAAGTTGAGATAGATGGAGAGAACATTTTTGCAGAAGTTCAGGAATATGTGACAAAACCGGAAAACGAATGCAGATTTGAATCTCATAAGAAATATTTTGATATTCAGTATATGGCAGAGGGCGAAGAATACTTCGGATTTATTCCTCTCGAAGAGCTGAAAAAGGATACAGGATATGATGAAACCAGAGATCTGGAATTCTACCAGTTTCCGGAAGTAAACGGAAGAATCCATCTGAAAAAAGGTGATTTTGCAGTAGTATCTCCGGATGATGGTCATCAGCCGAGATGTATAGGAAAAGCACCATGTAAAGTAAAGAAAATCGTAGTAAAGGTAAAAGTAGACTAAATCGTTTAAAAAGCAGGTAAAGAAAAGTCCGGATTCCCTGAAATCTTGAAAAAAGTGCCGCATCGTGTATAATATCTATAGAATTAGATGAGAGAAAGTTATTGGATACAAAGGAAACAGTAACATCAGAAACGATTAGGAGACAAAGACAAGGGAAAAATATGAATATATATGACATTGCCAAGGAGGCGGGAGTTTCAATAACCACAGTATCCCGTGTGATCAACAAAAAGGGATACGTCAGTGAGAAGACAAGAAAAAAGATTCAGGATGTACTTGACAGAAATGAATATCATCCAAGTGACATTGCAAGAGGTCTTGTTTCGGGATCTATGAAACAGTTGCAATTGTTGTTGTGGATGTTCGTGTTCCCCATTATGCGTTGACTTCCTATATTATGGAACAGAGGTTATCTGATGAGGGATACATGGTTCTGGTATGTAATACCGGTGAGAAAGAAGAGGACTGCAGGAAATATTTATGTATGCTTGCAAACCGTCATGTAGATGGAATCATTCTGGTGGGATCGATCTTCAACAGACTTTGTGATGAAGAGACACTGAATCTTTTAAGTGACATTCCGATTGTTATGGCAAACGGAAAGATTGACAGGGACAATATCCATGCAGTTCTGGTTGATGAAGCATACGGAATGGAACTTGCCACCGAACATTTATATGAAAGAGGACGCAGAAAACTTGCTTATGTGATCGATAAGGATACTAATGCCGCTGACAGAAAGCGGAAAGGCTTTCTCAGAGAAATGAAAAGGCTTGGATATGAGGATCCTGAAAAAGATGTTTACCACACTTCCTATGGACTGGAGGGCGGAGCACAGATTGCAGAAGTTTTACGTGAGAAAGGATATGACGGAGTTGTATTCGGAGAAGATCTGACAGCAGTCGGAGCTCTGAATCAGTGGAAAAAAGACGGGGTGAAAATCCCGGAAGAGATTTCCCTGATCGGATGCAATAATTCGGAATATTCCTATGTATGCAGCCCTGCACTTACCACAGTAAACAATAAAGGTGAAGTGCTCAGTGAGCTGACAGTAAGAATGCTTCTGGATGTTCTGGAGAAAAAGAAAGAACTTGCTTCTTTGATCGTTTTTCCGGAACTGGTAGTGAGGGAGACGACATAATCCAGCCGGAAAGGAAATTATGTCAGAAGTTATATTATTTGGAGAGCCAATGGCAATGTTCGTAGCCAAGACCTGCGGACCATTATATGAAGTAGAAGAATTTACAAGAATGCTTGCCGGTGCAGAGGTAAATGTAGCAATCGGACTGAAACGCCTGGGACATTCTGTTGCATATGTAACCAAGCTTGGAACAGATCCGTTTGGAACTTATATTGAGAATAAACTGAAATCAGAAGGTCTTGATGTTCAGATTTCAAAGGACGAAGATCATTTCACAGGTTATCAGCTGAAAGGCAAAGTAATGGAGGGGGATCCTGAAGTATTCTATTATAGAAGAAACAGCGCAGCATCATGCCTTTCTGTAGAAGATATTGAGAAGGTGGATCTGGAAGGAGCAAGAGTACTGCACATTACAGGAATCCCACCGGCACTTTCCAAGAGCTGCCGTAAAGCAACTTACCGTCTGATCGAACGTGCGAGAGAAAAAAACATGCTGGTCAGTTTTGATCCAAACCTCAGCCAACTCTTTGGGAGAGTCAGGAAGTGATGATTCAGACGATCAATGATATCGCATCCAAAGCAGACATCGTACTTCCGGGAACTGGCGAGGGAAAAATTCTTATGGGAAGTGATAAACCGGAGGAAATCGCAGAATTCTACCGTAAGAACGGAGCAAAAGCCGTAATCATTAAAGCCGGCGGTGCTGGTGCTTATGCAGACTGGGAAGATGGAAAAGCTTTTTATCCTGGATATAAAGTAAAAGAAGTTGTAGATACAGTGGGAGCAGGTGACGGATTTGCAGTTGGAATCCTGAGCGCATGGCTTGAAGGTCTGCAGATGCCGGAAATGGTAGACAGAGGAAATGCTATAGGGTCTATCCAGGTATCTGTTGCAAGTGATAATGAGGGACTTCCGACAAAAGAAGAACTGGATGCTTATATGAAAGGGGAAAAATAAAATGAGACTGCAGGCAGCGATAGACCGTGTGACAGTAGATCGTGCGGCAGAGATTATAGATCAGACTCATGGATGTGCGGATATCATTGAGGTTGGCACATCCCTGATCAAGGATTACGGACTTGCAGGCAGTGTAAAAGTTCTGAAAGAGAAATATCCGGAGCAGTGTATTCTGGCAGACATTAAGACCTGCGACGAGGGTGAATATGAATTCAGAAAAACTTATGAAGCAGGTGGAGATATCCCTACGATCATGGGATTCTCTTCCGTTTCCACATTAAAAGCATGCCAGAAAGTAGCGGAAGAATTCGAGAAAGAGTACATGATCGATCTGCTGGAAGTATCTGATGACAAGCTTGAAATTCTGAAGAAAGAATTTCCGGAGGCAATCTTCTGTGTACATCTGCCCTCTGATGATCAGGGTGTTGGACTTGAAGAACTTGTAAAACATATGTGTATGAAACTGACAGGTGTAGAAAAGATTGCAGTAGCAGGTGGCGTGAAACTGGAGAATATTGACCTGATGAAACGTTATGGAATCGATACAGTGATCGTCGGCGGTGCAATCAGCAAAGCAGCAGATATCAGAGAAGCAGCAGAGGCATTTGCACAGGAAATCAGGAGGCAGAAATAATGGTAGAAGTATTACAGGACATTATGCAGGAAATCGAAGATGTCATTGATAAAGTAAAAGACGAAGAGTTACAGGCGGTTATGGCAGAACTTGACAAGAGCAGGAGAGTATTTGTTGCAGGAGAGGGCCGTTCCGGTTTTTCTGCAAGAGGATTTGCCATGCGTCTGATGCATATCGGATATACAGTATATTTTGTTGGAGAAACTATCACACCGGCGATGCAGGCCGGAGATGTATTTATAGGAGTATCCGGTTCCGGAAAGAGTGCCAGCGTGGTAAATGATGCAAAGAAAGCAAAAGACGTAGGACTTACTGTGATCGCAGTGACAAGCAAACCGGAATCCCCGCTTGCGGAAGCTGCAAAAACAGTACTTGTGATCCCTGGAACTGTAAAAGGAGATACAGGGGAAGCAAGAGGTTCCATCCAGCTCTTAAGTTCCCTTTTTGACCAGAGTCTTCATATTACTCTGGATGCGCTCTGCCTGCTTCTCAGCAGAAGAGACCATACAGCAAACGAAACAGCAACAAAAGCACACTGGTAAAAGGTATATTTACTGCTTTAAGAAGAAAGAAGGAATAAGAATTGGCCAGCAAATTAATGGAAGAAATGAAAGAAAAAATCCATGCAATGAAAATTGTACCTGTAGTAAAACTCAATGATGCAAAAGACGCAGCACCGCTTGCAAAAGCTCTGGTAGAAGGGGGAATCCCATGCGCAGAAGTTACTTTCCGTACAGATGCAGCAGTAGAATCCATCAGGAACATGCTGGAAACATATCCGGACATGCTGGTAGGCGCAGGAACAGTACTTACAACTGCACAGGTCGATGCAGCAATTGAAGCAGGTGCTAAATTTATCGTCAGCCCGGGGCTGAATCCAAAGACAGTAAAATACTGTCAGGAAAAAAATATTCCTATTCTTCCCGGAGTAGCAACTGCAAGTGAAATTGAGCAGGCATTAGAACTGGGACTTGATGTAGTGAAATTTTTTCCCTGCAGAAGTAAACGGCGGACTCCCTGCGATCAAAGCACTCTCGGCACCGTATCATATGATGCAGTTTATGCCGACTGGCGGTGTAAATCCTCAGAATGTAAAAGAGTACCTCTCCTTCGATAAAGTTCTCGCATGTGGCGGAACCTGGATGGTAAAGGATGCTCTGATCAATGCCGGAGAATTTGACAGAATCAGAGAAATGACAAAAGAAGCTATTGAACTTGTAACAGAATAATTATCTGCCCAAAAGGCAGCTGCACGATAAACGGATGCAGCTGCCTTTTTCAGTATTTATGATTTATGTATTGGACAACAGGAATTTTAAATCAATTTTCTGATTTTAATGCGTCTTCCAGGAATTTCACCGCATCTCTGACACAGTCATCACAGGAGCGGATTACCTTTCCGGTTTCCACACCCTTTAAGTCTTTACATATTACAGTTCCATTCTGCTGTTTAAACTGATTCATGACAGAGCGGACAGTCTGAGAGGTTCCTGCTTTGTCCTGGTTAATAAGTCCAGCTACAACTGCAGCACCGGAGATTGCTCCGCATGTACCGGCCATAGTGCCAAGACCTGCACCGAATCCCTGTGTGATCTTTTTGAGTGTATCCTCATCCATAGATGCCTCTTTACAGAAAGAACAGGCCACAGCCTGTGCACAGTTATAGCCGTTATGTTTCTTTTCTACTGCTTTTTCACATCTTAAATTTTCCATATATAAAATCCTCCTGTGTATAAATTTTAACCGAATCAAGTAAGTCCCCTGCTTGACTTGCGAAAAGTAATAAGCAGTGGTGGGGACTTGAAGATATAGTTTATGATAGCACCTTGAACCTGTTTTTACAACCTTCACAAAAAATTTTCAATTTACAAAGATTTTACTTTAGCGTGGTTTTACATTTAACTTTGGATTTCTATAATAGCACTTGTAAATGAGGCAACAAGTTATAAAACATAAAGATATTAAAAAGGAAATGAGCCTTTCACTTTATATTAAAAACATGGCTCATGGGAAGAGGAGAAAATTATCATGAAGAAAAAAATCGCAACAATCCTTACAGCAGCAGTTATCGGAGCAACAGCTTTCACAACAATCGTAAGTGCAGCAAGCGGAGACATCACAGTTGTATCCCGTGAGGATGGTTCCGGTACACGTGGAGCATTCGTAGAACTGTTTGGAATTGAAGAAGAAAAAGACGGTGAGAAAGTAGATATGACTACAGATGAAGCAAGTGTAACAAACAGCACATCTGTTATGATGACAACTGTTGCAGGTGATGAAAATGCAATCGGTTATATTTCCCTTGGTTCTCTGGATGATACAGTAAAGGCAGTTAAGATCGACGGCGTAGAAGCTACTGTAGATAATGTTTCCAATGATTCTTACAAGATCGCACGTCCATTCAACATCCTTACATCTGATAAAGAAAGCGATGCAGCAAAGGATTTCGTAAACTACATTATGAGCTCTGACGGACAGAAGATCGTAGAGGACAACGGATATATCAAAGAAGCAGCAGATGCTAAGGCTTATGAAGCAGCAGACGGAGTTTCCGGTAAAGTAGTAGTTGCAGGTTCTTCTTCAGTAACACCGGTTATGGAGAAACTTGCAGAAGGCTATGAAGCAGTAAACAAAGATGTAACTGTAGAAGTTCAGCAGAGTGATTCCACAACAGGCGTAAACATGGCAGCAGAAGGAACAGCAGATATCGGTATGGCATCCCGTGACCTGAAAGATGAGGAGAAAGACCTTGGTCTTACAGCTACAGTTATCGCAAGAGATGGCATCGCAGTTATCGTAAACAAAGACAATGACATTGATGAACTTACAAGCGATCAGGTAAAGGCTGTATACACAGGCGAGACTACTACATGGGAAGACCTTGCTAAATAATGTAATTAATATCAGGGTACAAAGATCAAAAAGCCGTTTGAGAATTGCGGGAACTGCAAAGCAGCGGAGCAATTCGTAGATATGATATATGTAACAGATTTAGTTTCAGAGCAGTTCGCCTGTGAATGAAATAATACAGCAGGCGGGCTGTTTGTATGTCGAAAATCATATTTTCAGAATTGCTGTAAAAGTGACAGGTTATGATTTTTGATACAGGGAAAGAAAGGTGTAATGAATGAACCACTTTAAAGAAAAAGCAATGAAATGTGTATTTCTGATCGCAGCCTGTACTTCAGTGCTGGCAGTATTTCTGATCTGTGCATTTCTGTTTGCAAATGGTGTCCCGGCTATCGGGAAAATCGGTCCGCTGAAGTTCCTGCTGGGAACGAAGTGGAAGCCGTCAAATGATATTTTTGGAATCCTTCCAATGATCGTAGCAAGTATCTATGTAACTGCAGGTGCCATTCTTCTGGGTGTGCCGATTGCGTTGTTTACTTCTGTTTTTATGGCACGTTACTGCCCGAAGAAAATTTACAGACCATTGAAATCAGGAATTGACTGATGGCAGGTGTACCTTCTATTGTATATGGTTTCTTTGGACTGATTCTTATTGTTCCTCTGATCAGACAACTTTTCGGCGGAACAGGAACCAGTATGCTGGCAGCCTGTGTTCTGCTTGGAATGATGATCCTGCCGACAATCATCGGAGTTACAGAATCTGCGATCCGCAGCGTACCGGAGAGCTATTATGAAGGTTCTCTTGCACTGGGAGCAACCAAGGAGAGAAGTATCTTCTGTGTAATGCTTCCGGCAGCAAAATCAGGTATTCTGGCAGCTGTAGTTCTTGGAATTGGTCGTGCGATTGGTGAGACAATGGCTGTTGTAATGGTTGCAGGTAACCAGCCGAGAATGCCACAGGGAATCCTGAAAGGTGTCCGTACCATGACTGCAAACATTGTTACTGAGATGGGTTATGCAACAGGTCTTCACAGGGAAGCGCTTATTGCAACAGCAGTAGTGTTGTTTATCTTTATCCTTATCATTAACCTGAGTCTTTCTTTATTGAACAGGAGGGCAGAACATGCAAATTGATACAGCAGCGGCAATTGATTTGTCCAAAGAAAAAAAGCAGAATGAGTCTTCGTTCTCAGATCAGATGAAGGCATATATTAAGCATCCGGGATCAGGTGTTCTTGCATTGCTTACCCTTTTGGGTGCAGTCCTGACATTTGCATTACTGTTCTTTCTGATTGGATATATTCTGGTCAAGGGTGTACCGTATCTGTCAACAGACTTATTCAGTTTAACTTACAATTCAGAGAATCTTTCCTTACTTCCTTCTCTGATTAATACATTTATCCTGACTGTCGTTTCTCTTGTGATCGCGGCACCGTTGGGAATTTTTGCAGCAATCTATCTGGTAGAATATGCGAAAAAAGGAAGCAAGCTTGTAAATGTGATCCGTATTACAGCAGAAACACTTTCAGGAATTCCTTCTATTGTATATGGTCTTTTCGGTATGCTGTTTTTCGTAACAGCACTGCATTGGGGACTTTCTCTTCTGTCCGGTGCCTTCACGCTGGTGATCATGATACTTCCTCTGATCATGCGTACTGCGGAAGAAGCCCTGAAATCTGTTCCTGATTCTTATCGTGAAGCCAGCTTCGGACTTGGAGCAGGTAAACTTCGTACCATCTTCACTATTGTTCTGCCGTCAGCAGTACCTGGTATTCTGGCAGGTGTGATCCTGGCCATCGGACGTGTGATCGGTGAAACAGCAGCCCTGATCTATACAGCAGGTACAGTTGCAGAGGTTCCGAAGAACCTGATGGGATCCGGACGTACACTGGCACTTCATATGTATGTGCTGTCAGGGGAAGGTCTTCATATGAATCAGGCATCTGCGACAGCAGTTGTTATTCTGGCATTTGTTCTTGTAATCAATTTCCTGTCCGGAGCAGTTGCCAAACGAATTGCGAAAGGATAAGAAAAATGAGTGGGAATGAAAAAATAACAAGTTGAAAATATGAATTTACATTACGGAAAGTTCCATGCGCTGAAGAATATAAACATGGCAATTCCGGAGAAAGAAATCACAGCTTTTATCGGACCGAGTGGCTGCGGTAAATCTACACTTCTGAAGTCTTTAAACCGTATGAATGATTTGGTTGAGGGATGTGTAATCACCGGTAAGGTACAGCTTGACGGTGAAGACATTTACGGAGATATGGATGTGAATCTTCTGAGAAAAAGAGTGGGAATGGTATTCCAGAAGCCTAATCCTTTCCCTATGAGCATTTATGATAACATTGCATATGGACCGAGAACCCATGGAATCCGTTCCAAGTCTAAGCTGGATGATATTGTAGAAAAATCTCTCCGCGATGCGGCAATCTGGGATGAAGTAAAAGACAGATTAAAGAAAAGCGCACTGGGTATGTCCGGTGGTCAGCAGCAGAGGCTTTGCATTGCCAGAGCACTGGCAGTTCAGCCGGAGGTACTTCTGATGGATGAGCCTACATCCGCACTTGACCCTATCTCAACTTCCAAGATCGAGGAGCTGGCGATGGAGTTAAAGAAGGATTATACCA
>ENA-OQAN01000769-OQAN01000769.1-human-gut-metagenome-genome-assembly--contig:-NODE-769-length-15850-cov-1.659798_pt1 | contig 15850 bp, 19 predicted proteins | sample MGYA00242735_ERZ504527 | MGnify/ENA primary metagenome ERZ504527 (study PRJEB26092, sample SAMD00036230) | human gut metagenome | host: Homo sapiens | study: EMG produced TPA metagenomics assembly of... | reverse complement strand
CAGTTCGTCTGCAACCACTTTGATTTCTTTGTTCAGATCTTCGTTCAATTTCTTGTAGAATCCTTTTACGTTACCCGGCTCGGTGTGGCTGATGCGTATAATAGTTTGATCACATTGTGTACAGAGTTGCAAACCACTTCACGGTTAACACCTTCCATCAAACTGACTAAAAACAAATCACTTGCTATATTGGTTATTTTCTTCTTTAAATTTCTTCTACTTGCCATAAATGTAATGTTTTAAGTTAATACATAATTCTAAATTCGCGGTAAAGGTAGCATTTTTATTTGTATACGTTTTCATATTTGCGAAAAAAGAGCGAAATTTGCACGAGAATACTAAATGAAATTATACACCTTTAAATAGAATAATAGAATATGACTAAAAGTGCATTACAAATTGCCAGAGCTGCTTATCAGCCCAAACTTCCTAAAGCGTTGAAAGGCGCTGTAAAAGTAAAGGAAGGCGAACCTACACAGTCTGTTGCTGACCAGGAAGCATCAAGGCTTTGTTCCCTAACACTTACGGTATGCCGTTGATTCAGTTCGTTGAAGGCGAAGCTGTCAATATGCCTGCTATCAATGTAGGTGTCATTTTGTCTGGTGGACAGGCTCCCGGCGGACACAATGTTATTTCCGGTTTGTTCGATGGTATCAAAGCATTGAACAAAGACAGCAAACTGTATGGTTTCATTCTGGGCCCCGGTGGTTTGGTAGACCATAATTATATGGAACTGACTTCTGATATTATCGACGAATACCGTAATACCGGTGGTTTCGATATCATTGGTTCGGGACGTACCAAACTGGAAAAGGAAGAACAGTTTGATAAAGGTCTGGAAATCATCAAGGAATTAGGCATCAAGGCATTGGTAATCATCGGTGGTGACGACTCAAACACGAACGCTTGTGTATTGGCAGAATACTATGCTGCGAAGAACTGCGGTGTTCAGGTAATCGGTTGTCCGAAGACTATCGACGGTGACTTGAAGAACGATATGATTGAAACTTCTTTCGGTTTTGATACGGCTTGTAAAACTTACTCTGAAGTAATCGGAAACATTCAGCGTGACTGTAACTCTGCCCGCAAATACTGGCACTTTATCAAGCTGATGGGACGTTCGGCTTCTCATATCGCTTTGGAATGTGCTTTGCAGGTTCAACCTAACGTATGTATCGTTTCAGAAGAAGTGGAAGAGAAGAACATGTCATTGGATGATGTGGTTACTTACATTGCTCAGGTAGTGGCTAACCGCGCTGCACAAGGTAATAACTTCGGTACAGTGTTGATACCTGAAGGTTTGATCGAATTCATTCCCGCAATGAAGAGATTGATCGCTGAATTGAATGACTTCCTGGCTGCTAACGCATCAGAGTTCGCATTGATCAAGAAATCTCACCAACGTGAATATATCATCTCCAAGCTTTCTAAGGAAAACTCGGAAATCTATGCTTCTCTGCCCGAAGGCGTTGCACGTCAGCTTACTTTGGACCGTGATCCGCACGGAAACGTACAGGTATCATTGATTGAAACAGAAAAGCTGTTGTCTGATATGGTAGCCGTTAAATTGGCTCAGTGGAAGGAAGAAGGCAAGTATGTAGGTAAATTTGCCGCTCAGCATCACTTCTTCGGTTACGAAGGACGTTGCGCTGCTCCGTCAAACTTCGATGCTGACTATTGCTACTCGTTGGGTTACACCGCTTCTATGTTGATTGCCAACGGTAAGACCGGCTATATGTCTTCTGTACGTAACACTACTGCTCCTGCCGAAGAATGGATTGCAGGTGGTGTGCCTATCACAATGATGATGAACATGGAACGTCGTCACGGTGAAATGAAACCGGTTATCCAGAAAGCGTTGGTAAAATTGGATGGTGCTCCTTTCAAGGCGTTTGCCGCACAGCGTGAACGTTGGGCTATTGAAACAGACTATGTATATCCGGGTCCTATCCAGTACTTCGGTCCTACAGAAGTTTGTGACCAGGCAACCAAGACATTGCAGTTGGAACAAGGAAAATAATTCTTTCTTATTTCTATAAAGCATAAAGGAAACCCATCGGGGCTGATTGTAAAACCATTCTCCCGATGGGTTTTATTACATAGTATGTGGGAATAGGTAAAGGTAAAAACAGCTAAATAGAATAAAATGGTAAGAGCGAAAAGCACACGTCCTGCTCCCGTTAAAAAGAAGGCAGCCGCGAAACCTGTCCGCCGGGCTACACAGCGGAAGGCGAAAAAGAAACCACAAAGACAGATGCCGTCATGGCTTCGGTATGTCATTGCGGGGCTTATTGCTTTTTTATTTCTTGCCGCTTTCTTTTATTTCTTTATCCGTCCTTACTCTTATCGCTGGAAGCCTTGCTATGGCTTTAAAGCATACGGTGTATGTATGCCTTCGGGTTTTCAGGTGCATGGCATTGATGTTTCCCATTATCAAGGAAACATAGACTGGAAAATGCTGACTCATACCCGACAGGGGAAATTTCCTATTCATTTTGTCTTTATGAAAGCTTCGGAAGGAGGAGATTATGGGGACAAGGCTTTTATCACCAATTTTGATTCGGCGAAAACACATGGGTTTATCCGTGGGGCTTATCATTTTTACAATCCGAAAACAGATCCCATCCGTCAGGCCGATTTCTTTATTAATTCCGTAAAGCTGGATTCAGGTGACCTTCCTCCCGTATCGATATCGAGAAGAGAGGCAAGGACGAAAATCAGCTCCGTCGTGACCTTAAACTGTGGCTTGACAAAATAGAACAGCACTACAAAGTGAAGCCTATTCTTTATACTTCTTATAAGTTTAAAACTCGTTATCTGAATGATTCGGTCTTCAATTCTTATCCTTACTGGATAGCCCATTATTATGTAGACTCGGTGGAATACAGGGGAGAATGGAAATTCTGGCAGCATACGGATGTGGGTACGTTGCCGGGCATTCGTGAGAAGGTGGACTTGAATATTTTCAACGGTTCGTTGGAGGAATTGCAATTAATGACTATAAAGAAATAAAGGATACTGTGCCTGCGGTTTCGAAAACTTTCTCTATATTTGCTTTATGAACTTACTGCTCAATATTATTTGGCTGATTTGCGGCGGATTTCTGATCTGCGTGGAATATATTGTTTCCAGCCTGTTGCTGATGATCACTATCGTCGGCATTCCTTTCGGTTTCCAGACTTTGAAGTTGTCTATGCTGGCTCTTTGCCTTTTGGGCGGGAAATACGCAGTTGTCCCGGTGATGGCGGATGTCTCAGTGTGTTGATGAATATCATCTGGATACTTGTAGGTGGAATCTGGATCAGCCTCTCTCATTTGGCATTCGGGGTGTTGCTTTGCATCACTGTTATCGGTATTCCATTCGGACTGCAACATTTCAAGCTGGCGGGCTTGGCACTTACTCCTTTCGGAAAGGAGATTGTATAAATATTGTATACCGATATGATCGTGTTGTCACTTTGGATAAAATGCAGCGTCCTACGTGCGTTTGTCACCACTTGATTCCGGTTCTAATTTTCAGGTAAGAAGAACAAAAGGACAAAAGAGAGAAAATCCGTTCTTTTGTCCTCGAATAAATCAATGTAAATCCTGTGTGATTGGTGGTAATCCTGTCTTTATCAAGTCCTTTTCATACTTAAAAATGGTATTATTTCATGATGAACTTCACAGCTGCCCAGTTGTTCTTTTCCCGATGGTGTACGAACTCCATTCCCAGACTTTCCGCTTTTTCGCGGATAAAAGGAATATCCTGCATATAAAATCCACTCATAAATATTTCTGAACCCGGATGCATACAGGCGGCATAATGAGGCAGGTCTGCCAGAAGAATATTCCGGTTTGATATTGGCAATAATTACATCAAACGGCTTGCGGCCTTTCAACAAGTTGGCATCTCCCAGTTCCACTGTAATGTTATGGATATGGTTCAGTGCAAATGTTGTCTTTTGAATTATTGACGCACCAGTCGTCATGTCGATGGCTGTCACAGGATTGGCTCCGCGCATGGAGGCAAGGATGGCAAGAATAGAAGTGCCGCATCCCATATCCAAGACTGATTTTCCTTTCAGATCAGCTTCTAACAGTTCGCTGATTATAGAGCTGGTCGTTTCATGATGCCCTGTGCCGAAAGCCATTTGCGGGTTAATCAGAATTTCATACTCAGTCTTCGGGGTGTCTTTATGGAACGTGCTGTGAATGCAGCAACGGTCACCGATGACGATGGGTTGAAAGAAGTTCTTCTCCCATTCCTCGTTCCAATTCTTGTCTTCGGCTTCTTTAATGGTATATTTCACAGTAGTGTCGGGCAGGGGGAAGCTCGCAATCATTTCTTTTAATGCTTCCTCATCGAACAAAGTCTGCTGGATATAAGCCTGTACTCCTGCTTCACATTCTACAAAACTTTCAAATCCTATTTCTCCGGCCAGTGCAGATACTACATCATTCACTGTTTCATTACAGGGATGTGTTGTAAAGGTTACTTCTAAATATTTCATACGTTTTCGTTTATTCTATCACTTTACGGAGCAATGCCTCCATCTCATTTTTGAAAATACCCGCTTCATGTACTTTCACACCGTCCACATAAAACGTGGGAACGTAATAATAGTCGTATTGGTCGGCTATATCAGGATGTTGGGTTTCTTCTATCATTTCTTATTTCTATAGGTTGGAATTCAGGGTGTTCTTCTTTTAGTTCTTCAATATAGCGCAGTGCTTTTTTGCAGAACGGGCATCTTTCCTGATAAAATAATTTCACTGGGTTTCATGTGGCTGTTTATTTTAGGTTTATATACTCTTAAAAAGGGTAGTGGCAAAGATAGGGAGAAAAAATGAGAATAAGAGCAGAATCGGTATTAATTGCTTCTCTCTTTATACCCGTTCAGCATCTATTTATTTTCTTCATTCCGGTAGGATATCAACAGGAAGTTACTCTCAATAATGCTCTCATACTCTCATTAGTGGTATAATTCGCTTATAATGAGTGTGCTATTGATGATGGTAGCATAAATGAGTATGAGGCATTGACCTCATACTCATTTCTTGAAAAATAAATTATTCCAACTTGACCACGTGGTATAAAGTACCTCTGATACTGGCTCTTTTGGGTACATTCAGTTTATGTAGAATACGTCCGAACCAATTTATTTTATTGACGGATAGCTTATCACGTGTGTTTTCTTGGAGATAATTGAAAATCTCCATGCAGTCAGCCATTCTCCCTCTTCATCAGTGGTAGCAGAAGAAAAATTACAATGGAATAAATGTTCCAAAGGCGAAATTTGCTCAAATTCGCTGTTGCTTTGCCGCAAAACAGCCTCATCTTCATCATTCAGCCAGTAACGTTCCTGCTGATAAAGCAATGTCATGGCTTGTGCATAGAGCTGGCGGTAGTCTATGGTGACATGGGTATCAATGGGAGCGGTCACCTCGATACAGATAAAGCGACGGCTTCCCGTGGGGTCGGTGAGCAAATCCTTCTGATTGCTGGTGCCGATGAATGAGGCATAGCGGCGTAATTCGCGTACGCTGGTTCCATAGGGCTTTCGCAGGTTGGCCACCGGTTTTTGTAACAGATGTTTCAGAAAACCTTGCTGGTTCATCGTAATCTGGTCGAATTCGTCCAGGTTGATAAGGAAAAATCGTCCCAAAGGCACGCTCCGCTTCCTGTTTGCTGCTGAAGTCCAGGCTGTCGGCATAGCCGAAACGCAGTTCGGGCGGTAGCAGGATGCGGCAGTAAGTGGATTTCCGGAATCCTTGTGAACCCACCAGCAAAGGCGAAGTACTGTTGCCATGCTGACGGTCCATCCCCCTCCAATGCGCCACCATGCCCAGAAACCAACGGTAAAAGAGTTCTTCCCAATGCGGATTGCCACAGGGAACGAGCCGGGCCAATGCGCGGATGCGGTCAGTACCGTCCCATCGGGGAAGGTCACACAAGTATTCTTCTACGGGATTGTAAAGAGGGACGAAATCGGAAGTGAGAAAGCGGTCGATATCGCGGTCCCACACTTGCAGTCCCTCTTTCAAGGCGTAAAGGGCGATGCTGTTTCGGGTACGTTTTCCAAGGGTTTGAAATAGAAATGAACAGAGTCCCGCTGGCGGTATTCCACCTCGTCCAGTACGGTGTTGAAACGGAATTCGTACCGTCGTTTCAAAAACTCCTCCAGCCGGAAGGTGGCTTCCTGCTCTTTGTTGAGGCCACCTTTCTCGCCAAAGCCTTTCATCTCCCGATATCCGTTGCCGAAAGCCATGCGGATGGCTTCCGTGTTCGTTTCGTGGAAATAGTGCATCAGTGTACGCCGCACGGCTTCTTCTTCGGGGATGCCTGCTTTGAAGCATTGTTCTACCAGATGGGGCAGCAAGGCTCCAGTCCGTCATCAGTTTCCAGTTTTCCATTTCGGCCAAATGCTCTTTTTCGTGCCGATTGGTACATCAGTGCCAAAGTCTGTAAACTTTCACATCCGGGCGTCATTCGTTCCAGTGCGGTTTCGCTGTTTTGTTTGCGTTGGCGGAAGACTCTTCATCGGGCAGGGCAAGCGGTTGCTCTATGCAGAAGGGGACGGACGAAGGGTTATAGTAAGGTTGTTCATCCACGGTCATGCGGCAGCTTTGCATCAGGTCCGGTTCCTTCAGTGTGATGCCGAAAGGAAGCATGGCTGGTAGCAGGTCACCGCCAGCGATAGGCGTGAGCATGAAACAGGAGAGCCTCCTGTATGGTGGGCAGAGTGCCGTCGGGGCGTGCGAAGCGTACCCATATCTTTACGCTCCGTCCGCTTGAACCGCAGAAAGCGGCAAAGGTTTGCGGCAGTTGTGCCACTTGGCGTTTTACGTATTCCACTTCATACAGGTCGGCCAGCCGGTTCACTTCCAGCTGCACTAGTCCGTTGTAATGTTTCATGCGTTTCTCGCCATTTTGCTTACGGGTATATTCTACAGCAGGATAGACACGCGGCAGTTTGTCAATATGGGCGTAGTGGGCGGACGATCCTGTCAGCCGGGGCAGTATTTCACGCAGTTCCGATATGTGTCCTGCTTTGTTCTCTGTCTTTATTTTCTCGAGGAATGCGTCCGAATCGCATAGTGACAAGGCTTCTGTCCCCTGTTCTTCATCTTTCCTGATGAGTGTAATTTTCATATTTGTCTTTCGTTTTAAATGTTTTTTGGCTTTATGTACCTCCCATGGAAAAGATGATGTTCTGTCGTGTGGAGAAGACCGCGTTTGGCGAGTGTCTATGTGTGCATATTTTTAGTAAAGGTAAGGTTTCTTTCCGGATTCTGCAAGTGCTTTCCGGATTAAATGCCGTTTTTTCTTTTTCCTTTCTTTCCTGTGTTTTTATTCTTAGTCTCAGTGCGTATTTCCCTGTTCCTTATTTGTTTTCTACCTTTTCTTTTCTTATTTTTGTATGTTTATAATTAGTTAGCCACCCTTGTGATTAAGTCTAGTCACAAGGGTGATTAAAGTTAACCACAAAGGTAGTTAAACTTAATCACGTCCGTGATTAACAGATATTGAAAGTTCATTAATAAAAGAAGAACAGTATGGCAATACTATTTGATTGGTACGAGAATCCCAAATCACCTGAGCAACAAGGGGAAGAGAATACGTTGCACCCGCGTCTCCGGCTGAACGGAAAGGTGAGCACGGCCCAGCTCCGTGCCCGTATTCAGAAACATTGTACGTTGACTGAAACGGATGTGGTAGCCGTGCTCGATGCGCTGTCACGTGCCATGGGCGAGGAGTTGGCGGAAGGCAAACAGGTGCATCTGGACCGGCATCGGTTTCTTCCGTCCCAACCTGGTGAGTACCGGGCCGGTAACGGAAAAGACGAAACGTAAGAATACGAAGGTGAGGCTCAAGGGGATTGTTTACCGCCCCGACCAACTATTGATGGATGAGGTGGGGAAGGTAAAGGTGCAGCGTACCCGGTTCTCGTTTCATTCAAGTAAACTGACCGATGAGGAAATTGACACATTGCTGACGGAGTACTTCACAACCTGTGATTTTGTGCAGCGAAAAAGTTCCAGCTTCTTTGCGGTATGACACAAAGCACGGCCAGCCGCCATTTACGCCACTTGTGCGAGGAAGGAAAGCTGAAAAATGTGGGACTTCCCAAACAACCGGTTTATAAGCCGATAAATGGGTATTATGTTGTGAATGAATGATTTAAATGAGAAGTGTAAGAAATAAGGAGTGAGGGCATGAGGCAATGCTCTCATTTTTAGCATGCCCTCACTGTGGGTAGTGGTTTTATAATGAGTAGGTTATGACTTTAGTGAGGGCATGAGCATAAGTGGTGCAACTTATTATAAAAGTTGTTTTACCACCAGATTTGTTTACCATCAACGTATGTGAACGGACGTTCTTCCGCTCCCCGTGTATAGTCTTTTAGATAAAGCAAAGCATGGTCGGGGACATTTATTTCTTCTATTTCTGTATATGAAAAAATACGATTTTTCTTTTTTATGTAACTGGTAATAGCTTCATCCATGTTTTTTTCCTCCTGCAAACAGAGGAGAAGTTCAACTACGGGTGCGCTGGCTTCATAGTACAGTCCGTTGTAAATCAGCAGATAGCGATCTTTTACAGTGGATGTTTCTAATTTTTGAATGTATATTTGTTCGTAAATTTCCATTTGTTTTATCAGTTTGTTTTCATGATAGCACTATTGATGTTTCTATCCATATCGCTCTTTTCGCGTGAGGTCTTTTGGCCGAAGTCAAAGGTATACGCTATTTTGATATATCCGGTACGTTGATTGATTCGACTGGTCTGTATCCGGCTGTAGTTGTATATACTAAAATTGGCATATTCCCTATAACGGTTATGCTTGGTGAACGGGTTTTCTGTACCGGTTTCTACGTGCCAGCCTTTGTGACTCCAACTGATGGAAGTTCCATAAATGGCGGGATTTTTTTCTATCGCAAGAGAGAAACGGTTTATACGGCTTGTCGCTGTACTTCCATATACATTTATTGCAAGATTTTTCCAGTAATAGTTTATGTCCAATGATGCTATCACACTATTGTCTGTAATGTTGTATTCTCCGGGAATGATTGTATGATAGTATCTGGCATTGAACTTGGCGCGTAAATTGTCGGAGAAGCGATAGGAAAGATCCAAAGCTGCGTTCCAATGTTCCACATCCATGTCCGACCGGAAGCTGGAGACAAGTTTGTCATTCTCTAGGTAGTAATCGGTGGATATATTATTCTGAATCTTCTGATAAACACCTAAAATTTGAAAATTCAGTCGATTTAGTTGTGCTTTATAGCGATGCCGACAACATATAATTTGGTATTATCCAGATGGGGATTACCACGTTTGATTTGTAGAAAGTCTACTGTTTGATCCATGCCGTTGATATAGCTGATGTCCGGTTGTCGTTACCGATATCGACAGAGGCCATTAACTGCTGTGATTTATTGATAGTATAAATAAAAGTGGAATTCATTCTAAGTGACCAATGCTGCTGCCGGGCATCTGTATGAAGTTTGTAATTCAACCATGAAAAACCCGGTAAGAAATTCATAGAGAACTTTTTGGCTATACGCTGGTTATAGTTTAAGAAGAACATCGTTTCTCCCATCCATAGATGTTGCCAAAAGTCGTAATCACCCGTATAGGAGGAAGACGTGACTTTATGATGGTGCTGCAGGTTTGCTCCAAGTGAATTGTTGTGCTCCAATTTTATATTATATCTGGTAGAAAAGTCGAATGCATATAATTCTTCATCAACATCCGTCAGGGATATATCTTCTCCTTCTGTATAGGTTCTGGTGTAATCGTTTTGTGTATAAGCGGTTTTGGCCGTTACCTCCAGTGTCTGTTTAGGGGTTATGTTGAAATTGCCATATAGTTTGACAGAGGACTTAGTCCGTCTTCTTTTTTTTTGGTTGGCTGAAGATATGCTGTATGTATGATGACCGGAATAATCCAGTAATTCGCTATTGTTATTTTGGGAGTTTCATTGTGGACTAATGAAAGTTGTGCCGAGATATTATGTTTCTCTGTACGATTGTTGGCTTTCAATTGTAGATATTGCTGGTTGTTTTGATAATCAGCTTGGGTCGTTTGTGTGTTTCGATGGGTGGTATATTCCGGGAATAATATCTCTTCGTTTTTTGAGGTTTTTACTCCGTCATATTTTTGGGTAATATAGCCTCCTAACACTGAATAGCTGTTGTTTCCATGCATCAGTTTAGTCCCTATATTATAATTACCCATCAGATAACCGATGGTTTGTTTGCCGTCTAATGATACATATCCACCTGATGTTCGTTCCTTGGTTATATAATTGATGGAAGCTACATCACCGGCATATTTTCCTGTCGGGGTGTCATAATATTCTATATTCTTGATATCGCGTGGGCGTAGGTTTTGCACTTCCTCATATTCAGCTTTTTCTCCGTTTATATATAGTGCCACTTCACCACCAAAAGTGCTTACTTTCCCTGTCCGTTTGTTCACTTCCAAGCTGGGAATCATCAAGTTGTACAAAAGGTCATAGCCTGTACCGGCATGTTTCACCTGTTGCTTGTCGGGAATGACCAATACATGGTCAGTCTTTCTGACATAGGAACTTCCTTTTACCACGACTTCATTCAGTATTACATTGTCACTTTCCAAGGTAATTACAGGTAGTTGTGTATCTTGGTTTGAAACACTTGCCGGTATTATTTGCGGTTTGTATCCTATTGTACTGAATGCTAACAAATACTTGTCCGGCTGTACATTTGTGAACTGGTAATATCCTAATGTGTCTGTTGTTGTACCCGAGATGAAGGCTGAGTCTGTTTTTAATAACCGAACTGTGCTATAAGCTAAAGGCTGATTGTCTAAGTCGGTTACTTTACCATGTATGCGAACTTGAGCGTAAAGTGAAAAACCGGGCATCAGGCATACGCATAAAAATAATTTTAAAGTATTCATAGTAATCATACTGTTGGGTAATAAAGGAATGTGTTTGTACATATTATATATTGTTTAATCATAAATTTAGACGGAGGTATGATTCTAAAAGTTGCAATCAATATTACGTTATACTATAACACAAGTTTGTAGTCAACGTATTATTTTTACGATAGTAAAGGTATAGCTATTGGAGAAAAGAAATGAAAAAATACATTTTACTTTTTCTATACTTTTATATAACAGGCTGATATACAAGTAATATATGCTTGTGCATTCTTGAGAAAATACCAATTTTTACCCATTGGCAGATGAATTTTTCCATATGGGTCGTTACAGTTTTTGGATAATTCCTTCCATTTGTTGTGCCGTTCCCTTCTCGCTATAGATTTTTTGGTAGAGGCGGGAAAGAGAATTTGTAATGGCAGAGACAGAACGGTTGAGTAATTCTGCGATAATGCTTCTCTTGAGTTCGATCTTAATTAAATAGCAGATATGTAGTTCGTGTTCGGATAATTGAGGATAGAGTGCATACAGCTGTCGCAGAAAGTTAGGAAAAGTGCTATTTGTAGCTTCACTTAATTGTTTCCAATCCCTTTCCGTTATTTCGGAACTTTGGGTGGCATGATGGAAATGAAGATAGATGTCCGAATGTCGGAAGGCGAGTAAACGCATTTCCTGTTCGTTCCGGATGGCACGTATTTGTTCGTTGGTTGCTCCCAGTCTTTTTGTTTGAGCTTCCAGCAGGGAATGTTTGAATGTGTCATTTTCCAACATGGCCGATTGCAGTTGTTCATTCAATAGGGTTATCTGTTGCTCGTTTTCTAGAATGCGCCGGCTGCTTTGGGCTTCCTGTTCTGCAAAAATCTGTTGTAGTTGTTGTTCTCTGATTGTATATTTGCGGCGGCGTTCGCGTAAACGGTGAAGCAGGTAAATTACAATACCAATCAGGAGACTTGCTACAAACAATAACTGGAACAGTAAAAGTTTCTGTCGTTCTGTCTTCGATTGCAGCCGCTGATTTTCTTGTTCAGATAGATTATAATTATATAAGGAATGGATTTTATTTACCTCTTCGGTTTTTGTGATCTGAAAAAGAGAATCGAATGCATTGATGCAAAGAGAGGCGTATAGATAGGCTTCCGGATATTTTTTTGCTTTTCTGATATGGCAGCTAGAATAGAAAAGGCAGTACTTTTGTTATAAATGCCATTTCCGGAAATTACCTTTTGAAGATAAACGGATGCGGAATCGAACATTTGCCTTTGATAATACACTTTGCCAAGAACTAAATGACTAAGTGAACTAGGATGGTGGGCTTGTACCTGCTTTGCTATAATTTCGGCAGAGTCTGTTTTCCCTTGGTTGTAATAAAAACCGGCCATTTCATCGCCGATACTGCAAGCTTTAACCAGAGAAACTTTTTCTTTCATCAATGTGTATGCTTTCCGGTAATAGATTTCCGCACTGTCTTTTTGGTTGTTTGTATCGTATATGCGTGCCATGTCCCTCAGACCGAAAGCCATGCCTTTATAATTATGGCAAGCTAAATTATATTTATAAGCTTGTTGAGTAGCTTCCATACTTTCATGATACAATCTTTGAAAGGCAAAAAGGCTGGCAAGCTGCCCGTATATGCGTCCATTCAGCGTATCATTAGAACATCTTTTCCCTATTTCGGCTGCACGCAAGAAAGCATCAACGGCTCGTGGTGCATCTTTCATATCCCGATAGGTACTACCTTTATAATAATAAGCTTCCATCAGGTGTGGGTCATCCTGTTTGTCTTCATAAAAACTAATTATACGGTTAATCAAAGTATCGGAAGTAACCGGAATATAGAGCTTGTCTTTGGCTTTGACAGTGAGCAATAAGTAATATATATGAAGCTCTTCAGGCCATTCGGTGGTGGATATACTGAGAGAATCCAAACAAGCTAGTGCACTGTCAGGATGAGTTTCCATTAGTTGAACTGCCCGCTCCATCAGTGGCGGGTAACTTTGCTGTTCATAGCGGCAAGAGATGCAAAGCAATAGAGACAGCAGCAGTATATGTATCCTCCCACTTTTCATAGCAATTGCAAAAATAGATAAAATCTTTGAACTTTGCTACTAAAATAGGGGAATCCCTACTAACTAATAGGGATTTTCTCTGTTATGAAGTAAAACCTCTGACTATCTTTGCACTAGAAAAAGTAGATAGAATAACAAATAAAACAGGTACGAGTATGAAAAAGATTGTATTAGCTTCGCTTATGATGGTGTGCTTGCCTTACTTGGCAATGTCACAAAGCGTTGATGACGACCTTTATTTCATCCCTAAGAAAAAAGCTGAAAAGAAAGAGGAGGTTAAGCAAGAGGTGAAAGTGGTGGTTCCGCAGAAGCAGAACACGACTACTGTTTACGCAGCCCCCGGTTCTACAGTGGTGGTGAAGGATGTGAAAGGAAAGGTTCGCGATGTGGATGAGTATAATCGTCGTTATACTTCACGTGATAATAATTTCTCGATGGAGAATGATACCTTGTATATTGAGGAGAAACCTTTGAATGAGAGAGGAGAATGGGTTAATGGTTTTGAGGGTTCTCAAGACGATTATGAATACGCGATGCGTATCGTCCGTTTCCGCAATCCCCGTTACGCCATTCCGGTAAGCAGTCCGCTCTATTGGGATGTAGTTTACGGTTTGCCTTCATGGGATTGGAATGTATATGATGACGGATTGTATGCATACGTCTTTCCCACTTACACGAACCGCTTATGGTGGGATTGGCGTTGGAATTATCCATATGGCGCCAGTTGGGGATTCAGTTGGGGATGGAGTTCGCCATGGTACTACAATAGTTGGTACTATCCCGGTTATTGGGGTGGCGGCTACTGGGGTGGCTATTGGGGCTACCATTATCACCATCACCATTATTATCCGCATTACTTCGGTCACGGTTGGGGTGGTGGCTACTGGGGAGGTAGTCATGGATGGTATGGCTCAAGCAGACGTAACCCGGGGATACATGCCGGAAGATATACCAATAGCTATAGTTCTTCACGCCCAAACCGGAATAATTACGTGAATAGTTATGATAGGAATAGTCGTAATTCATACGTAGGAAATTCCAGACAAAATGTCCGTAATAGTGCTAATAGTTATCGTACCGCAACACGTAACGGTTCTTCATCAGGAAGAGTGGTTTCGGGATCTAACAGTGTAAATTCGGTTCGTCCTAATAGAAGTGCTATCAGAACCCGTACCGGAGAAACTCTTTCACCAAGTCAGGCAGCAGGAGTTCGTCCGGGTAATTCGTATTCACGTCCGACAGAAGGAAGGGGTTCTTCCTATACCAGACCAAGCAGTACTCGGAGCAGTGTGGGAAATGCAGCAGGATCTGCTTATCAGAGAACAGGGGCTGCAAGTCGTGGCGCTTATCGTAACAATAGTGGCGTTTCGAATTCTCGTAGCAGTTCATACTCTCGTAGCAGTAGTCCTTCTCGTAATAGTTCGTCTAACTCTTACCGTAGTAGTGGAACTTCTTCTTCCCGTAGTAGTTTTCTAGTGGCGGTGGTGCTTCTCGCAGTTCCGGTGGCGGTGTTTCCCGTTCAAGTGGTGGCGGCAGATCGCGTACAGATAGTGTAGATTAAACTAGACAGTTGAATTTAATAGATTGATGTATGAAAAATAAAGTAATAGTAACCGCTTGTGCGTTGTTGGCAATGACAACGGCAAGCGCACAAAATGCTTATGATGCGGAAAAGTTGCTGGGGAATGACTTGAATGGAACAGCACGATTTGTTGGTATGGGTGGTGCATGGGAGCTTTGGGCGGTGATATATCTGTCATAAGCTCCAACCCTGCGGGTATCGGCATTTTTCGTAGTAATGACGTGTCTATTTCTTTTGGTTTTAATAATACTTCGACAAAGAGTAACTTTAGTGGTGTGTCAATGAATGAAAACAAAACGCGCGCTTCATTTGACCAGATTGGATTTGTTTATAGCAATAAGATAGGCAATAATACTTCTTTGCGTTTTGTGAATTTCGGATTCAATTACCATAAAAGTAAAAACTTCAATCGCCTTTTCTCTATGGGAGGGGCGTTGGATAATTTGTCACAAAGCTTCCAGCTGGCTCAGGAGATGGAACGATATGGATTGACGGAAAGCGAGTTTAATGACATACTGGATGTGAAGAATCCTTATACCAAATTATTGGAATCAGTTACCTGTTTTAGGAGTAATGGGGGTGAGAACCGGTGTGGTTGACTGGGTTAATGATTCTGAAAAGAATATTCATGCTCCATGGGGGTGGAATGGTTTTAACAATAACTTCTTTAGTAAGGAAACAGGAGGTATCAGTCAATATGATTTTAATGTTTCATTCAATATTGAAGATAGGGTCTATTTAGGAGCTACCCTGGGGGTCTATGATGTGAATTATGATCGTTATACTTCTTATACGGAAATTTGAATGATGATAACGGATGCGGATAATGGGGGGTATAACATTTGGATAATTATTATAGGCTGGAAGGGACTGGTATGGATTTAAAATTGGGTGTTATTATACGGCCTATAGAAAGTTCCCCTTTCCGTTTGGGATTTGCTGTGCACACGCCTACATGGTATGATTTAAGAGAAAGCTATAATGCCGCTTTATCTTCTAATATTTTAGCTTGTGAGGCACCCTATAACCAGACATTGAGTGATTTTTTGGTAACTCCGGAATATGATTATTTGACCTATGATTATAATCTTACCACTCCGTGGAAATTTAATATCAGCGCAGGTACTACTTTTGCGGGTGCAGTGGCAGTAGGTGCGGAATATGAATATCAGGATTATTCTTCCAGTAAGCTCAAGGATGTGGATGGTTATGAATTGGGAGATCAGCCAGCGTTGAGAATTATTTGAAAGGTGTCCATACTTTCCGTATCGGAATGGAAACGAGGAT
>ENA-OQAN01000768-OQAN01000768.1-human-gut-metagenome-genome-assembly--contig:-NODE-768-length-15851-cov-3.262656_pt1 | contig 15851 bp, 18 predicted proteins | sample MGYA00242735_ERZ504527 | MGnify/ENA primary metagenome ERZ504527 (study PRJEB26092, sample SAMD00036230) | human gut metagenome | host: Homo sapiens | study: EMG produced TPA metagenomics assembly of... | reverse complement strand
GGCGGCGGAAACGGTGCTCCCAGACCGGAACACAGCGCCGAGGATGAAGCGAACGATATAGTAGGATTTTTTCAAAGCAAACTGGAATGAGCAAACCTGTAGAAGTTTGAATTTTTGATGAAGGACAAACTCACGCCCGGCATGAACAAGGCCGAGCGTGAGGCGCTGGAACTGCGTAATACCGTCAGGCTGCTGGAGGCTGAACTGGAAAGGCTGCGCCTTGCCGGGGAGACGGCTGCCCCCAATCTGGACCAGAGTGCCAATATCGCGCAGATCCATGCACTGGAGAAGCAGCTTGAGGAATTGCGTGGCAAACTGAAACTGCTGCAGGAGGAATCGGAATCCGTGCAGGTCACCCCTGCAGACATGCCCAATGCACAGCGCCAGTTCAACGGGCTTCACAACAGCATCCAGCAGATGGCCCGTGAAATGCCTTCTTTGGCCATGGGACCGCAGATGTTCTTTCTGGCCATATCCAACAACCTGCCGATTTTTACGGACGAACTGGCCCGTGCCCGTAAGGAATATGATGAGCTGCAGAAGTCAGGCAAGAAAGGCACACCGGTATGGAAACAGGTCCTGTCCTCGCTCTTTTCCTGGCAGACGGCCATGACCACCGGCATCATGCTGCTGGTAATGTACGGTGATGAAATCTGGGATTGGACGAAAAACCTGTTCAGTGCCAAAAAAGGCGTGGATGAATTCAACGTATCAGTCAAGGAAATGACCGAGATAGAGAAGGACGGCCGTGCCAGATGGTGCGTACCCGCTTCGAACTGAAATCGGTCATCGATGAAATAAAGAACTTCACCGGCAGCAAGGAACAGGAAAAGGCGAAGGTAGAGGAACTGAACCGCAAGTACGGGGAATCTTTCGGGTATTATAAAACACTTTCCGAATGGTATGATACCCTTATCCAAAAGAGCGAGGACTATGTACAGGTCCTGCTGCACCAGGCCAATGTCCAGAACCTTGTAAAAAAAGCTGCAGAAGCCGATGAAGAGGTGAATAAAATCAAGGCGCAGAAACCGGAAGAGGCGGAAAGCGCCATGGGTTTTTTCGGGAAATGGGGACAATATATCATGCAGTCAAGCATGGCAGAATCCGGGCAGTTCTATGATGCACAGGCTGCCATTAAGAAACATGATCAGGAAGCTTATGACATACTGTTGAAAAATGCCGAAAACAAACGCGACGGTTATCTGAAAAAAGCGGAGGAAGAGGTAAAGAAAGCGGCAGAAGCAGCCAAAAAAGGAAATATCGGCGGACATACCGACCCCGAACAGTCCGGGAAGAATCCGGAAGCGGAAGCCAAGCAACGGCTTGCCACAGAGCGCAGGCTGGCGCAGGATCTTGCCGCCCTGCAGGCCGAGAACCGGAAGGAAGAGATAGACCGTATGCAAGCCGGTACCGAAAAGAAACTGGCACAAATCGAATATGACTATAACGCCCGGAAAGAAGAGATAAACCGGCAGGAAGCCGACTGGAAGCGTGAGAACAAGGAAGCCGGTCTTTCCACCGGAGATAACGGACTTACCCGGGAGCAACAGGATGAACTTGAAAAAGCCCGTGCCTCAAACACCGAGTCAAGGAAAAAAGCGGAGGCGGACGTGTACAGGGAAGAGGCGGAAGCCATGCGTGACTATCTGAAGGAATACGGGACCTTCCAGCAGCAGAAACTGGCCATCGCTGAAGAATATGCCGAGAAAATCCGCAAGGCACAGTCCCAGGGCGAAAGACTGACTTTGGAAAAGCAGCGTGATGCGGCTGTGCACAAAGTGGACATGGAATCCCTTACCCAGAAGATAGACTGGGGAGCAGCGTTCGGGGATTTAACCGGCTTGCTTGCAGACCAGATGAAGAATCTGCTTGGCGAACTTAAGCAGTATGTCAAGACGGATGAGTTCAAAAAAACGGGAGCCGCAGACCAGCAGGTCGTTTACGATGCCATTGAACGTATTCAAAGCATGCTCCCCGGTGGCAACGGCACATTGGATTTTGCCCGGCTGCAAACGCAGATGCACGCTTTGGGGGATGCCGTAACACGTGTGCAAAATGCGGAACTGCAGCAGGAAGCGGCATTCATTCGGTTAAAAGCGGCGCAGACCGATTACAACAAGGCTCTTGAAAGCGGTAACCAGGCAGAAATAGAACGTACTAAAATCGCTCTTCAAATGGCCCAATCGTCCAGCATTTCAGCTGACGAAGAATACCTGAACGCCACCTCTGAAATGAAGGCGCTTGCCGGGGAGGTGAAAAGTGCCTCCCGGGACACGGTTGACGGGTTGAACATGGTATCCGACGGGTTGCACGGCTTTGCGAGCGGAACCTTGCAGGGATCATTTGAAGGAATCCAGAACATGCTTACCGGTCTTTCAAAACTGAATATCGGAGCAAGGTCGCGATGCCATCAGCCGGATGTCCGAAACCCTGTCAAGTGCCGGAGTCATCGGACAAATCATATCGGCCATTCTCTCCATACTGGATTTGCTGAAAGACGGTATTGGCCCGATTATCTCATCATTGATAGATACCATTTTCAATGCGATAACCGGAATACTCGACAATATCCTCAGCGGAGACCTGTTCAAACAGATAGGCGGTTCCCTTGTGAATGGTATCGGAGGACTGCTGAACACGGTGTCTTTCGGAGGTTTCAACAAACTGTTCGGCATCGGCGGGAACGCCAGGGAAGTGCAGGCGGCTATAGACCGTCTTACGGACCGGAACGAGAAACTGCAGACTTCCATCGAAGACCTGACCGATACCATTAAGGCAAGCAAGGGGACAAAATCGGTGGAAGCTTACCGGGATGCTTACAAATACCAAAAAGAAACGAATGCAAACTATCTGCAGATAGCAAAGGAACAGGCACGCTACAGCGGAAGTCACCACAGCTGGAACTACTACTGGGGCGGTTTCAACCAGGCACAGATAGACAAACTGAGCGGACAGATCGGCCGCCAGTGGGACGGGAACCTGTGGAGCCTGAGCCCGGAGGAAATGAAGGCACTGCGCAGCAACGTGGATATGTGGACGCAAATCCAGAATACCGGTAAGGGAGGCTATGGCGGGCGACTGACCGAGAAACTGGATGACTACATAGACCAGGCCGGCAAGCTGGAGGAACTGACCGACCAGCTGTATGAAGGGCTGACGGGCATTTCGTTCGACGGTATGTACAGCAGCTTCATCGACAACCTGATGAACATGAAGTACGGTGCCAAGGATGCGGCGGAGGATATATCCGAGTACTTCATGCGGGCGATGCTGAGCAACAAGATCGGTGAGATGTACAGCGACAAACTGAAAGGCTGGTGGGAGAAGTTCGGCAAGGCCATGGAGGACAACGAACTGACCGAGGCGGAACGGAACGCGCTGATGGAAGAGTACATGCAGTATATGGATGAAGCCCTTGCCCTGCGTGACAACCTGGCGGCAGCACCGGTTATGACAAGACGCAGCAGGGCGGTACGAGCCAAAGTGCGAAAGCGGGCGGCTTTACGGCCATGACGCAGGACCAGGGCACGAAGCTGGAGGGCATGTTCACCGGCGGGCTGCAGCACTGGAGCAGCATGGACGACCGGCTGGAAAGCGTGGTGGAGAAGATGGACACGGCTGAAGGGCATCTGCCCGGATAGCCGAGAACACCGGTGTGAGCGCCGGACACCTGGGCGAACTGAAGGAAATGATAAAGAAAATGATACGTGACGGACTAAAAGTGAAGTGATATGGGCAATATACTGAGCGGACTGGTGCTGGTGAACGGCACGGACATCTGGACGGAATACGGCGTGTTCCTGGTGGAAGACCGGCGCGGGGGCATGGAGAACCTGACGGCCATCCTGACCCCGAGCAAGGCCAAGAAGGATACGGCTGTGGACATACGGGAAGAGCACGGGGAAAAATACAGCCCCGTGCTGACCCCACGGAATGAAGCGCGTGACGTGACGCTGCATTTTGCGCTTTACAACAAGACCCAGGCAGGCTGGATGAAGCAGTACTTTGCCTTTGTGAATTTCCTGAAGCAAGGGAAGGACGGCTGGCTGGAGATCCGTTTCCCCCAGCTGGATCTGCAGCTGCGGGTGAAGTATGCCGACTGTACGAAGTTCACCCCGCTGACCTATCTGTGGACGGAAGGTGTGCATGCCGGAAAGTTCCGGGTAAAGTTCCGGGAACCGAAACCGATTATATAACCATTCAAACGCTATTAGAATATGCTTCTAACGATATATGATAAAGCCGGAACCAAGCGTGCGGATGTGGCCGTGAACGACAGCTCGACGCAAAGCAAGGAAGTGCAGGGAGACAATGTGCTTTCCCTGTCGTTCAGCTATTATGCCTTCCTGCCCCTGGACGTGAACGACTACACGGACTATCTGGGCGAACGGTACTGGCTGACAGAACGCTACACGCCGAAGCAGGTGAGCGATGGTGAATGGGAGTATAACCTGAAGCTGTACGGTATCGAGAGCCTAATCAAGCGGTTCCTGGTGCTGGAGACGACGGACGGGGACACCAACCCCCTGTTTACCCTGACGGCCACGCCCCGCGAGCATGTGGCGATGGTGGTGAAGGCTATCAATAACGGCATGGGCCACATTACTGACTGGAAGACGGGTACGGTGGAAGGTACGGAGCTGATCACGATAGACTACGAGGGGATGTACTGCGACGAAGCGCTGAAAGCCATCGCGGAAAAGGCAGGCGGCAAGGTGGAATGGTGGGTTGAGGGGCAGACTGTGAACGTGTGCCGCTGCGAGCACGGGGAAGAAATCACCCTTGGCTATGGCAAGGGGCTGACCTCCCTGGAAAGAGATACGAGCAACACGGCCAAATTCTATACGCGCCTGTTCCCGGTAGGCTCGACCCGCAACATCGATGCGGAGAAATACGGCAGCCCGCGTCTGATGCTTCCCGGCGGCAGGAAGTACATCGAGCAGGGCGTGGAGGAATACGGCATCTATGACCATTACGAGCAGGATGCTTTCAGCGGCATCTTCCCCCGTCGGGTCGGTACGGTGAGCTCGGTTCGCAGCGAGGAGGTGGCAGACGATGAAGGAAACAAATTCACCGTCTATTATTTCCGGGACGGGGAACTGGACTTTGACCCCAACCAGTACGAGCTGGCGGGTGAGACAAAACGTGTGTCGTTCCAGACTGGCGACCTGGCCGGACTCGGGGAGAGTGACGACCACTATTTTGAGGTGAACTACGACAGCGCGGCACGTGAATTCGAACTGATCACCATCTGGCCCTACGATGACGACACCCAGCTGCCGGGCGGCAAGCTGGTGCCGCGGGCAGGCGACACCTATATCCTGTGGAACATCCGGATGCCGGATGAGTATTACCGGCTGGCCGAAGAGGAGTTTGCGGTTGCGGTGGACGAGTACAACAAGGAGTACTGGCTGGACATTGCCGCCTACAAGGCCCCGACGGACCCTGTGTATATAGAGGAGCACGGCATCGACCTGTTTGTGGGCCGACGGGTGAAGCTGGAGAGCCGGAAGTATTTTCCGGAAAAAGGCTACCGGCAGAGCCGTATCACCAGAATCAGCCGCAAGGTGAACGAACCCGGGCAGATGGACATCGAGATAAGCGATGCGTTGCAGGTGGGCAAGTTTGACAAGGTGACGGACAGCATCGGTGCGCTGAAGAGTTATACGAAATCAAAGACGGAAGGCGCAGCCCTTCCGGACATCATACGGAGTTGGGACAAGACGTTGCCCACGGACAACAACCTGTTTTCAGCCAGGCGCAGCCAGAAAGAGTTCCTGAACAAGAGCAAGCCGGATACGGCCAAAGAACCCATCCGCTTTCTGAAGGGAGTAACATTTGGCGAGGCTTCCGGTGGCAAGCCTGCGGCAGCGTGGACGGTGAGGGCAATGCCGAGTACCTGACCGCCGTGATCCGCGAACTGCTGCGTAGCACGGAGTTTGTGGACGGGCTGACCGGTGAGGGCTGGCAACTCTGGATTGACCAGCTGACCGGATTGACGAACCTGACGGTGGACAAAGTGACTGCCCGGCAAAGCCTGGTGGCACTGGAACTGCTGATAGAGAAGGCCCGCAGCGTGTGTGGGCAGCTGGTGGTGTCGGCAGCCAACGGCAAAATCAAGGACGTGGTGAAGCAGGGCGACAACTACCGCATCGTGTTTGAGCAGGAATCGGGTTTTGTGGCCCATGACCTGATGCGCTGTGCCGTTACAGGCGGAACCCGGCTAAAATCCTACTGGGTGGAGGTGGCCTCGGTGATAGCCAACGGGGTACTGGTCCCGGTAAGCGAGTTTGGCGGGGTGAAGCCGGAGGCAGGTGATGAGTGCGTGCTGATGGGCAACACGGAAAACCCGCTCCGGCAGAACCTTATCTCCATAGCGGCCACGGAGGACGGGCAGCCCCGTATCGACATTCTGGACGGGGTGAAGGCCAAGAACTTCAACGGCTGCCTGCGCTGTCGGTTGGGTAAGCTGGACGGCATCAAGAGCAGCGCTTTCCCGGCAGACAACCAACCGAAGGGAAACGGCCTGTATGCTGACAACGTGTGGCTGAAGGCACGTTTGTGCTGATGACCGGCGAGGACATCCTGACGCGGTTTGAGATAACCGAAGGCAAAATCCATTCGGCCGTGGAAAGCTTGCGCAAGGAAATACGCGAAGACCAGAGCTATCTGGACAACAGCAGTTTTGCCGACGGCATGGACAAATGGAAGACGGGCAGCAAGGCTACGCTGTTCACCCTGGGCGGACGCTGGATCTGGGCGAACGGAGGCCCTTACGGCACAAAGCCGGACGGGCATGCGAGATACGGACCGACGGCAAGGTGCCTTATGCCTATATCCGGAACAATTACATCATGCAAAGACTGAAAGACTTCCGTCTGGTACCGGAGTACCGGCAGACGAACAGCCAGGGCGAACGGGTGCCCGGCGTGGTGTATCTGTCGTTCAGCTACCGGGTTATCAAGGCCGGAAGGTTGAAAATAGAATTTGTGGGTGCTGACAAGACCGGATTTGAGAACTTCAACATGTTCGGCCATGAAGAAGACCTGCCCGTGGGCGGTGAGAAGATGTTCACGCTGGACGGGCTATGGAACGGCACGGGCGACTTCAAGCTGTCGTTTACGGGCGTGATTTACATTTCGCTGCTGGTGTTCAGCACCAACAAGGCGGACGCACTGGCCTATAAGTACCGCACGCTGTTCGAGCAGAGCGAGCGGCTGGTGAAGATTTCGGCCGCCGTGTTCGACAAGGACGGTGAGGCGCTGAAAGAGACCGGCTGGTGATCAAGCCGGAGGCTCCGGCCTGTACGCGCAGGATAGCACCGGCAAGGTGGCCTTATCGGTGTGAGCGTGGAAGGGACCGGGGCGGACGGTGGGAGCGTCAGCAAGATAAAGCTTACCGGTGACGAGATTATACTGGAGGGGTCGGTCACCGCCAACGGATATTTCAAAATACTCAAGGATGGAAGCATCGAAACCCGGAATGCCAAGGTTTACGGAACCATATATGCCGATGACGGGAAGATCGGTGGCTTTACACTTGACGACGGGCGGTTGTACTGGAAAGCCGGTGACTATTTCGGCAATGACTCGCGCAGCCTGAAACTCGGCGTGTCGCAGTCAGATATGGAAGGCATCGTGGATGTGGCTTTCAACGCGGCCACCCAGGGGCGGTTCGGAGTGAAGGCCGTCGGTTCCAATATGGCGGTGCCGCTATCTATGCCTCCAGCAAATCGGATGGGCTGACCTATCCGATAAGTGCCAACACCTATGCCGGATATTTTGACGGCGGCGTCCATGTGAACGGTGCCGTGTACAGTAATGATATGCTTTCGAACAATTACGGCACGGGCTGGACGCTTGGCAGTGACGGTACTTATACATACAGGAAAGGGGTGAGCGGAAATTTTAGATGGACTATAAAAGGTGAATTCGGCATGTCCACGAACTACAATCTTGAGGTGGTTAACGGCATTGTAGTGGGCATGACACACATATAACAAATTCGGTTGAGATATGAAAGTGAATTTTTATGACAGTTTCAAGGATTTTGACGGCCTGCCGTTGCAGATCAATGGTGAGATGCAAATTGTCGGCCGTATTGTAGCGCAATGCCTGTTCAACGGGACGGGGATCCGCCCGAGTGGCAACCAGCAGACGGATGCCGACAAGAAATTACGGGCATACCGCCTGTGCATACAGATAATGGATGCCGACGGGGAAATTGATATAACGGCGGAAGACGCGGTATTGATAAAGGAAGCGGTTTCCGGGCTTACCCCGGGGTGCTATTCACAAGTTGTAAAACTGATAGAGGGATAGCTTATGGCAGAAATGACACAAGAAGAACTGGTCCAGGAAGTGCTGGACCGTGTACTCCAATCTTCTACCGGCGTGGAGGACTTGGAGACCGTCACCTCGCTGAGCGGTGTGAAATCACTGCCCGGTGAGAAGGACGGCAAGATGGTGAACGTCCCCCTGGAACTGATAGGCAAGCCTGCGAACGATGCCGCCGCCCGTGCCGAGGCTGCCGCCAAGAAAGCGGAAGGAGCCGTAGCCGGACTGGAGGAAAAGACCCAGGCCGCGACAGAAGCGGCCACCAAGGCCAACGAAGCGGCAGCCAAGGCAGAAAATGCCGCTGCCAAGGTGGAACAGACTACGGCAGCAGCCGTCGGCGGAGCTACCGCACGCTTTTCCTCATGGATGGAAACAGGCAATGTTTTACCTGACAAGAGTACCAAACCGGGCGGCAGCGTGGTGTATGTGGCGGATGCCGGGAAGTTCGCCTACCACATGGATTCCACTGTACGGGACTGGGACGTGGCGGGTGTGCCTCCTGCCGGCATGTTCATGAATGCTGACCGGACAGCCATCCTGCCGGACAAGCTCTACCTGTTGGGCGATGCCGTATATACCGGAACGGGAGGCAGCCTGAGACTGCTGGCTACCGGCATGAGGTGATGAGCGGGGAAGCTTACGAGGCACTGCAGGACAAGGATGCGAATACGCTGTATCTGATTTATGAGGAGGATTGACGATGATAACCATAGGCGGTAAGGAAATAACGGCTGCGTATGTGGGGAAACGTGCCCTGTCGGCTGTCTATGCCGGGGCAAGACTGGTATGGTCTGCGATAAGCAGCTGTTTCGGACTTGGATACTGGAAAGGCGACGAGCCGTGGAACGGATCGGACGCATGGAACGGTAGCAGTAAAACTGATAAATGAATGATTATTATAAAAGGACAGTATTATGGCAAAAAGGAAAATAAGCGGAATCATCAACGCGACTGAACATCCGATGAATCTTGAAACACCATGGAATCAGAAACAGCCGGACGGCACCTATCATGCCTATGCAGGCGATGACATCGAAGCGTTCCTGAAGAAGGAACTGTCAAACCGTACCCCTACCGAGGAACTGGTGAGCGGCGAGACGAAACCTCCTACATCCGGAACGGTGTTCGATGCGATGGTGGGTACGGTGACGGACGTGGATGTGCAGGACAGCGAGGACGGCACCCAGTACGTGATGACCGTCAAGCAGAAGGACAACCAGGGCGGCGAGAGCTCGAAGGAAGTGCGCTTTTCCAAGTACACGGATGACGACAAGGTGGTGGTGAACATCGACCTGACGGACAGCGGCGGTGCGGGACTTCCCGCCTCGCAGTATCTGGCACTGGGCAGCGGCTTTGTGGTGAAATACTCCGTGGGTGTGGGTACTGCCGGTGGCGGTACGGTGGACGGCTACAGCGACCTGAAAGCCCGCGTAATTGTGAAACGCGGTTCGACCGTCATCAGTGAGTTTCGGGATGCGGAGTTTGTGGGTGTTACAGCTGGACAGAGCTATACCTTTGACGCTTCGCCCTACCTTCAGGATGCCACCGCCTATACCGTGCAGGTGGAAGCGCAGGCAACCTACCAGGGCGGCACGCTGATGAAGACGGCCACGGCCAAGGTGACCATGGTGGCTATGGAATTAAGTACCACTTATTCGGTGGGTAACGGACTGGCCGACGGGGGATATAAAAATGATGTGAACATTCCATTCACAGCCAAGGGTACGAGCGGAGAGAAGAACATCTACTACCGCATCAACGGCGGACAGGCCTTTACCCTCGGCCTTTCGGCCGGAAGCGGTGTGCAGCAGAAGAACGTGACCGTTCCCCTGTCACAGATGCAGGACGGAACGAACGTGGTGGAAGCCTATGCCCTGCACGAGAACTCCGGTGTGACAAGCGAGGTTCATTACCTGACCCTGCTGAAGGCCGGAGCAGGTGTGACGGCCTATGTCGGCATGATGTTCAGCCACCGGGCTTCCGGATTCCAGCGCGACTGGAAACATCCGGAGCTGGAGGCCGAGCAGTTCACTGCCTGGGACTTCACGTATGCCGGCTACGAGCGTGATGCGTACACGGCACGTGTGAAGGTGATGAATGGGGACAGCATTGTGAAGGAAGACCTGCTCCAACGCGGTGAGACCGGCAGCTACGGACGGACGAACGTGAACGTGGAACCGCTGGACTACCGTGTGTCGTGCGGCGATGCCGTGCTTGAGGTGAAGGTAAACACCACATCGCACCCCGACATAGAAGCCACCCTGGCCCCGGATGCCGTGTGCACGTTCGATGCTTTCGGGCGAAGCAATACGGAAAACAACCCGGCAAGCTGGGTGAGCGGTGACAAGCGCATGGAGTTCCGGGACGTGCTGTGGAGCGTGAACGAATACGGTGCCGGTAGCGGCTGGCACAAGGACCGCCTGCTGCTGTCCGGCGGTGCAGGCATGACCTTGACGACTGACGGCGGTTACCGTCCCTTCAACGAGGCGGAGAAGCCCGAAGGTTTGCCATACGCGATGTGGGCATGACGCTGGAGATAGAATACAGCACGGCCAACGTGACGGACACGAATGCGGAGCTGATCACCTGTCTGGGACAGCTGGACAACGGGAATCGGTACGGCTGATTGTGACTCCGGAAGAGGCCAAGTTCCTGACCGGTGTGGTGACCGAGGCGATGGATGCCGGACAGGTGCTGCGCTATGAGGACTCGGTGGGTACGAAGTTCCAGCCTGGCACGAACATCCGCATTACCTACGTATTCTATCCCAATGTGCAGACGAACGAACAGCGGACGCTCATCGGTTTCTATGTGAACGGTGAGGAATCGGCTGCCTCGAAGTGGCTGGACAAGGTGAACTTCAATATCCAAAGCCAGCTGGAGTTCAAGTCGCGGGTGCCGACCTGAACGTGAAGAGCGTGCGCATCTATAACAAGGCGCTGACCTCGGACGAGGTGCTGAACAACTACATCGTGGACCGCAACCACCTGGAGGATGCCGACGGGGAACCGGGCGTGCGCTCGCTGGATGAGGACAACCGCGTGCTGAACGAAGGAGACACGGTGAGCATGGAGAAGCTGATGGGCTGATGAAGAAGCGCCGGAACTCGATCCTGGTACTGATAGGCACGGGCAGTGTGGGAAGTGAAACTCCGAGCGAGAGCGACACGCTGAACGTGGTGGATGCACTGGCCCAGCTGAACGACAAGAAGGCCAACAAACTGGTAAGGGAGGTCCGTTTCTATAACGGAGAGGACAGGACGCTTGACTTTATCCTTACCAACGTATATGTCCGTATTCAGGGTACTTCTTCCGTGAACTATGCCAGAAAGAACTTCCGTTTCTACTTCCAGAAGACGGCAAGCGGCTGGACGGTTACATTGAGCTACGGGGAGATTGACGGAAACGGCAGGCAGAAGAATCCGGTGGTAACTACCGGCAAAAAAAAATCTCTTCAAGTTACGCAGGAACTCCGTAGGCGCGAAGCTGGCATGTTCCAAATGCGACTTCTCGGACTCGTCCATGACCACCAATACCGGAGGTGCGAAGCTTATCAATGACGGGCTGAAAGAAATGGGGCTGCTTACTCCTGCCCAGCGTTACGCCAAAGACCATGGGCTGGATGATGATTACCGTTCGGCCATCGACGGCCTGCCGTGCGACCTGTTCGTAGCGAAGAGTGTCGACGAAGACCTGACCTATTACGGCCAGTACAACATGAACAACGAGAAGAGCGACAGCTACCCCATCTTCGGGCAGGATGAGACCATCGGCGGCGAGAAATGGGGCGAGGGCGACACGCTGAACTACCTGGAAGCCGACGAGGAAGGACACAAGCAGTACCTGCCTGTCTGCTTTGAAACGCTGAATAACTCGAATCCGCTGTGCCTGTTCCACTGGTTGCCGAGTACCGAACCGGAGCATAAGGATTTCATGGACTATAACTTTGACGGAGGACTGGAATTTAATCATCCGAAAGATACCTTCTGGACGGACGGAGGCGGTGACGCGGAGGAAGAACCGAACCTGAAAGACCACCTGGTACGGATGACAAGTACGACCGTATGTACAAAGCCACCGACCGCATGATGAGCTTTGTCTACCGGTGTGTGAAGGAAACGACTGCGGGCAAGAATATGGTTTACAGTACGGAATCCCATTCGTTCGAGGGGGTGGACTATGAGGACGACGGCGACAAGTTCCCTACCGCCAAGTGGCAGAGCGATACGTTCAGGAAAGAGGCCGGGAAGTATTTCGACCTTCCCCACCTGATTGCCTACTATCTGTACGTGCAGTTCAACCTTGGCGTGGACCAGCTTGCGAAGAACATGCTTATCCGCACATGGGACGGTGTGAAATGGTCGATTGACTATTATGACGGCGACTGCCAGTTGGGTTCTGACAACAAGTCGTTCCTGACCGGGAAGTATGACGACAACCGCCAGACGAAGCGCGACGGGCTTATGTGATGCAGGGTCATAACTCGTGGCTGTGGAACCTCATCGTGGCCAATTGCTGGGACATGATTGTGGAGATTATGGTGAGCGGATGGAACGGGGGCGCAAGCTTCATGAGTGCCTTCAGTATCCAGAAAGCCATTGACCATTTCGATACCGAACAGATGAAGAAGTGGTGCTCACGCCTCTATAACAAGTCCGGTATCTTCAAATACATCTACCCGTTCCTGAACGAAATGCCGGTAGGTGCTGACGGTGCCAAACAGACGTATCCGCAAATCTACGGTCTGAAGGGTTCGTTAAAAGCACACCGGAACTACTTCATCCAACGTCGCTACGATTTAAAACAGGTGGAATACGGCTATGTATCCACGCTTGGCGCCCAGTTCTACCAGTCCACGTCCTCGCTGGACAAGGCCTACACGCTGAAACCGATGCAGTACCGTCTGACCATTCCGTACCGTGTGCAGCTTTCCACCAGCAATGGCGTGCAGGCCGACAGCGGCGTGGTGGATGCGGACGTGCTCCACTCGTTGCAGCTGACCCGTGCCTTCGGTGAGAACGACCCGCTGAAGATTATCGGTGCAGCCAAAATCAAGGAGCTGGTTTGGCATGAGGATGCGTTCGCAATCGGCTTCAACTTCGGTCTGCTGACCTCACTGGTAAAACTCGACATGAGCGTGGAGAAAGCCAGCGGTTACCGGAATGGCTCGTTCATGGCTTCGACGAACGGCATGCTGCTTCTGGAAGAAGTGAACTTGCGGAACAACCGGCTGGCCCGGAACGGGGACAACGGCAATGTGGCTACTTTGGACTTGAGCTGGCAGGGCCGCCTGAAGAAACTGGACGTGAGGGGTACGGGGCTGACCCGTGTGAAACTGGCCACCGGTGCGCCCGTTGTGCAGTTATGCCTGCCGGACACGATTGAGGAACTGTTCCTGGAATATCTGACCAAGCTGTCCGACAGCGGCCTGATACTGGAAGGCATCAATAATGTGCGGGGCTACCGCTACACCAACTGCCCCGGCATCGACGGGTTCGCTATGCTGGAACGCCTGCACCAGGCCAGACTGAACGGCAGCGGCAAGCTGGAGCGCTTCGTGCTGGAGATAGACCGGGAAGACGACGGAACCTGCTGAAGAAGTATTACGACTACGGAACGTATACGCAGACGGGTGCTGTGGATGACCGGCATTCGGGACTGAGGGGCAAGCTGACCCTGACGAAGTATCTGGCTGATGAGGAACTGGAGAAGTATGCCGCCCGTTATCCAGAACTGACCATCAAGCAGCCGCCCTATACGATGATCGAGTTTGACGACAGCGTGGCCGACGATGCCAATATTTCAAACCTGGACAACAAGACGGGATACAAGTTCGGGAATGCGTACAAAATGAGCGGGCATGTGAATGCTATCCTGTCCAAGCGCCACCGCGTATTGGCCAAAGTGACCAGGATGCCTACGAGCCGGAAGGTGGAGATGGCCGGGCAGCAAGTGGAGGTGAACAACCCGGACGGCGAAATGACCTATTTCCCCCTGCATGACGAAAGCTCGAACTTCTATGCCGATGCGGAGGACATGAACGACTGTACGGTGGCGAAGCTGGACGGCAGCGAGGGAGACTGGATGATGTATGAGCCGTTTTACTGGAGCAAAGGCATCAACGATTATTTGAACAACAAGAAGTACGCCTGCTACAGCAGCTACCCGGAGGACGAAATGCCCCCTGTCCCGGAGGCGACAGTACTGACGCTGGATGCCATTAAGGAAACGCAGGGCGGCTGGCTGGGTGAACGCAAGATTATGAGCGGAAAACCTACGTTGATGGAATCCTATACGACTGACAAGGCTTATTCGGTATGTAAGGTGGACGTATCCGGCTACAGACGTGTTCGATTCCCGAGCGTTCCAGGAACGGGACTTATAGGCAGCGTATTTGTGGATGATGCAGGAAATATCCTGAAGAGCCTTGTGGTGCCGACCATCGGCTTGAAATTTGAAGCCGGCATGTATCTGATAGCAGACGTTCCGGAACGTGCGACCGCTCTGCATTTCTCCATTCTGAACACGGCTGAGTTTGACTGCGTGGTACTGAGCAACAGCGACAAGATAGAGGACATGGAACCGGATTGGGTGGCCAATGAGGAGCATCTGTGTGCCGTAGTGGGCAGTTCAGTAGTGGGAAGCAAACTGCGTGCCTGCATCACCGGAGCTTCGACCACGGCAAGCATGACCTGGACGGACTTCCACTATTACAGCCAGCAGCGTGGCATGCAGCAGATAGATGCCCTGATGCACAGCCGCATCGCGAACCTGAGCTATGCAAAGTACGGGCGTAGGGACATGCAGGAACAATGCGGTGCCGGTCAGCATAACAATAACCGGACAACGGGTGGAACGGCCGACCATGGAATGACAGACACCATCGGCTATGACGAAGCGTATGTCATCAACAACAAAATCACGAATTCGCTGATTGACGGCCTGGTGCATCAGTATGCCTGGTATAAGAGCCGGGACGAATACGGACAGGCGACCGTGGTGCAGGTGAACAATATCTGCTGCCTGGGCTACGAGGACATCTACGGCAACAAGTATGACATGATGGACGGCGTGGATCTGCCGAATGACAGCGGCAACCAGGGCAAATGGCGCATCTGGATGCCTGACGGCAGTATCCGTATGGTACAGGGCAAGAAGGACAGCGGTCAGTGGATTACAGGCGTGGCGCACGGCAAGTATATGGACATGGTTCCGGTAGGTAATTTGAACGGATCATCTTCCACCTACTATACCGACATGTACTGGATAAGCACCGCTACAGTCCGTGTGGTCTATCGCGGGTACAACAATGCGAATGCGAATGGCGGTGTGTCGAATGCGAATGCGAATAACGATGCTTCGTATACGAGTGCGGATGTCGGCTCGCGTCTGGCCTTCCGCGGCAAAATCGTCCGGGCGCAAAGCGTGGCAGCGTACAAGGCGATGACGCGAGGTGGCGTAAGCGCAAAGCGCCAAAGCGTGGAGCGAAGCGACTAAAACGAAAGAACGGGATTCG
>ENA-OQAN01000767-OQAN01000767.1-human-gut-metagenome-genome-assembly--contig:-NODE-767-length-15853-cov-1.521366_pt1 | contig 15853 bp, 25 predicted proteins | sample MGYA00242735_ERZ504527 | MGnify/ENA primary metagenome ERZ504527 (study PRJEB26092, sample SAMD00036230) | human gut metagenome | host: Homo sapiens | study: EMG produced TPA metagenomics assembly of... | reverse complement strand
CGATTAATCCAACCGTTCAAAAACTTAGGCATACCTCGTTTTGTCTTTCGTTTCTTGGTATTATTAATCAGCCAAGCATATATTTTTCTCATCTCTGCATGGATATCAAGATCTGGATAGAGTTGTTCAAATCTCTCAACGTCGTTCTCAGTGACCACGTATCACCGCCATCCTTCAACGGCATGTGATATTCTCTTGCCCCCTGATAGAGCTGTTCAAAATCTTTGTTATCATTCTCCAGTTTTTGTTGTTCCTGCTTCTGCTGTCCGGCTTGCTCCGGCAGTATATTATTATTTATACTAGACTTACCTAGACTAACCTTACCTAGACTGGGGTTCCATTCTGGTTCCGAACTGTCTCCACTCTGGATACATTGCGGTTTTTCAAACGTATAGGTCTTATTTTCATTCAAATACAGCATATTTTTCTCATTAATACAGTCTGTTTCGTGATATCGGTCTTTTTTGATACAGTTATGCATTCTCCAATGTTTGATCACGATAACTCCTGATGAAAATGTAAGAATATACTGCTTCGCGATCAATAATTTAAAATCATCTTACTCCCTCCAATCATGCGCTGTATTCGTTTCGGATTGTTAATGAAACCATCATCATCCGCACGTAACAGCAAATGGAAATACAGCGCCTGTGTCGATAGTGGCAACTCAAGAAAATTGTCACTGTCAATGATCCGGATATTTACCATTCTTCTACCTGCCATAATCAGTAACCACCTTCATTTCTTTCAAATATTTTTTTTAATGACTCAGATATTACTTTTAATCTGACGATTGTTTCTTTGTCATTCATCTTGGTTTTTGAAATCTGTTGATTAATATATCTAAGCGTTGTCTTTACGTCTTGGAACGTAAACGTTACACTTTCCAGATCCTTTTCTGATATCTTTTTATTTTCTAACACGTTTTCGCAAACATACTCACATTCGAATGTATACCCACACAACTTACAGCATCCTGGACACTCTGCGATATTTCTGTCTGCTTTGTATTTCTCAATGATTTCATTGATATTACATTGATATTTCTCGTTATAAGCACACTTTGTAATTTCCTTATGCTGTTGTGTTGGCTTCCATCCTAATGGCGTATTTTCACACCTATAACGCAGTTACTTGGATGATCACACAATCTGCAACAACCAGACACGGTCCATTTGTATCTAAATGTTCCTGTTGTCTCTGAATCAGCTTCGTATGACAGTTCTTTGAATTATCATACTTACACATTATCTTTGCATTTTCTTTGGAATCTTCCTTAATCTCCTTTACCTGAGATAATTTGATATCTTCCTGCCCTGAAAGATCTCTCTGTATCTCTTCTGGTTAGTCCTGCCATTTCATTTGCAATAGATACTGGCATACTTCCATCCTTAAACTGTTCTTTTGCTTCATCCACAAGATTCCTGTTAATACTCTCTAATTGTGCAACTTTCGTTCCTGAAACGCCTAAAATTGTTGATATCATCTTTCTCATATCCGTCGATGGTATCTTTGTCTCATTTTCTTTTGCGTACTGCTCTAATAAGATTCTAAGCTTCGCTGTTTCCTGCATCTTTTCGTATTCGGTTCTTTCCCTTTGTGTGGAATTGCTTAAGATCAGATTTAATTTACCAATCGTACTTGTCGTGTCTTCCACAACACACGGAACAAATTCAAATTCTTTTATTCCAAGCTGTTCAACATTATAAATCGTTGCCAATCTTCTGCGGTGCCCTTCATTCACCTCATACTCATCTATGTCTGTTTTTCGGACACGCAGTGGATTCTTGACTTCTCCTGCAATTCTGATCGCTGCTGCAAGTTTTTCTATGCCTTCCGTATCATAGAAATTGTCAGGGCTTGGCTTCAATTTTGTATAATGGATCATTTGTACTCTCGGAGCAGACTTCTTTTTTTCTTGTGTCTGTTGCTGTCCAATGCTTTTTAAAATATCATTCATATCCATTTACTGCACCTCCTGAATCAATTCATCCGTGAAATCATTGTAGTCAAGGCATGCATTCTTTGTACTTCTGCATTTTCTTAGCGGCATTCTGCGATATGTAGAATAATTTACAGATGCACAATCCCGAATAAGGCTCTTAAATATCGGATACTGGTGTCTATTTACCAGATCAATTAATCCAATTTTATTCGCTTTTGTTGGCTTCCAAAGTGTAATTAATACTTTATACTCACAGTTTGGAGCAAGATCTAATATGTCTTGAAAGTGCTCGTCAAAAAAAGCAAGTCCATTGATGCTGTTCTGATCGAGTTTCACTGGAACCACGCAAAGATCTGCTGCCACCAATGCAATTTTTGTATATAATTCAAATGTTGGGTGGCAATCTAAAATCACATAATCGTATCGATCTTCACCCAATTGATGAATCTGATCTTTCAGTTCGATCGGACTGTAGATCTTAACAAATTCAAGGTTACGATCTGCCTGTACAATATCAAGATTTTTGAATTTTGTTCTTCTGATCGCGGCTGCAAGAGTATATTTACCTTGTAAAACTCCTGTTAAACTTTTCTTCTTTTCATCGTATTTGTTATAAAAATATGATGCATTTCCCTGAGGATCGCAGTCGATCAGCAAGGTTTTATACCCTCTTTCACTCAGATTATAAGAAAGATTGACTGCTGTGGCGGTCTTTCCAACTCCGCCTTATAATTCATAATCGTTATTACCTTCATATTCTTTATCCTCCATTATCTTTCTGTGGAATTTCTTAAGTTCTTCTGCATCATGCTTCAAGTGTTTTGATTCATTCAGCACATACAGATCATAATTCCCACACTTTGGACATGCACAATCCAAAGAAACCGACCAAAATCGTTTCTTGCATACCGGACAGAGGTTATCCCAAAATGGTTCTGTAAAATCTGTTGTGTTGTCTGTATACTTTCTTTTCATAAGCTGTTCCCTTGAAAAAATCCGCAAATAATGGTATAATTAATTTGTTCGAAAAATATACTTTGCGGATTTTCGCAGGAAGGGTGCTCATCAGAGTGCCTTTTTTATTTGTGATAAGGTACTTTTTCCGATCTGGTAGATAATTTTAAAAGTATTTCAATACTTTTCACTACTGATTTACCTTCACTATCCAATTCTTTCATCACAATATCTCTCATAAATCCTAAGGCTGCAGCCGCAAGCGGTGCTGTAAATGGATTCATTGGTGTTATAGCTTCATTGATCATATTACATATTCCACTGCAACTTCACGATAACCATCCAGTGATTTCGCAGGTGCACCGTCAACCGTAGTTTCTAAAATCTTCTTAATCATTTCTTTCTGTTTTTCGTTTGTCATTTTTCATTTCTCCTTTACACTTTCTTTAGCAGATGACTCTTTGAAGTGACCAGCTGTATGTAATTGTTAAAATAAATACTTATGGAGTTTCGTTTTCTGGTTACTAATAATAAAAGTTCATATTGATAATTGTAGGGATATTTGCTGGTCCTATCATTGAGTGATAGTCAAAGTCTTTCTGCTTTCTCTTGTCACTTCAAAGAATCATCTGCCATTAACTTGGTTTACTAAAAATTTAGATAAATACCTTTCTTTTCATTTATCTGATTGTGTTTTAATTAACCTTGGATTATTTCATCAACTCTCCAATATTAATCATTGATTTATTGTCACCGCTGACCTTTGGAACTTCTCCGTTCCATTTTTTGATCCACTGCTGTGCCAAAATTTTATTTGTCAGCTGTTTTTCAAGAATCTTGTTCGCATCTGCTTCGGCTTTGGCATTAATTACTTTTGTTTGAGCATCCTTCTTTGCTTTCAGTCGGTTTTGTTCTGCTGTCTCAACTCTCTTTTTCGCCACTGCTTCATCTGCGATCGCTTTCTCAATCTCATCACCTGCGTTCATATCTTTTATGGTTAATTGGATTAATTCCACACCTTCTGATTTCAACATTTCCTGAAGATCTTTGCTTGCCATCTTATAAACTTCATTTTTCTTGGCTCCCAAAACATCTATGACGTTGTACTGAGTAACTACAGTCTCAATTGATTTCTGAGCATAATTGCTGATGATATTTTGTTTCAGGTTGTCCAGTGTCGTGTATCTTTTGTACACCTTAAATGCATCTTTCTGGTTCACTCGGAATTTGACATTCACCTCTGATGTTACAAACTGAGCATCTTTGGTCTGAACATTGACCTTCTTGATCGTTCTTTCTTCTACTGTTGTAGGAATCAGAAATACCTTATCAATCGGGCTTTTAATCACAATTCCTTCATTCAGTGTTTTGTCAGATGTTCCACCAACAGCAGACCATCTGATACCAACATTGTTGCTTGGTACATATACAATGCACATACTCAATAAAAATACAGCTAACGGAATAATACCTAATAATGCTGCTTTCTTTGATTTTCTTGATTCTCCATACTGATCAAACGCATCCGGCTACGATCAATATAGCTGCAATTACAATCATTGCTGCTCTAAACAAAAATATAAACATGTTGCTTTTCTACCTTCCTATGTATCTAAATTTATCTCAGATTCGAAAGATAGGTATTTATCTGGTTTTATAACAACACTTTCGTGTTATAAGCTACTTCATAATTTTTGTTCTAATAGTTACTGCTTGTTCATTCAGCATTCCTTCCACTGTATCAGCTATATGTTTATTTTCTTCGTCCATCTCTTTTGTAATTGTACGATTTAAATATCTCAATACTGCAACAGCAATAGCTTCTGACAACGTATTTACCGTTCCTATTGCCTCTGTAATCTCATCTAAGTAAATGGCAGCAACTTCTAAAAATGCCCTTGCCGTCGTTCCATCTCCAGCTTTTGATCTTCCTGTCTTTGCCTTTACCACTGCCGTTGCTAATTTATCATTTATCAATTCATGCTTTGCCTGGTTCATCTTATACCTCCTATTGTCTATTACCTTATGCTCCTTTGAACACAACATCCTTCCAGGATGCTTTTTTACTTTCTTCTTTTTCTTCAAACTGGCTCATCGGGATTCTGATCAGCTTTCCTAATCGGAGTGCTTCGATCTCTCCATTTTGTACCAGTTTTGTTACCATTGATCTTGAACAACTCATCTTCTCAGCAAATTGTGCCGGGGATAAATACAACTCATTTTTCTTCTGCTCTTTGAGTTCTTTCGATTTGTTTTTCCAGATGCTCAACTCTTTCTTCTAGGTACATTGCTCTCCCTCCATTCCTAACTAAATTTCGTTTAATATTTTAGCCATATGCTTTGCTATTTTATCCACACTTACCGCTTTTTCCTCTTGCTTAATAATGTACAAACTACTTTTTTCTTTTTCTATTTTTTGACGCATAACTTTCACCAAATAATCTCTTGAGGTATTAAATCTGCCGAAATCCACATAAGACATTCCACGTAATCCTTTCTCAAGATCTTCATATGTATCACAGTCAGTTTTGATTTTTTCATAATATTCTGTTGCGAGATCATCAATTGCCTGCAATACTTCAAAAGTTTTCTGAAACATTTTTACACTCCTTTTAAATCCAACGACTAAATTCCAAAATAGACAATTACCCTCAAAAAAATCAAAAGATTTATAAATCCATATATCTGAAATTTTATAATCAAAAGATCTTCCTTTATTTCTTTCAAAGGATCTTCTTGTTTTATTTTTTTCCATGATTTTATAAATAAACTTATTTCTAAAATTATAAGTCCTACTAACATCAAGTCTGATACTCTTATATTTCTCACCTCCCTATTAGATCTCTCCGCTTTTAGTCCATAAGAATTAATAAATAAAAAATTCCAAAAAACACTCCTGCTTTCCAACCATATATTGCTCCAAGAAAAATGCATGTTGCTAATATTTCAATGTATATCTTCATAAGAACTCCTACTTAGTAAAATCACGTTGAAATTTCTCCTTCAGATTGCTGGCATTTAAACTCATATCTAACCCAGTAATCCGCTGGAGTTTTTTCATGATCACATCATAATGTAGTCTCCCATTTTCGTTCTTCAAAACTTTTTTTTCACATCCATCTTTCCAGTATTTACAATATTGGCATCCGTAAAAAATCCCACCTTTTGCAAATCAGAACTCTGAATAATTCTTGCCATGCAATGAATATCTTTTTCTGTTAATTGAGTTAAAAGCTTATATCCAGAACACTTCTTTTCTCCACAAGAATATTTCTTGTATTCGGTGCTTTTGAACTTATTTTCTTCAAATCGTGATTCCTTGCTTATCATATCGGTACTTTCCAACCAATTTCCTTTACAATCTGGCATTTCTTCACAATAGCTGCATGCTTCTGCAAAATTTGCAGTTCTTTCATCTACTGCCTGCACTCTTAATGAATGCATATGTCTTAACGCGCATCGGATACCTCGATTTCTTATTTCTTCTTCCGTCATCTTCCTCACCTCCCTGTCATTTTGTTGACTTGTCAATTTTTAGCTCTTTTCGTATAATTAATTTACAGGGAACCGCTATTCCCAAGTCTTACGAAAGGAGATATTGTTACATGGATCTAAATAAAGTTAGATATGATCTTGCATTGTTATATGCAAAATCTAAGTTTGATCATGCTCTTGCAAATAATGAAATTACATCAAGTTCACCAATTAGCCATCCGGAGTACTTAGATGAAGTTCCTTTTTTATTAAAAGCATTTGAAACTGCATATTTATGATTTAGAAAATTATGATATTCTGTCTGATGATCAATAATTTTCGTATTAAAGTAAGCTGTTTCTTTAAAGATTCAGCTTATTTTAATCTTGCTTTATTCATTGCCATGTCATAAACAATCTCTAACACATTTTTTACATCTGAAATTGTCAATTCTTTATCAGTCAATAACTCAACTATCTCTTCGGCTGTATGAAATTTCTTGCGAGTATTTTCTTTTGCACGGTTAACTGCTTCCATTCTTTTTTCAAATAAATTTTCCTGCACCTTCCTCACCTCCCTGTTATTCTATTTTGTTGACTTGTCAGTTTTTAACTCTTTTCGTATAATTAATTTACAGGGAACGGCAATTCCCAAGTCTTACGAAAGGAGATTCTTCTATGAGATTAGATATTGATTGTGTCAGAGATGTCCTTATGGCTGTTGAGCAAAAAGGTTTCGGTCAATCTTATACCATTAGCAACTTGCATGATCTACTTGATTACTCAAGCGATCAGATTGAATACACTTGTTTAAAATTATCTGAAGCTGGATATCTGGATATCACCACAGTACAAATGACTCAAAAACTACGCCTGGTATTTACTCTGTAAATGAACTTACATTTCAGGGGCATGAATTTTTAAGTAATATTTCTTCACAAAAGGTTTTTGATAAAACTAAAAAAATATGCCAAGGACTTGGATCAGCTTCATTAGAAGTAGTTGCACAAGTTGCTTCTAATGTTCTTTCATCTCTTATCAATCCCAAAATGTTTTTTTAATCTTTTAACCCTGCGCCTGCCGATTTCTCTTAGGTAGGCGTTTATTTCTTGTTTTGTCGGCTCGCTCATTCCATTCTTTAAAAGATGCTGGCATAAGACTTTAATGCTCAGTGATGTAACAAAACTATCCACTGACAAGATAACAGTCATACCTGTTAAAATTTTTGTTAGCATTTCTTCCTCACCTCCCTGTCATATTTGTTTCGGTTAAACCGAAATCTAGCGGTAAAAAAATAATTTGCGAATATCGCACATTATACGTCTCTTCTATTTTTCGAAGTACCGGAATATCCGGATATGATTTTCCTTGCTCGTAATTTCTCAGCGTATCTGTAGCTATTCCTATCATCTTAGCCGCTTCATCCTGCTTATATCCTCGCATTTCACGAATACTTTTTAATGTAGCTTTCATATTTTCAGGAAATCTAGTTTCCATTTTCACTTTGCTCACCTCCTTAATTCCCTTACATACTACCACGGTTAAACCGAAGTGTCAACGGTTTTCCCGAATTTTTTTCGGTTTATATTGATTTTTTTCGGTTTCTCCATTATAATATATGCATATTCAAATATGAAAGGAGGCTGGATAGTGAGCGATTTAGGTAATAAAGAAGTCATGGCTAAAAAATAATTAAATATTATTTAAAAGAAAAATGATATTACTCAAACAGAAATGTGCAATACTCTAGGTTTTAAAATGTCAACCGTGTCTGATTGGATGCACGCACGAACATATCCTAGAATTGATAAGATAGAAATGATGGCGAATTATTTTGGCATAGAAAAATCAGACTTAGTAGAGCAAAAATCCAGTAAAACAATAGAACTTAATAAAAAAGATGAAAGAGATATTGCCAAACGCCTGGAGCAGACTCTCGATCAGTTAGAATCTGATCAGGATGGATTGATGTTCTCTGGAGAGCCGCTTGATGACCAGACAAGAGAATTATTAAAAGCAAGTCTCCAGAACAGTATCACAATCGCAAAAATCAATGCTAAGCAAAAGTTCACACCAAAGAAATACAGGGATAAAAAATAAAAGGAAGTGATTCATTGGATATTCGTAAAAAAACACGATCATTAAAGAAAAAATATGGCACGAATAATCCTTTTGACATTGCTCAGCATTTAGGAATAAAGGTTATATTTGAACCATTGGGAAGTATCAGCGGATACTATAATAAGCAGCTGCGCATGAAGCAGATCCACATCAATCACGATCTTTCCGAACATGACCAGCTATTTACATGCGCCCATGAATTAGGTCATGCGATCATGCATCCTGATGCTAATACGCCATTTTTACGGAAACGCACTGGTCTCTTGATCAGTAAAATGGAAATTGAAGCGAATAAATTTGCAACGGAGCTTCTGATCGACGATGAAGTTTTCCTTGAATTTCAGGAATTTACGACGAATCAGATCGCACTGGCTCTTGGGTATAGTGAGGAATTGATTCGATTGAGATTGAAATAGATTTATTTTGTCAGAGTCTGACAAAAAATATTTTTGACAATTTTAACAAGAATACTTGACAGGGAATTAGAATATACTTATAATGTAGCTAATTAGCAAATGGCTGGTGTCCCGGCCGCACGCGAGAGCCTTGGAAAGTATTCCGAGGCTCTTTTTGCGTTAGGAGATACTTATGGATAATACAAATAATGAAATTTTATATTCTTCAGTTGAAGAACAAATTGAAAAATTAAAACAACAAAATCTAATAATCGAAGATGAGGATTTTGCAAAGAAATATCTTGAAATCTTTGGATACTTTAATCTTATCAAAGGTTATCGTTCTCCTTACATATTTACTGATGCAAGTGGTTTGCATTATAGATCAGGAATAACATTTAATCAAATACTTTCCTTGTATATGTTTGATAAAAATCTAAGAAATGCCGTTATTGCATCAATGTTAGATTTGGAAGAACATATCAAAGCATCCGCTGCTGATGTTGTTGCTCAATCCTTCGGTACTCATCAAGATGATTATCTAAACATTAGAAATTATAGAGATAAGCGTAGACGAAATCGTAAATTTTCATTACGAAATACATTAATTACAATACAAAAAGCTTTAAACAGTGACAAAACGCCTGTATCACATTATCGTGAAGTACATGGAATCATTCCACCTTGGATTCTTTTTAAGAATTTGTACTTCAGTACGATTATAAATTTTATTAATTTCTTTAAGCCTCATGAAAAAGAACAGATGGTATACCATTTATATGATGTTGATTCCACTGATCTTTCCGTAGATAATTTAAAATTAATAATGATGGATACTCTTTTCGTCTGCTTAGACTATAGAAATTTAGCAGCCCATGGTGGAAGAATTTATAATTATCGTTCTGACTGCAATGTTCGCTTGGAAAATTTTAGTACAGATGTTTCTGAAGATACTTTACCAAAAGGATTCAACCAACTTATTTATATTTTAAGCTGTTTAAAATACAGAAAACCACTTGATGATCTTTCCAAAGCTCTTAATTATGAAGTCAATAGGCATTGTAGTGCATTTCCTGAAGATGCAACTTATCTTGGTCAGATTCTCAACATTGATATCAAATCAGAAAATGTTGTATGGATTACAGGAACTTCAGATAAATTCCATTATACCCCTTATTGTAGCGGTATTAAACATCCATTACAAATTTCTGAACAGAAAGCTATTGCTAATGGATATATTCCTTGTAAAAGATGTTGCAAGGAAACAGATTAGAAATTCTTTTCATTTGATGCGTTTTTGTCAGACTCTGACAAAACAATTTGCTAAATACCATTTCGGTAACTTCACCCAAATGGTCAAAATAGAAAAACCGCCTGGCTGACAACCAGACGGAATTTAGAAACCTATCAACAACGTGGTGTGTGATATGCTTCTGACTCGACACCAGAATTATACCATACACCCACCAATTTTACAAATTGATGAGGGATGTAATTTTTGTACCCTTTTTTAAGAAAGGATGATACATATGGCTGATAATTAAACAGGAACGTGTAAGTAAGAAAACAGGAAAACGAAAAAAATTTATATGGCATCACAGTGCATCCGCTTTAAAGAAACGTGTCTACGGTCCATCGAGACAAATAAAAAGGATGCCAAACAGGATGATGCTAAACTTACCCTCCAAATAAAAAAAGAAGTTAAAGAAGAAAAGGTGAAAAAACAATCTGAAGAATTTTTTGGCAAGGTTGCGGATACGTGGTTAGAAGCAAATAAAAAAAACTTATGCTGATCAGACTTATCGTACCTACCGCGGATACTTAGACCGCTATATCTTCCTGTGTTTGAAGATGTTCCAATTTCTGCAATCGAACCAAAGCATATTTTAAATTTAAAAAAAGTCATTGGAATGAATGGAAACGAAATTCCTAAGAAACGCAAATAACGGAAGCTTGAAACCGTAAACAAATGTAATCAATGTCCTCTTGTGATGTATTAACTTTAGCCGTATCTCCAATTAAAATTAATTGATGGTAAAGATAATCCAATGATTGGAATAAAACGAAATAAGGTGCCATACATTGCTAAACCAACGTGGTCTGATGAACAGATCTCTGTCTTTCTAACTTCCAGAGAAGCAAAAGAAAGCCATTATTATGCCATGTTCTGCTGTCAGATTCTTCTTGGGCCTCGTCCAAGTGAGACTTGCGGACTTGCAGAAAATGATTATGATCCTGATCGTCAATGCTTTTATATGCATCGTACGCTAAACAAACATGGCGTACTGGAAGACAATATGAAGGGATCTAATTCTTTCAGAGCAGTTTACCTTCCTGATACTCTAAACAAGATCGTTAAGAAAAAATTACTCTGGAAGAAAGAAATGAGATTGCAGTATCCAGATCTGTTTGATAATGATTTTCTTTTCAATACAGAGATCGGCACCCCTGTCCGCCCTGATCATCTGTATCGGATGTTTACCAGGACCGAAAAACGTTACAATGCAAATCATGAAGAAAGCTTGCCTGTGATCACTCTATATGGATGCCGTCATACATTTGCAACGACTAATTATGAACGTGGAGAATCTGATAAGGTTCTATCCGAAATTATGGGAAATACTCCTGCTACCTTTCTGCAAAAATATGCACACATTCATGGGGATCGAAAGCAACAATCTTTGGATGCTTTTGAGAATATTATTTTTAAGTCAGGAAACGAAAATTGAATTTTGTTTAGTAATTTTGTTTAGCACTTTTTTCTCCAGAAAAACAAAAAAGCTACAAACCGCGTATTTGCTAGGTTTGTAGCTTATGACTCCAACGAGAATCGAACTCGTGATTCGACCTTGAGAGGGTCGCGTCTTAACCGCTTGACCATGGAGCCAGATTTATATTCGAGGTGGTCTGTTGCAACCACCTCTATCTATTATACATATTATTTTTGTAATGTCAAGAACTTTTTTAAATTAAATTTCTTATTTTCAGATAGTCCAAAATCATTTTTACACATCCATCGATTCCAAGGATCCTTCGTCCAGACATAATTCATATCCATTGGACATTCCCCATATTTCATTTGTGTAATATTTATGAAATTCATAACGTTTTGAATCTTCTGTTTCTATTTCTTTTTCAGCTTGTTCTTTGCTTATTCCAAGATATTTCATAAGATTTTTAATTCGAATGTTCTTGTCTGCATGCATAAAAATTCTTACCGTATTCGGACGTTCCCTGAAAAGATAATTTCCACAGCTATCCATCACGACGCCTCCCGTATTACCAATAATCTTTTTGATAATCCCGAAAGGCACATCATTAGAACTTACATTCTCACTCATTGCGATCGCATATAACAGACTGTTTACTTTTTCTGTCATTAAAAAAATGCAATTTAATTCATCATAATCATCCGTTTCTTCTACTATTCTTAGAAGATATGCCTTGTCATAAAGTGGCAATTCAAATTGTCTTCGAATTTTTTCTGCTACTTTATCTCCCATTGTTCCATGTTCTCTTCCGATCGTGATGATCATTTTCTCATCTGCCATGATTTCTTCCTCCTATTTTAAATAAGCTGAGCAAATCCTGATACAAATATAACAGTCAAAAGTCCTGCTACTGCTACTGCCAGACTGCTCATTGCACCTTCGACTGGTCCCATCTCAATTGCTCTTGCTGTTCCGATCGCATGAGATGCTGTTCCAAGTGCCAGGCCTTTTGCCAATGGATTTTTTATTTTAAAGATATGGAATACTGTATCTGCGATCACATTTCCAAGAATTCCAGTAATAATGATCACTGCAACTGTAATTGTCACGATTCCACCTAATTCTTCTGATATTCCAATTCCGATCGCTGTTGTGATCGATTTAGGAAGCATTGTTACATACTGTTTGTGGTTGAATCCAAATAACATACAAAGAACAAAAATTCCTGTTAAACTTGCTAATGTTCCTGATAATATTCCACAAACAACTGCAACCTTATTTTTCTTTAGTAATTCTAACTGCTCATATAGAGGTACAGCAAGACACACTGTTGCTGGCGTCAACAAATAAGATATGTATTTCGCACTTGCGTTATATACTTCATAACTGATTCCAAATACTTTCAATGCCAGGATCACAATAACTATAGATACTAATAATGGATTTAATATTGCTAATCCCAGCTTTCTCTTTAAAAATAGTCCGATCTCATATGCGATCAAACTGATCGTTACTCCTGCAAACAATGATTGTCTGAACATTTCATTCATTTTTGATTCCTCTCTTCTGTGCTATCATTTGTGCTATTTTTCCTGTGACTACCATAACAAATATTGTGATCACTACAGTTATGACTAGTATTGGCAGTAATAATGGCTGTAAAACTTTCCACGAATCAATTAATCCAGCTGCTGCTGGAATAAACATAACGGGCATGATCTCAATCAGAAAAAATGCTGCCTCTTTAACTTGACTCGTCTTCAAAATACCAGTCACCAGACATAACAACATTAACACCAGTCCATACACACTTGCCGGAATTGGCAATGGTATGAACATCTTAAGCACTTCTCCCAAAAAAGAGAGTAGTAAAATAATCATAAATTGTCTAAGAAATTTCATACACTCCTCCAGTTTTTCATATTAAGTCTTTTTTCTTGTATACAATATTATGGTACTACCAACTTTTAATGTCAATACTTTATTTATTGTCATTTTTTAAAAAAATAGAATCCTGCATCGACAGAATTCTATTTTTTCACCTAAATTATTTTACAACTTTTGCAGCTTTGGAATTGATATATCCAATGAATTTTCCTGATTTGGTATACAATGCAAGATATTTATTTCCATTCTCATGTTTATATCTATATTTTGCTACATATGTCTTTTTATAAACTTTTGTTTTGGATTTCTTCCATTTGAAATTCTTATATAGTTTATATTTTTTACTCTTGATCTTTACACGTTTTCCATAAGTGTATGCTTTTCCCTGCTCTGGCTGTGTTGCTGATCCTAATCGTTTTACCGCTTTCTTATTAATGTACCCAACAAATTTACCACCTTTTGTATAAAGAGCAAGATATTTATTTCCATTCTTATGGTCATATCTATATTTTGCTACATATGTCTTTTTATAAACTTTTGTTTTGGATTTCTTCCATTTGAAATTCTTGTAAAGTTTATAATTTTTCTTTGTAACTTTCACTCGGTAATTATAACTGATCGCAGGTCCTGCTGCTGTTCTTGTATATACAACACTTTGCGTTGCATTTTCTTCTTTCACACCTTTTACGGTCAGTTGGTAATTCTTATTGCTTGGATAATATCCAGAGAATTTTGGTAATGTGATCTTGCGAGTCTTTCCTACTTCAACTTTGACATACTGGGTAGGATATACTTCTTTTCCATTTTTATCAACGATCTTCAATGCTATGATCTGTTCTTTTCCTTTGGATACAGAATCTTTATAGAATTTTAATGACTGTAATGGATATCCATTGGAATCAAATAACGTCTGGTTATCCCAGCTGCTTCCGCCCCATGCTGGTTGTCCATTATAATACATCTTGTTATCTGGATAGTATCCTTTTGCTCCCTGAGCCGCCCATCCAGTTCCATAACGATCAGACATATCCTTATTGTACTTCCAATTAGTCCATCCCGCTTTTACCGGAATCCATGCTCCCTCCCAGTAAAAAGCTCCAAGCCCATTATCATTTGATAACAATGTCTGATACATATCCGTCAATGCATCCACTGTCCCTGTGGATCATCAGAATATACTTTTGCATTTGCATGTCCTTCACCAATGACATTTGATGTACCATCCGCATCTTTTAAACTGTTAAGCCAGCTTGTTTCCATAACCGCATACATTTTTCCTCTTGACTTGGCAAGATTTTCTATTTTCTGAAGTCCAGCTAATGCATTTTTACTGGAATTTCCTTGCCAGAATTGATAAAATGAGCTACCGAAAACATCATAGTCCACTCCATTTCGTTCCCATGCATTCATGATTTCTGAACATTTTCCATAACCCATACTTTCAAGATGCAGTGTAACTAATGCTTTTGGTGTGCATTCTCTGACTGCTTTGATCCCTGCTTTTAAATATCCACATAAAATCTTGGCATTCTTTGCATTTCCCCATGTATCTTTATAAGTTTCTCCCTTTGAATAATCTGGCATGATATCAAGCATTCCATTTGTAATCTCATTTCCAACTTGTACCATTCCGATATCTGCTCCAACTTCCTGGAATTTCTTTATCGTATCCTTTGTAAAATCGTAAACATTTTGTTTCATCTTTTCTGTATCATTTTTATCTTTTTCCCAAGCTTTTGGTATCTTTTGAAGTGCTGGATCCGCCCAGAAATCAGAATAGTGGAAATCTAGCAGAAGTTTCATATCATACTGTGCAGCTTCTTTTGCAATTTCAAGACCAGCTGCCACATCATTCGCACCACCTCCGTATGTTTCTCCTTTTTCATTTGTTGGATCATTCCAGATACGGATTCGAATATAATTAACTCCATTATCATGCAATACTTTTAACAATGATGTTTCTTTTCCGTCAAAATCATAGTATTTTACGCCTGCTTTCTTTAGTGCTGTATAGGATGAAATATCCATTCCTCGAATGGAACTTTGTGACATATTATTAAGTTTTTTGACAGAAGCTGTTAGATTCTTAAGTCCTGTATCTCCACCATATTCCCATGGATCTTTATAAGTGCTTACATCGACCTGATTTCCCTGTGCATAAGCAAAGATTGCAAGTGAAGACATTGCTTGTCCATTTTCATCAAAGAATGAGTCCCATGCCCCGACAAAATCTGCATCATTATAGATCAATCCACCTGCATTTTTCTCATCGATCGTTACCTGAAGATAATCATAAATGCTCTTTGTCTGTGTCGTTATTACTGGCTTTTCCTTCTGAATCTTTCCATGACATTTTGACACTGGAAA
>ENA-OQAN01000766-OQAN01000766.1-human-gut-metagenome-genome-assembly--contig:-NODE-766-length-15860-cov-2.414924_pt1 | contig 15860 bp, 17 predicted proteins | sample MGYA00242735_ERZ504527 | MGnify/ENA primary metagenome ERZ504527 (study PRJEB26092, sample SAMD00036230) | human gut metagenome | host: Homo sapiens | study: EMG produced TPA metagenomics assembly of... | reverse complement strand
CATTGTGGGGTAAGGGGAAGGTATGCACAAATCGGACAAAATTCACGCTCATACTATCATGATGCATAGTGTTCAAGCTCTTTACTGCAATTGAGATTGCCATTGAGATTGCTTGCGGATTTTAGGTTTATATAAATCTCCAGATTTGTATAATCCTTACTTAAGTTATATTTTACTGCATCTGATTTATCTGCCGGATTCAATCCGTTCTGTTCTTCCCAGATATCAGGCATACCATCTCCATCGGAATCTACTTCGGGAGAATGTACCTCAACGTATTCATCCATCCTTCAGCATCATTCTGCGTATCAATAAAACCATAGCTACTACCATTAGATCCCTCTCGTGAATAAGTACCAGTACGAGTTTCATTTACAATACGTGTATCCACGAGATCTCGTTTGTTAGATACACCGGCATACTTCAGGACATCTTCATATGCATCTTGAGCCGACTGCATAAAAGAATAATCAGAAAGGATATCGAAACGCTTTGCAACCAGCATATTTTGAGCTGAAATCTCATTATTCTTCACAACAAAAGCTGTAGATGAAGTATTGTCAGAATTTGCCGCTTCTACTTCGGCCAACTGACTTTCCGACAAATCGCTCCGTGTATCCATATAGTTACCCGACAAATAAAACTTACCATATACGCCTGCGGCCTGATTGTTAGCGCCATCGTCAACATAAGCAGTGAAGAAGCGGCAATGCACTTTCTTGGATGCAGCTATCGGACCGGGTTTATAGTAGTTATTCATTATATTATAGGAACACCTTGTGCCCCATAAGCCCCCTCACTCGACCAGTTATAAATAACATTGTTGCATAGATCGACTTGCTCCATATCTGCCCGATTGGAATAACGGCTGCCACACAAACGTGGAGTACGATTACTGTGATGAGCCAATAAATTATGATGGAATGTTGCAGGACTGCCTCCCCACAAACCGCCATATCCGTGGCCTCCCTTTACATGAATAGAGTTAGTCAAACTTCGCTGACAATACACCATTGCATTGTCATATTTGTATTTCCATAAAATGAAGCACATTCGTCTGTACTCCAACTCATAGAACAGTGGTCGATAATGATATTTTTCTTTCCAGGATACGACGACTGATATCCATTCATCGAATCATCTTCCGTTTTACATTCATCTCCCATACGACAACGGATAAAACGAATGATAACATTGTTAGCATTGACACGCAGTGTATAATTCTTCAAACAAATTCCTGCTCCTGGAGCTGTCTGACCGGCAATAGTTATATCATCATTCTTTATAACCAACTGTTTGGTCAGAGCTATAACTCCTCCCACGGCAAACACAACCGTACGCTTTCCGGATTTCTCAATAGCCCAACGTAATGTTCCTTCAGAACCATCATCTTTGAGGGAAGTAACCACATAAACGGTACCTTCAGCTCCCCCCGTCGTGAACTTTCCAGCTCCTTCAGCTCCGGGAAAGGCCGGAATTGTTGTCCGATCGGGAGCAGGATAAACAGGTAAAGACTCTTCTGGTATTTTATCATCGTTCGCTTGTGGCTCAGTCTGTTCTGAACAGGCAGATATTCCCAAGATTACTAACATGGTATTTATCAGCCACAATTTTTTCATGGATTCAACAGTATTCATCTTTCTATAGTAGATTTTCAGGTTCTAAATATCAAACTAAATAAAACACAAGTCCACATACAGAGGAATCCCCTGTCTATGGACTTGTCTATTAACTATTTTACATTCTCAAAGTGAGTTTTATTCATTCCAACGTGGATCACCAGCACCAGCAACACTGCTTTGGCTAGCCGACTGTATATGGAAATCACCTTCTGCAGGATTTACAAATAATTCTGTTGAAGATACACTCAGAATTTCTCCCCACTCATATCCACTGTTATACGGGCAATCGGTAGTTGTAAAGAGGTTGGTTGTAGTAGCAATGCCTTTCACACTAGTTGCCTTAATGGTTGACTCTGCTGTATAACTATACAACTGACCAATAATTGTATTCTTTACATCAACAGTTACATTCGACATTTTATTTATATCAATAAATGATTTGCCAGTAGCAACACAATTATAGAATGTACAAGCATCAATAGAGATATGAACATTATCCTGCTGAGTAACCAATACTCCACCAGCACTAAGCGTATTCACTGTAGAGTTAGACAAACTTACTGAATTAAGAGTAAATCCAGAAACTTTTGTCTGCAATACACCATACGAACCAATATCTGTCAATACACAGTTATCAATATTAATAGAACCTATAGAACCCTTTGCTCCGTCGCTCTGAACGCGAACTACACCACGAGTCTTACTAATATTACAATTGTCGATTAATATCTCACCAACAGTACCTTCTACATTAAAGTTCACAATATAATCATTTGCACTGCTTGTATTCTGCAAGTCAAGATTATAGAAGCGAATCAAATCATGCTACCTGCCATAGAAAGTCCTTTAGGCATAAAGACTGGTTTTGTATCACCTGATTCACCCCAGAAAATAACAGATTTGAAATCAGCAGGGATAGTCAGTTCCATACTTTCACCCATATAATCTGTAGTAGAACCATTAGCAAATACCAATACGACATTACCTCCATTATCCTGTATGTAATTGGCTGGATTTGTAAATATATCATTCAACATATCTGCATCAGAAACATTTACAATATCATAGCCAGCTGGATATGATTCGGTAGTAGTAAAGGTTCTTGTACCACGTTTTACGTCACCATTATAAATAGATACAGAATATTTTGTTTTAGGAGTTAGTCCTGTAAGAGTATATGATGAAGCAGCTACTGCAGCAGCATCCAGTTCGATATATGTTGTATCTACCTCTTCGACATCATCTTTTGCTTCAGCCAACTTCAGCGAAGTAACCTCAGCGCCTTCAGTCCAAGAAAGTACAGCACTTTCACCTGTAATAGAAGCAACCTCATTCAAAATCTGTTCAGCGCTTGTTTTAAAAGAATATTTTTCCAAATAAGTCCATTTTGAATCAGCCTTTACCGAAGACATTGATTTCATTCGCAGAAAATACTTTGTTTCACCTTGTAAGCCAGTAATAACATAAGGAGTTTCAACGATAGATTTATCTTCACCTAAAACAACAGAATGCTGCGTACCACCAATCTCTATTTCATCATACAAAGAATCTGTACTATATTCTATTACATAATATTCTGCATCGGGAACTGTTCCCCACGAAATCTCAGCAGATGTCGGTTGTGCAGAAATAGAAATTTTTGAAGCAGTCACACTGAACAAACGATCATGAGCGCTGTCTACATCCCAATCATTACCATCAGTACATGCAGTTCCGATGATAGAGGCCAGGAGCATAAAAGCTCCAGAACCTATGATATATTTAAACATCTTCATATCTTTATGTCTATTTTATTATTTAAATTAATCTGAATATCCATAAGAGTTATGGATATAACCATTTGCAGCCGAAATAGTAGTAGAACCAATAGGCAATAAATAACGGTTCTTAACCTGTACATTATCTCCAACTAAGCCACTTGAGATAGAAGGCCAGTTAGTTTGTAATTGTGTCTGCTTAGAGTCTTCTCTTTCAGCGCCATAGAATGACTTATTATCATCATAGTCAGATGATTCTTTTCCTTCTGGCAAACCATACCAAGTAACACTCGACATATCAATCTTAGTTTTGGTTTCATCTGTATAGTTGAAATAAACCTTTTCCGGATAATAATTAGGATTAGATTCATTCATCAGTTCATCATAATAAGTATCCTTAAATTCCTGAATCTTTTCAGCCAACAGATTCCAACGAATCAAATCAAATTTACGGAATCCTTCTCCAGCCAACTCCCATGCATTTTCATCAACAATAGCATCAAACATTGCTTCTTTAGTAGCTGGTATAGCTTCAATATATTTCTCAGCATCAGCCTTGTCTGCATCAGCAAAAGCACGTGTATGTACCATAGCTAATGCCTGACGAGCAGTCAATCCTGCTGATCCTTCATAATCACCATCAGGACCGGCCAACTCATTCATAACTTCAGCGTACCACAACAAAACCTGAGGATAACGTGCCTTCACTACATTAATACCAGACATCCACTTAGCATTTCCTGTAGCAATAGCAGCCTGACGCCATTCTTCATTCATCTTACGTACATCCCATTTTCCAACATAAATTCCAAATGGTGCATTACCCAACATCGATTCTTTCGTTACACCATTTTCTGCACCTAACTGTACCTGTGCACAAGTTATATCACGGCGCAAGTCTTTCTTATCGAATGAATAAAAGAATGGAGCTGTCAATTTCATCTTACCAGATGAATTACCTTTTACACCATATTCAGTGGTAGCACCGTTAACACGTACACCAACGGTATATCCTAACTCACTGCTAACACCAAGTCCCATCGGCATCTCAAATATATTCTCATGGTAGTTCTTATCCAGTTCACGCTGGTTAATCAAATACCATTGATTTTCTACAGACGGATTCAATTTATGAGTACCATTAGTTATAATAGCACTTAAATGTGATAGAGCCAGTTCATAAAGTTTGGTACGAGTTGCAGCATCCGGACGCTGAGTAGGATAAGTAGGGTCAGTATAGTCTGCAGTTTCATATCCGTCCTTTGCTTGTTCACGAATCACCCATCCAGCACGAGTCATTGCGATATTCGCCAACAAAGCATGTGCATATCCCTTTGTCGCATGCTCTGTAGTATAACCCGATACCTCATCTGCCCAAGGCAGTAACTCTACAGCATTCTTTAAATCGACCATTAAAGTATCCAAAATAACATCGCGGTCTGTCTTATGCAAATAAGCATTACTTAAATCAGCCTGTGAAGGTTCTAACTTCAGTGGCACATCACCAAAGAAACGAACCAAATCAAAATAAATCATGGCACGCAGAGCTAAAGTTCCTCCTTTATAGCGTTCCATTGTTTTCTGTTCTGATCCACCAGAAGTAAGCAATGAACTAGAGTTAATACCCTCCAATGTTAAGTTTGCATCTTCTATAATACCATACATAGCATCCCAAAGTTTTGCTAAGTTACCCCAAGACGGGCTGGCATTATAGTTCATATTACCACGCTCACTGGTTGTATTGTCGGCATCAGCACCCAAACCATCGACTAATTCACAATCTGAGTTTAATCCCCAAATAATAGGAATATACTGTGAATAAGTCTGATCTTGTGCCAATCCACCATAAATTTTATTCACACGCAATCCTGTATAATAAGTAGAATTGTATACAGTGTTGTCATTTAGTTCGGAAGGAGCTGTCTGTTCCAGAAAATCAGAACAAGAACTCATACCAGCAACTCCCGCAGCTAAAGCTAATAACTTAATTATATTTTTCATAAATAATATCATATTAGAATTTAGAATGTTACATTAATACCGGCTACAAATGAACGGCTCTTCGGATAAGCTGCATAATCAATACCCGGAGTCATTGCATTCTTTTTACTGCTTGTATCTACTTCCGGATCCGTCCGGAATAGTTCGTCAGACAGTAAAGGTTATAACCTGTGACATAATACGTACGTTCTGCATAAAAGCTTTCTTCACCCAAGCCTTCGGGAATGTATATCCGATAGTAATATTATTGACTCTCAAGAAAGAGGCATCTTCTACTGCATAATCATTCAAATACATTGCTGTTACAGCAGCAGGATTATAAATATTAGCTCCTGTATTGAGAGCATTCAATCGTGCAATCAATCCTTCGGCACCACCATAGTAATCAACTGTTGAACTACTTGGCTTACCCAAATTCAGACCAGTTTCAGGATCAATCCAAGTATAGCGGTTATCCAAAGCAAAATCATTAACCAAGTTATATCCCTTTGCAGAACCTGCACAGAATGAATTAGCTAATTTAGTACCGTTCACAATCTGATTTCCGACAGAATAGTTAAAGAAAATATTGAAATCAAAGTTTCCAATAAATCCATCAAAACCAAATCCACCTGTTAACGGAGCAACTGTATTTCCCAATTTCTGTTTAATAGGATTACCGTTTTCATCACATTCATATTTCAACTGTCCAGGATAAGGCTTACCACCGGCCATAGAATAGCTATTATCTTTAATGCCTTCACGCAATTCCCATGAAGTACCATTCAAAACCAATTCACCATTTGGATTTGTCACCGGATCGTATGCTGTATAGAAACCGTTTGTTTTATATCCCCAGATCTCACCTAAGCGACCACCCTCTTCTACACGATAGTCTTCATATTTTGCAATAGTACTACCCGACCAGTTACTGCTCTGCCATGGATTTTCTGTACTCAGTTCATCAATGCGGTTACGGTTATAAGAAATATTAAAGTTGAAGTTCAATCCCCACTTTGCCTTATCAGCCAATACAGCATTTAATGTCAATTCAACACCTTTATTAGAAGTTTTACCAAAGTTCTGATACTGGTAGCTATAACCGGTATTCGACGGAATCTCTGTTTCATCAACAAATCTTTTGTTGTATTCCAATAAAAATCCAACGATCCAGATAAGCGGTTATTGAAGAAACCATAGTCGAAACCGATGTTACGAGTAATAGTTGTTTCCCATTTCAAGTTTGGATTATACAGGTTAGAACCATGTTCCAGCATAGCTCCACGAGTTTCATCAAAGAAAGGAGCTTTACCTGTATTACCAGCCATTGTATAAGTAGTATACATTAAGCCAGAACTGATACGGTTATTACCGGCTGTACCATAGCTTAAACGAACTTTCAGGTTAGATAACCAGTCCTGAGTGCCTTTCATGAATGCTTCATCAGACAAACGCCATGCCAAAGCAGCAGAAGGGAATACTCCCACTGATTACCTTTTGCAAACTTACTAGAACCATCGGCACGTACCGTTACCGTTAACAGATATTTATCCATTAAAGTATAGTTTACTCGTCCAAAGAAAGACAACATATTATCTTTAGCCGAAATTGTTGTCTGAGTAGGCAAAGCTGTACCAGCTCCCATGTTAGCCAAGACTTCGTCGATAGTCATAGTGCCAGGAAATGCAACAGAAGTATTCTCGAGTGATGTTTCCTGCTGCTGCTTACTTCATGTCCCAGCAATACATTCAGTTTATCACGTCCGTCAAACAATTTCTTATTATCATAAGTCAAGGTATTAGCATTACGCCAATTTTTAGTGATATCACGAGTCAAAACAGACTGTGGTTGTCCATTATAACCCAATTTAGAATTCTGAACAGCATCACTAGCCCAAACCTGATCTGTATTATCATACTTCCAGCCATAACCAAATTCAGAACGGAATGTCCAGTTCTTGAATGGTTTCCAGTTTAATCCAACATTATAATTTTGATTAAATGTATTTCTCTTTTTATAAGTTGCAAGCAAACGTTCTAACGGATTCTTCTGAGAAGACGTATTATTTTCTTCATCATCACTGTTTGAAGTCAAAGGATCAACAGGGCGGAAACGAGCTGCATTCGCAACAATTGAGTTAGCTGCACTCGATTCATTTGTATCTGCACCACCACTCAAACCATCTACAGTAGTGTAGCTCATACGAGCATTAAAGTCCAATGTCATCCACTGACTCAATTCTGCATTAATTTTAGCATTAATGTTATTCTTATTGAAGCCAGAGCCCAACATGATACTCTTTTCATCATTATGAGCGTAGCTTACATTATATTTTACCTGCTTGCTACCACCGCTTACATTCACATTATACTGAGCCTGATTTCCGGTACGTCCGAAAATATCATCCTGATAATCGTATCCTTCAACTGACTTCCAGATATCCATATCAGAATAGTTTCCATAATCAGTAGAACCTAATTCATGCTGATAAGCAACATAATCATAAGACTAAGTACTTTTGTCAACTTTGTAACTTTCTTAAGACCAAAAGAAGCACCAAAATCAACTTGGGTTTTGCCTTCTGTTCCACTCTTAGTAGTTACAATAATAACACCATTAGCACCACGAGCACCATAAATTGCTGTAGAAGACGCATCCTTTAAAACATCGATACTTTGAATTTCAGATGGAGCAATATCACTAATACTTGAAACAGGGAATCCATCAACAATATATAAAGGAGAGTTATCCTGAGACAAAGAACCACCACCACGAACACGAATCTTCACATCTGCATCAGGTGAACCTTCGGTTGTTGTAATGTTTACACCTGCCAATTTACCAGTCAAAGCTTCAGTTGCACTAGAAACAGGAACAGCAGCGATATCTTCAGCACTGACAGAGGCAACAGAACCTGTCAAATCGCGCTTGTTAACCGTACCATAACCGATAACTACAACTTCTTCCAATGTTTCTGTATCTTCTTCCAAGATTACATTCAGTTGTTTTTGTCCTTCATACTTTACTTCCTTGTTCTTAAAACCAATGTAAGTAAAAGCAATGACATCAGACTTTTTCACTCCGCTAAGTGAGAAATCACCATCTATACCAGTTATAGTACCATTAGTAGTACCTTTCACTACAACGTTGACACCAATCATTGGTTCACCGTTTTTGTCCTTTACAATACCTTGTACCTGCAATCCCTGAGCAAAAGATGCAAGACAAAGCATGCTCATGATGAGCAAAGAAACAACGTTCCTTATTCTCTGTTGATAATACATAAAATGCGTTTAAAGATAATATTAAAAAATTAGTTTGCAAATATCTCTTTAACACACATTTTTTATGTATAAATTTTGATTTTAAAAACGTAAAAATTGTTCTATTAGTACAAATCCCATGTATTCGAGAAAGTATAGAACTCAGATTTCACCAGCATCTTAACATCTTTATCAGATAATTGCCGTGCCCAACTTACACGCTGGCTTATATCAGCTCCTTCTCCCGTGTTCTTATACTCTGCATAACGAGCTGTCTTTTCGTTTTTAGGATTTCTCCAATTATCCCAACCAGCTTTTACTATATGCTTTCCTAATTCACAATTCATAAATAAAGTATAAGCGTACGGGCGCCATGGTCTTCCTAAATAAACTTTATCAACTCCCTCTTCTGCTGTTAACTTACAGTTATTAAAGATATATCCATACTTGATATTTTCAGGAGTCGATGCAGCTGTAACATAAGAATTTGCCTTACTGTGTATCGTACAATTCTCAAACCATGCAGTTGACGGTCCAAATATGAAATCGGTCGTTCCTTCGATATAACAATCTTCAAAATAAAGTCGAGTACCTGCAACTCCTGTATAGACAGTATCCTGATTACCCAAGAAACGGCAGTTAATAAAACGCAGACAATCTCCTTCTGTATGTAAAGCTACAGCCTGACCTAATTTAGGCGCATTGTTTTCTATCGTTATATTCCGAAAAGTTATATGGTTTCCTTCTACTTTGACTGTATATGTACGGAAGGTACCCATATTATTCATATTGGCATGATCTGCATTAGTTATAATCGTATTTTGCACATCCTCTCCTATGATTTCAACATTTTGCAGCCATGAAGGAATAATCAATTTTTCTTTATACGTACCCTTTTTTACATATATCTTTACATCAAAATCCATAAAAGCACGAACACTCTCCAAAGCCTCTGCTATCGTAGAATAATCGCCTGTCTTATCTTGAGCAACAACCAGCTCCCTAGGCTCAGCGAAACGTCGTTTTTCCTTAGGCAATCCTTCCCATTCCAAGCTGGCCAAAATAAAAGGTCCCACAGCTTTCGGGTCATTATCACGTACAAGTTCATTTATATAATAAGAATAATCTCCCATTCTGTAATTCTTTCCCCCTAATCCAGCAACAGCACATGCCTTTGTGATGGAAACAAGACCATTCTCATCAACTTTTATAAACTCATTCAAAATACCCTCATAGCCTTTACGGGCTACAGCAAAATATGATGAAGGTATATATCCCTTACGAACGGCCTTAAACAGAGAATAAACGAACATGCTGGAGCATGAAGACTCCAGATAGTTCCAGGCTCTCCACTTTTATCCATAACCTGATACCACAAACCTTCCGGACTCTGATACTTTTTCAGAGTCTTTGCTATCTGATTCAAAATAACCAATACAGAATCACGTCCCGGCTCATGCAAAGGTATAAAATCAAGATTATCAACTATAGCCATTGTATACCACCCTAAAGCACGTCCCCAGCAATGTTGTGACTGACCGGTTGTTTTATCTGCCCATTTTTCTCGCTTGCTTACATCACATGCATGACGGAACAGTCCATTTGACGGATCATAGGTGTGACGTGCAACAATCTTTATCTGATTTATCACTTCCTGATAGGCATGCGGATCATTATTTCGATAAGCATATTCAGCAAGAAACGGCGTCCCCATATAAAGCCATCCAGCCACATTTGATTAGGATAAACTTTTTATGCCAAAACCGCCATCTTCATTACGAGGCTGACCATCAAACTGCATTCTCAACAGATTTAAAGCCTTTTTATATTTTTCATCCTTAGTCTGCTCATAAATCCGGAAAAGCATTTTCCCCGAATTTATACGGTCTAAGCTATAATCTGTCAACTTATATTTCTTTATCGTCCCATCCTCATTTACCATTGTATCTGCATACGCCAGCGCATAATCATAAAATTTCGAATCGCCATATCGATCATACACATCCATCATAGCCCCCAATTCTAATCCATGGCAATAATCCCATTTTAAAGAAGGCTGAAAATCTACTTGCCAAGATTCTGGATTACGTACCATTTCCGATTCGGCCATTCGTACAGACCAAGGTTTCTGTTTTTTGGAAAATCTTCTGTAGTCTGAGCCATACTTGTAATACAAAGCATAGCTCCCAAACACCCTAATAAAATACTTCTGTTTTTCATGATTCGATAATTACTTTTATAAATACAAATATAGCCAAAAGCACGAATCCGTATGTGGATTTTCTGTGCTTAAAGGTAGATTTATTATTCACATCCTTACAATAATCGTGTACGATAACGGGAAATATTTGTTTATTTCAATAAAGTTTTGAATTAAATCATATTTCCGTTGCAAATTAAAAGAAAAGAACGTATTTTTGGTGCAATTTAAATTTATAATTAAACCTAATATCACGATTCACAGAAAGACAAAAGCAAATTATGGAACAAGTTTTTAGCTATATCATCGGTCTGGGAGCAGCGGTGATGATGCCTATTATTTTTACCATTTTGGGAGTATGCATCGGAATTAAATTCGGAAAGGCGTTAAAGAGCGGACTCCTTGTGGGAGTGGGATTCGTAGGGCTGTCTGTCGTGACGGCATTGCTCACAAGCAGTCTGGGAGATCCCCTGAAAAAAAGTAACCGAAATCTACGGACTGAGCCTTGGCATTTTCGACATGGGATGGCCGGCTGCCGCATCGGTCGCATACAATACATCTGTGGGAGCTTTCATCATTCCCGTATGTCTGGCCGTAAACATCGTTATGCTTCTGACCAAAACTACAAAGACAGTAAACATCGACCTGTGGAACTACTGGCACTTTGCCTTCATCGGAGCTGTTGTATATTTTGCGTCAGACAATATATGGTGGGGATTCTTCGCTGCAATCATATGCTATATCATTACCCTGATCATGGCAGACCTGACAAGTAAACAGTTTCAGACATATTATGAAAAAATGGACGGAATATCCATTCCCCAACCTTTCTGTCAGGGTTTTGTTCCGTTTGCCGTAGTGATAAACAAGGCTCTCGACAAAATCCCGGGATTCGAAAAACTGAACATTGATGCGGAAGGCATGAAAAAGAAATTCGGTATCATGGGCGAACCGCTATTCTTGGGAGTCATTGTAGGATGTGGTATCGGAGCACTTGCATGTGAAAACACTCAGGAACTTGTAAACAATATCCCTTCCATTCTGGGACTCGGTATCAAGATGGGAGCTGTAATGGAACTTATTCCACGTATCACTTCGCTGTTCATTGAGGGATTACGTCCTATTTCGGATGCAACCCGTGAGCTCATTGCACGCAAGTTCAAGAATGCGGCAGGGCTGAACATCGGTATGAGTCCGGCACTGGTTATCGGACATCCTACTACACTGGTAGTCTCACTGCTGCTGATTCCGGTAACACTGTTCCTTTCTGTTGTCCTGCCGGGTAACCAGTTCCTTCCGCTGGCATCACTTGCAGGTATGTTCTATCTGTTCCCTGCTGTCCTGCCTGTTACAAAAGGCAACGTACTGAAAACCTTCATTATCGGACTGGTTGCACTGATCGTGGGACTTTACTTTGTAACCGATCTTGCGCCGTTCTTTACACAGCTGCTCAGGATGTCTTTGCCAAGACCGGAGATTCGGCAGTGAAAATACCCGAAGGATTCCAGGAGGAGCACTCGACTTCGCTTCAAGCTTGTTCTCATGGATCATTTTCCATCTGGTATATAACTTTAAAATCGTCGGTTCAGCTGTTCTGGTAATCTGTACACTGGCACTTGCCATTTTCAACAGAAGACGGATTATTAAGGAAAGCCGACAGGGATAAGTCAAAAGAATCAATATAAAACAATATAAAATCAAGAAAATTATGAAAAAGTTAGCTCTTGCAATGATGTTTGGCGCAGCAGCCGTTAGCGCAAACGCCCAGATTTCCAGCGTACAGATGCAGGTTGCATGTAACCCGCAGGACGTGAAAACATACGACACACAAAGATTGCGCAGCAGCTTCATGATGGAAAAGGTCATGGTCGCTGATGAAATCAATCTTACCTATTCTATGTACGACCGGTTCATCTTTGGAGGTGCAGTTCCTGTAAACAAAGAACTGACACTGGATACAATCGATCAGCTGAAAGCTCCTTATTTCCTGTTCAACCGTGAGCTGGGAATTATCAATATCGGAGGAGAAGGTATCGTAACAGTGGACGGCAAAGAATATGCGCTCAATTTCAAGGAAGCTCTTTATGTAGGAAGAGGCAATCAGAAAGTTACCTTTAAAAGCAAAGATGCATCAAAACCGGCAAAATTCTATTTGAATTCAGCCATTGCTCACAAGGCTTACAAGACACAGCTTGTCACACTTGACGGACGCAAAGGTTCCCTGAAGGCTAATTCATTTGCAGCTGGTAAAATGGAAGAAAGTAATGACCGTGTAATCAACCAGCTGATCGTAAGCAACGTTCTGGAAGAAGGTCCTTGCCAGTTACAGATGGGATTGACAGAGCTGAAGCCGGGAAGCGTATGGAATACAATGCCTGCACATACCCACTCACGCCGTATAGAAGCATATTTTTATTTTAACCTGACTCCGGGCAACATGATCTGTCACCTGATGGGAGAACCTCAGGAAGAAAGACTGGTATGGCTGGCCAACGAACAGGCTATTATGTCGCCGGAATGGTCTATTCATGCAGCTGCCGGAACAAGCAACTATATGTTTATCTGGGGAATGGCCGGAGAAAATCTCGACTATGGAGATATGGATAAAATCTCATACACAGAAATGAAATAATCCAGTTTTCATATAATCATCTATTTATCATTCTAAATGTTGTGGTTCTTAACCATTTACATAACTCAAATTACATACCACACATTTAGAATGATAGTTTTGACAAACAAATTTAAATTGGGCAGGCAATTTTTAGGAACACAAAGAAACACTTTCAGTAGAGCCAAAACCCATAGAAAAACATTATTAAACTTTATATCATGAATACATTTCGAAAAGCAGATGAAAAAATGACAAACTTCAGATGGGTTATTTGTGGAATGTTATTTTTTGCAACTACAGTAAACTATCTTGACCGACAGGTTCTTTCTCTAACCTGGAAAGATTTTATCGCACCAGAATTTCACTGGACAGACTCCAACTATGGAGATATCACAGCTATATTTTCAATTGTCTATGCCATAGCAAATCTTTTTGCCGGACGTTTTATCGACTGGATGGGTACCAAAAAAGGATATCTCTGGTCTATTTTCATTTGGTCAGCAGGAGCCTGCCTCCACGCATTATGCGGCTGGGCAACTGAGGTAACCTTAGGTATTCACAATGCAACAGAAATGCTTTCTGCCACAGGAGCCGTAGCATCAACTATCGCAATCACCAGTGTATACTATTTTATTGCAGCACGTATTGTTTTAGGAGCAGGTGAAGCAGGTAACTTCCCCGCAGCCATAAAAGTAACAGCAGAATATTTCCCTAAAAAAGACCGTGCTTTCTCTACTTCGATATTCAATGCCGGTTCTACCATTGGAGCATTGATAGCTCCCGTAAGTATTCCTCCTTTGGCACGTTATTTCCAAAGTATAGGTGTAGGAAACGGTTGGGAAATGGCATTTGTTGTAATCGGTGCTTTAGGTTTTGTTTGGATGGGATTATGGATGTTCCTATATAAGAAACCAAATGCTAATCCACATGTAAACGCAGCTGAATTAGCATATATTGAGCAAGACAACAATGAGCAAGAAGCAAAAAGCTCAGACTCACAGACTACAAACAGTGATTTTGACAATCAGAAAATTTCTTTCCTCCAGTCGTTTTAAATTCCCTCAGACATGGGCTGTATTCTTCGGTAAGTTCATGACAGATGGTGTATGGTGGTTCTACTTATTCTGGACACCTGCTTATATCTCAGACGTGTACGGTTTCTCTTCTGATACTGCTACCGCTCAGATGCTTATCTTTGTACTATATGCCATCACAATGCTTTCTATATACGGAGGAAAATTGCCAACCATTATCATCAATAAAACAGGCAAGAACCCATATGTAGCACGTATGCAAGCGATGTTTATCTTTGCTTTATTCCCGTTGTTAGCTCTATTTGCTCAACCATTAGGAAATTATTCATATTGGTATCCGATTATTATTATAGGTATTGCAGGTGCAGCCCATCAGTCATGGTCGGCTAATATCTATTCTGTAGTAGGTGATATGTTCCCAAAGAGCACTATTGCTACCATCATCGGAATCGGTGGTATGGCAGGAGGTATCGGTTCATTCTTTATCAACATGGGCTCAGGACGACTGTTCGACTATGCAGCCGAAACCAATATGGTGTTTATGGGCTTTGAAGGTAAAGCAGCCGGCTACTTCATCATCTTCAGTATATGCGCAGTAGCTTATCTGATTGGATGGATAATCATGAAAATATTGGTTCCGAAATATAAACTGGTTAAGGTTTAATTAATTCAGGAATTAAGATAGTTCAACTCCCCTTTACATTCAGACGTTTAAAGAACAAAAGGAAAAACGTGAAGAATGTAAAGGGGAGTTTTGTTGTTCTTTCGCTTTAAACAACGTGAAATTACCTCCAACATTTGTTCAGAAAAAAATTATTTTTAGTACAAACCTTGATATCTTTTGTACAAAAGATCAGGCAAATAACTGCATGTTTTTTAAAAACAACATGATAATATATGTATTATTTGACATTTATAGTTATTGTGGTTTACTAAAAAGAAGTAGAAAGCTTTAAAGGAAAGGGTTACATAAAAGAGTACCCTGTCTTTGTTCTTTTTTGAATGAAGCATTATCTATAAAATTAATTCAGACACTGAATAAATTATAGTTAAATATTATTCTTTTCGTGCATAATATATTTTATCGGATAGCAAATGTCCAACTCTTCTATCACGAGAAAAAATCACCACGTAAAAATGTACACATATACAATTTTCCGATAAATCGTACGATTTATAGGTCTCTGCGACCAAATAATATCAATTTTGTAATACCAGAATAATAAAATTTTTATAATACATATATTACAGCAATAGTTCGTTAAAAATTCGCCAAGCCTAAGCGGCTCTGGCAGTAAATAAAATGAGTTCTTTGAAAAGTTTGTCAATAACTTGCGGGTCTGGGCTAATCCCGAACACGCAAATAAATCGTTCAAGCATATAAGCATTG
>ENA-OQAN01000765-OQAN01000765.1-human-gut-metagenome-genome-assembly--contig:-NODE-765-length-15868-cov-1.431675_pt1 | contig 15868 bp, 22 predicted proteins | sample MGYA00242735_ERZ504527 | MGnify/ENA primary metagenome ERZ504527 (study PRJEB26092, sample SAMD00036230) | human gut metagenome | host: Homo sapiens | study: EMG produced TPA metagenomics assembly of... | reverse complement strand
TAATTATGAACGAGGTGAAAGCTGCACAGACTACCAAGCGGTCACCACTTCCACCCCACTGAAACCCAATTGCAGGGACATGCATAAAGTGGAACGCAAGGAAACCATATTCAGCATCAGCCGCCTGTATGGCATCACAGAAGCCGAACTGATTGCCGCCCAATCCTGAACTGCGTACCGAAAAACTGAAAAAAGGAAAGTTCCTTTGTATTCCATATCCTAAGGATACAAAGACCGAAACACCTGTGAATAATACGCCTGCCGTAATTCCCACGGATGACCAGCTGTTTAATGAAAGCAAGAAGGAGCACGCAAAATATCTACCATCAAAGCTGCCGTAATGCTGCCATTCATGACAGACGGTAAGGGCAACCGTGACGAACAGACACGTATGGTGGAATACTATGAAGGCTTCCTGATGGCAGTAGACAGCTTGAAGGAAAAAGGAGTATCCATCGACCTGTACTCATACGACACCCATAACAATACTTCTTCCATCAAGAACATTCTGGATAGAAGTGAATTGAAGAGCATGGATATTATCTTCGGCCCAGCTTATCCCGACCAGGTGAAACCGGTTGCGGAATTTGCCAAGAAAAACAATATCCGGCTGGTAGTACCTTTTACCTCCAAAGGGAATGAAGTTTTTCAACAATCCCGCCATCTATCAGATAAATACTCCCCAATCTTATTTATACTCGGAAGTTTATGAGCATTTTACCCGCAAGTTTACAACCGCCAATGTTATCTTCCTGGATGCAGAAGATGGTGATAAAGACAAAGTGGATTTTATAAAAGGGCTGAAAGAGGAGTTAAAAAACAAACGCATTCCTTTTACCGAATTAAAAGGGGAAAATATTACTCCGGAATCATTGAAAGCCGCGATGAACCATAGTATGGATAATGTATTCATCCCGACTTCCGGCACCAACGTGGCATTGATAAAACTGTTACCACAACTGATTGTGACCTCCCGTGACAATCCCGACTACCGTATGCAGTTATTCGGCTATCCGGAATGGCAGACCTATACCAACGACCATCTGGCCAGTTTCTATGAACTGGACACCTATTTCTATTCTTCGTTTTACACAAACAATTTATTTCCGGAAGCCGTTCAGTTCTCATCGGCTTACCGCAAATGGTACAGCAAGGATATGCTCAACTCATTCCCTAAATATGGTATGCTGGGATTCGATACAGGATATTTCTTCCTGAAGGGCCTGTCCCAATACGGCAACAAACTGGAAGACAAACTGGACAAGGTGGCTGTCACCCCTATCCAGACCGGATTTAAATTTGAACGCGTAAACAACTGGGGTGGATTTATCAATCGCAAAGTGTTCTTCGTTCATTTTACCAAGGACTTTGAACTGATTAAACTTGATTTTGAATAATGGAAAAGTATAAGAAATTCGGGCTGCTTGTACTGACATTGCTCTTTGCATTGCCGGCAGCTGCACAGTTGGGTGAAGAACGTCATAATTTTGCCGTCGGCATCAATGGTGGTCTGAACATGAGTTCCGTCAGTTTCAACCCGAAAATCAAACTGAACACCTTGAACACCATGTCTATGGGGGTTACCATGAGATATATGTCCGAGAAATATTTCAAGATGATGTGTGGCGTACAAATGGAAATAAACTATTCACAACGCGGATGGGACGAAAAGATAGAAGACGATTCCGGCAATTCTTACAGCCGTACCATGAATTATCTGGAAATCCCTTTCATGGCACATCTGGCATTCGGCAAGGATGCATTGAACCGGGGAGTGAAGGTCTTTTTCAATGCAGGACCACAAATCGGCTTTTTCCTGGGTGACAACGAAAAGATAAACTGGACTACTTCTACAACAAGACCGGAACACGGTAAAGAGGTAGAGAATAAATTCGATTATGGTATCACAGCCGGCGCGGTCTGGAAGTAAGTACCGGTATCGGACATTTCCTGCTGGAAGGACGTTACTACATGGGATTGAGCGACTTTTACAAGAATTCGAAAAGAGATTTTTTCGAAAGATCAGCCCATTCATTCATAGGCATACGGCTGAGTTATCTGATAGATATTACTAAATAAAAAAAAGATTTTATTCTGCAAATAGTCCGCGTTCCACTCTCTCTCATAACAACAAAAGCCTGCAAGATGGATCTTGCAGGCTTTTTATATCATAATATTCCCTCAGCTTACCTCAAACGGTCGTATGCTTTAACCAATACCTCATCCTTACCAATGGCGCGGATGGCAAGCCAATTCAAAATGATGGCAACCAACGGCAGACATACAGTCCATGAAAGAGAAAATGTCATTGACTCTTCTTTCAACATAAAAATAAAAGTGACCAATGTGGCATAATACCCGATCAACAAAATGGTGCTGAAAATAGTCAGACGAATTTGCAACATGCGTTTTTTAAACAAGAAGATAGTGCCGAAAGCAAGAACCGCAACAACCAGCAAAATCACAAACAAGGCCCATGGAGCATAATCTTTAGTACCATCCGCCATAGTAAGACACAGATTTGTTAAAGCGGAAACACTATAATCACTTCCTATGTATGAACCTACGGGACTACACAGGCAAATAATAATCAAGATGGTAACAACAAGTAAATAAACAGATTGAATGCGTTTGTATCATAGTCTCTTTAATTTTAATCATACAACCTATCATTCTAAACGAGTGAAAAACCTGAAAACACAAAGTGAATGGTTATCAGATTCTTCACTGCGTTCAGCATAACAGGGCTAATATAATGTGAGGTGCATCAAAATGTACCACAGATTACTCAGATTGATACAGTTTCCACACGAAATGACTCATGTATCAAAATAGAACGATCTGTGTAATCTGTGGTAAAGACCTTTTGCACAACCCCCAATGAAAAATCACTGTAGTTTCTCTTTTTCTTTAGCAGGATTACGGAAATAAACCTTGCCTTCTTCATATTCCTGAGCAGCGATCAATGTCGGTTTCGGAAGCTTTTCGTAATAACGTGAGATCTCGATCTGCTCTCTATTTTCAAAGACTTCTTCCAGGTTATCGTTGTATGAGGCAAACTCCTGCAATTTCTTTGAAAGATCATTCTTCATCTCAACACTAATCTGGTTGGCGCGTTTGCCAATGATAGCAACAGTTTCATAAATGTTACCTGTGTCTGCACATAAATCCATCATGTCACGGGTAACAGTATTACTTGGAGCGTTTGTCTTTTTGTAATCCATAATTTCTTATTTAGTTTTATTCATTAAATTCTTTTTACATACTTATTGGCATCCTTGTAGATGCTCTCCACTTCTTTAGTATACTTGCTGTCAGGAAACTCGTTCTTGAAAGAATAATATTCATCTATCGTCTCACGCATACGCTCTTCTTTCTTTTTCCTCCACACTCGCTTTCGCCATATCATATTTAGCACGCAAGACCAAGATAGAAAGATCTTCGCGCATCTTGGTATAAGGATAGTCTTTCAAAGCATTCTGAGCCGTAACGATACAAGACAAATAATTGTTACCGGTAGTACTATAAGTACTGTTTCCTGTATAAGAACCCAAATCATAATACAATTTCGCAGCCAGATAGTCTTTCATCACCAGCTTGTCCTGCAAATCAAAAATCATTTGCTGTGCATCCTGTCGACGGCTACTGGTTGGGAAATATTCCATAAACATCTGCAACTCCTGAATAGCTTTATAGGTGCTCGACTGGTCCAAACGAGGTTCCGGAGTATCCAAGAACAATGCTTTTCCTGAAAAATATCTGGCCTGTTCCGTATAGACCCCACGCGGATAAGTATTATAATAAGTGGTGAAATAATGCGAAGCTGTGATGAAGTCACCCTGATTATAGTAGGTCATACCCAACATATAAAGTGATTCCTCAGCCTTATCCGTTCCCTTCATGATGGTAATCAATTCCTCCAGAATGGTGGCCGCCTTAGTATTCTGCCCTTTGCCAAAGTAACTTTTGGCCGCTTCGTACTTGTATTCGTAGTCCGTGCTTTTTAAAACTTTGTTATACTCTCCACAAGACGTTAGAACCGTACCGGAGACAAGAGCTATAATGATATATTTTTTCATCTTATTCAAATAATTGCGCAAATTTACGCCTTTCCACCGAATAATGCAATATTTCCATGTTTTTAAATGCTAAAAAGTCGACAAGAGTCTATTTTTTAGAGATGAATAGATAATATCTAAGGAAATAACTGTATTTTTACATCTCATTAAACTAAACATACTATTTATGAATTTTGAATTGATTTCCGAATACCAACCCACCGGCGACCAACCGGAAGCTATCGCCCAGCTAACCGAGGGAGTGCTGGAAGGAGTCCCCGCACAAACTTTATTGGGGGTTACCGGGTCCGGCAAGACTTTCACGATTGCAAATGTAATTAAAAACATCAATAAACCCACCTTGATATTAAGCCATAACAAAACATTGGCGGCCCAGTTATACGGAGAGTTCAAGAGTTTTTTTTCCCAACAATGCAGTGGAATACTATGTATCTTATTATGACTATTACCAGCCGGAAGCATACCTGCCGTCCAGCGACACCTATATAGAAAAGGATCTGGCCATTAATGAAGAGATTGACAAATTGCGGCTGGCTGCCACCTCTGCCCTGCTGTCGGGACGGAAGGACGTGGTGGTGGTGTCTTCCGTGTCCTGCATCTACGGTATGGGGAACCCGTCGGATTTCTATAATAATGTAATTGAGATAAAAAAAGGCAAACTGCTGGACAGAAATGTATTTTTACGCCGTTTGGTGGACAGCCTGTATGTGCGTAACGATATAGAGCTGAATCGCGGGAATTTCCGCGTAAAAGGTGACACGGTAGACATTTACCTGGCATATAGCGACAATCTCCTCCGGGTTATGTTTTGGGACGACGAAATTGATGCCATTGAAGAGATCGACCCTGTTTCGGGAATCCGTCTGGCTACTTTTGATGAATACAAAATTTATCCGGCCAATCTTTTTATGACCACCAAAGAGAGCCAGTTGAGAGCTATTCATCAGATTGAGGACGACTTGACGAAAGAGGTGGCCAAATTCGAGGAGGAAGGAAAAATGTATGAGGCGAAACGACTCTATGAGCGCGTGACATACGATATGGAGATGATTCGCGAACTGGGGCACTGTTCGGGCATAGAAAATTATTCCCGCTACTTTGACGGGCGTAATGCAGGTACCCGTCCTTACTGTCTGCTGGACTTCTTTCCGGATGATTTCCTGATTGTAATAGACGAAAGCCATGTCAGCGTACCGCAAATACGTGCCATGTATGGTGGTGACCGGGCCAGAAAACCAATTGGTGGAATATGGTTCCGGATGGAGTCGCTTTTGACAACCGCCCTCTAAAATTGAAGAGTTCAAGGAACTGGCCAAGCAAGTGATTTATGTCAGTGCTACACCTGCCGATTATGAATTGGTGGAAAGTGAAGGCATTATCGTTGAACAGGTTATCCGTCCTACCGGACTGCTGGACCCGGTAATTGAAGTACGCCCCAGTCTGAATCAGATTGATGACCTGATGGAAGAGATACAGCAACGCATCGAGAAAGAAGAACGTGTACTGGTGACCACGCTCACCAAACGCATGGCAGAAGAATTGACCGAATATCTGCTGCGCAATGACATCCGCTGCAACTACATCCACAGCGATGTGGACACTTTGGAACGCGTTAAGATTATGGATGAATTACGTCAGGGCGTTTATGATGTACTGGTGGGTGTGAACTTGCTTCGTGAAGGTCTGGACTTGCCCGAAGTGTCTTTGGTCGCCATTCTGGATGCAGACAAAGAAGGTTCCTCCGTTCCCACCGTTCGCTGACCCAGACAGCAGGACGCGCCGCCCGCAATATCAATGGAAAAGTAATCATGTATGCAGACCGCATGACGGACAGCATGAAAAAAACGATAGACGAAACCAACCGTCGTCGCGAAAAACAGCTGGCATATAACGAAGAGCATGGAATCACCCCCAAACAAATACAGCGTGCGCGTAATGCTGCCTTGTTGGGCAACAACAGCAACGAAGCGGCCGGAACCACTCAAGCTCCAAGGCATATATTGAGCCATCTTCCAATACAATGGCTGCCGACCCGATTGTTCAGTATATGACCAAGCCACAGATGGAGAAAACGATAGAACGTACCGGAAACTGATGCAGGAAGCTGCCAAGAAGCTGGAATTTATAGAAGCTGCACAGTATAGGGATGAATTGCTGAAACTGGAAGATATGATGAAAGAGAGATGGGGGTAGGCTTGTCTCCCGATAAGATAGCACGGATATATCGGTGAGTTCCGGGAAAAGTAGGGTCCCCTACTTGCCCTACTTTTTTCAGAACCGTACCATTAATTCCATAACAAACTTGTCTTGTTCAGACTCCTTTGCCAAAGAAAGTTTATCATAAAAATATTTTTCATAATTAAGACGCAAATCCGCTTGAAAAGCCTTTCCAAAGCTTAACGTCACACCTCCAGTCACACGCTGGCGGGAATAATCGGTAATGTAAAGTTTACCATCCTCATCCGCATTACCGTTACTATGATCTCCCATAACTGTCATAACGTCCTAAAATGAAATTTTCTGAAACAGACCTTTCTTGATAAACAAGTCGTAATTGACAAAGGCGTTGAAAGCATGTACATCATCAAATGAGTTTTTCGCATAAGTCTTATAAAGGTATTCGGCTTCTATATGCCAATTATCAAACTCGTAGTAAGTACCGATATCATACATATAGATGCTGATTTTATCGGGATGTATTTTCTGGGTACTCAAAGTCAAGTTATAATTTTCCACGGCATCAATTGAAGCTTAACAGAATAATTCAACGTGTTGTGCCACTCTTTCTGATTGGTGAGTCCGGAGCCGTTGAACAGTCCGCCCTCCAGTTTCAACGGCAGTCCCTCCTTTAAAGAGAAAGCTCCGGTAGCCCCACATCACGCACATTCCCCACCTGTTTGGCTATGAACGAACGGTTGGCAAAATATTGTTGGTGGGGAGATCGATGAGCGTCTATGGTGAAAGGCACACGCATCTGTCCTAGTGTGACATTCCATGTATCATTGGGGACAAAGCGGGCGTATGCATCCAGCATCTTGATACTTCCCTCATCGGACAAGTCTATTTCAGCTTTATAAGCGATTACCGGAAGAACCTTCCCGTCCAGACTGACACGGGCGTTACGTACTTGGAACCGTTGCATTCCGTTAGTGGTTTGAAGTTCATATTTACCGCGGATCGTTCCATGTACTTCCGGCAAATATTCTTTAGGAATAGTCAGCTGTGCGGAAGCAGTTGCAATACTCAGCATTGTAAAAGCAGACGCTACAAGTGTATTTCTCATTTTTATTAATGTGACTTTCTTTGTTTACGGCTGCAAAGATATAGGTTCGGTATATCTGTAACATTTCATTCATATTACAAATCTGTTTCATTTGATATGGGGAATACATTTTACAGTCACATTCCGTATGCTTCTCATCTGCTGTGAACGCAGTGAATATGACCAAAAGAAATATCGACGTACCGACAGAGTTATTCAATAATACGGGCAGTTTCCACCTTCTCCAGACGTGCACGGAGTTTTCCCATCATGGATTTACGTATCCGGAGCCTCATCAGGCAATCCATATCATACGATTGCTCCAAGATGCAGGCTCGTCCTCTTTCACAATGCGCATGATATCATTCATAAAAGGATATTCAAAGGATACGGTGATTTCTTCATCCACTGTTCTTTCCACTATATCAGCAGCAGCTATTGCTTCGGCAGCGGCGGCCTTGTAAGCGACAATCAGTCCGCTGGTTCCCAATTTTATACCTCCAAAGTAACGGACTACTATAACAAGGATATCCGTCAACTCATTAGAATTTATTTGCCCCAAAATAGGCTTTCCTGCGGTACCCGAAGGCTCCCCGTTATCATTTGCTCTGAAATCCTTCCTTTCATGCCCCAGCATATAAGCGTAACACACATGACGGGCATCGTAATATTTCTTCTGATACGCGTCAAGATGCTGCTTTATTTCCTCTATGGTACGTACCGGAATGGCAATAGCTATAAATTTACTCCGTTTCTCCGTATATATGCCTTCGGCAATGTCTGTAATGGTTTTATAAGTATCTTCTTGTATCATGGGTTTCAGAAATCATAAATCTTTAATTATAACTCACAGAATCTGTCTGGCAATCCATGCACACGCCTCAGCATCAGCCAGCGCATGATGGTGATTCTCCAATTCAAAACCAAAAAAACCGGCCACTGTATGTAACTGGTGGTTTCTCAACCCTTTCAGCTTCCGGGAAGCCTGATAGGTACAATAAAAGTCATAATCAGGATAATCCATACAATAAGTACGGAACACAGCTTTCAAACATCTCTCATCAAAGGCTTTGTTATGCGCAACTAGCGGAAGCCCCTCTATTTTAGGGGCAACCTGTTTCCATACTTCTGAAAAAACAGGAGCATGGGCAGTATCTTCCTGTGTCAATCCATGAATACGGGTGTTCCAATACAAATAGTAATCCGGTTCAGGATGGACGAGGCTGTAGAACCGATCGGCTATCTCACCATTTCTCACAATAACCACACCCACACTACATATGCTGGTACGTTCATTATTTGCCGTCTCGAAGTCTATTGCTGCAAAATTATCCATACTCTTTTTCGTTACACAGACAAAGGTACGACAAAAAAGCGATATACAAAATTCTTTTTTCCGGTACAATTTCTTATCTTTGAAACCTCAGCAGCAAAATAGACCAATATCTGTGACAATCAGCACTTGTAAAAGCTGAAAGATTAAACCATCTTTGCACTGTTTTTGTTTTTTAACTTAGACTAGATTTATAGTAAGATGAAAAAGATGAAATTCTCTACCTTGTTAATAGCAGCAGGGTTACTTTGTATCTCCGTTCACATAACAGCCCAACCACACTCCCGAAAGAAGGTGGGTATAGTCTCAGTGGCGGAGGAGCCAAAGGAATGGCACATATAGGTGCTTTAAAGGTCATAGAAAAAGCCGGCATTCCCATAGATTATGTAGTAGGAACCAGCATGGGATCAATCATAGGCGGACTTTACTCCATCGGTTATACTCCCGAACAATTAGACAGCATGGTTCGCCGGCAAGACTGGACTTTTCTGCTGAGTGACAAAATACCACGCAGTGAACAAAATATGGCGGAACGGGAGGCCGCTGAAAAGTATGTATTCTCTCTTCCATTCGGAAAAGATGCCAAAACACAAGCCATAGGAGGATTGATAAAGGGACAAAACTTGGCAAACCTGTTCAGCGAGCTGACCGTAGGATATCATGATTCCATCGATTTCAACAAGTTGCCTATTCCCTTCGCCTGTGTTTCCGAGAATATTGTAAATGGCAACGAGGTCAATTTTCATAAGGGTGTACTGGCTACGGCCATGAGGGCTAGTATGGCCATACCGGGAGTATTCACTCCAGTCCGGCTGGACAGTATGGTTCTAGTGGATGGAGGTGTGGTAAATAACTACCCTGTAAATGTTGCGCGTGCCATGGGGGCGGATATTATTATAGGAGTAGACGTACAAAGTGACTTGAAGCCTGCCAACGAACTGAATAGCGCCGGCAGTATTTTGGGGCAGCTCATCAACTTGATGGGATTACAGCTTTATAAAAAGAACCTGGAAGAGACCAATGCTTATATCAAGGTGAATGTGGAAGGATATTCAGCTGCCAGCTTCACACCTAATGCAGTGGATACACTGATCCGCCGGGGAGAAGAAGCGGCACTGGCACAAGAAGGTGCTTTAATGAAGCTGAAGCAGGAACTGGGTCTGGACAGCACCTATATGCCGAAACCTCTTCCCAGCTATCCGTACTCCCCCAGCCGCAAAGTGTATATAAAAGAAATCACTTTCGACGGGCTGGACGAGAAAGACAAGCGATGGCTGTTGAAACGCTGTGATTTAAAGGAGGATTCTGAAATAAGCATCCGCCGCATAGAAGAAGCAACGGCCATATTGTGTTCTAACCTGGAATATTCCAGCGCCACTTATAATCTGCCCGAAGCCCCCGGCGGAGGCTATAATTTACATTTCCTTCTAAGCAAGAAATATGAGAATAAACTAAACGTAGGGATTCGTTTTGATTCGGAAGAAACAGCCAGTCTGCTGATTAATGTCACCAGCAATTTCCGGGGAAAAGTACCCACTACGCTGTCTTTGACAGGACGACTGGGGAAACGTTATGCCGCACGCATAGATTATGGATTTGAACCGGCTCCTTTGAAGAATATCGGGCTGGCATATATGTTTCAATACAATGATATTAATTTCTATCGTTATGGAGATAAGTCACATAACTCCACTTTCCGCTACCATTTGGGGGAACTGTCATTCTCGGATGTATGGTACAAGAATGTGCGTTTTGCTATCGGATTAAGGTATGAATTGTATGACTATGACAAATTTTTATACCAGGAAGGCAATCAGGGTTTTGACGTAGGAACAGAACACTTCTTCAGTTATTTCGCACAAATGCATTACGAGACTTTCGACAAGGCGTACTTCCCAACCAAAGGCATATCGGCAAGAGCCTCTTATTCGCTTTATACCGACAACTTTACCGGATATGACGGCCATGCCCCTTTTTCAGCCATAAAAGGTTATTGCCAGGGAGTGGTCCCTGTTACACGCAGATTCTCCATACTGCCTGCCATTTACGGCCGATTCCTGATAGGAAAAGATATTCCATATTCCAAACTTAATGCAATGGGTGGAGATGTGCAAGGACGCTTCCTGCAACAACAACTACCGTTTGTGGGAATAAACAAATGTGGAATTAATGAGAAATACACTACTGATAGGAAGCATGAAATTCCGCCAACGGATGGGAAGTGTACATTATCTGACGCTAACGGGAAATTATGCGCTGAGTGCAAGCAAGCTGAGGTATCTGTTGGAACAGGATACCATGTTCGGCTGCGGTATCGGCTACGGTTTGGATAGTATGTTCGGACCCTTAGAGGCATCACTGAACTATGCAAACCGAGCCAATAAAGTGAGTATGTACGTCAAATCTAGGATTTAAGTTTGATTCCTCGTTGATAACCGCCATCATACCTTCTATCTGAGCCAAAGCATCATACGGCCATGAAACGAATAGCCCGGTTGTATCCTTTGCCGGCATCATCCAGCATCATGCGCCCATGATCCACACGCATCGGGACACCCGGACGCTCTTTCTCAAAAATACGGATCAACTCTATCACATGAGCACGCCCTCCCAAATGAGATGCTTCTATAAAATTCCCGTTGGGAAATGCATTGGTACTGCGCAAATGTACAAAATGAGTACGGTGCGCAAACATACGTGCCAACGAAGGTACGTTGTTATGCAATCCGGCACTGAGCGAACCGGCGCAGAATGTCAGCCCGTTATGCGAGTTATCAACCGCATGGAGGAGCCAGGTGATATCTTCCTCACTGGTCACAATACGCGGCAAGCCCAATACCTGGAAAGGGGGATCGTCCGGATGAATGCACATATTTATGCCATATTCATCACACACCGGCATGACAGCCTGCAAGAAATAACGTAAGTTTTCACGCAGGGCATCACGGTCTATCCCATCATACAAAGACAAAAGACGGCGGAATATGGCTACCGGATGCCGGTCTCCCTCCTTTATATTACCATTTACAAATCCCTGCGTCTTGACTATAATGGTATCGACCAATTCGTTTTTCTCGGTTTCGGTTATAGTCTTATCCAATTCACGCACCTGTTGTAATTCCGAATCGGTATAGTCTTTCTCCGCCCCTTCACGCTGAAGAATCATACAATCAAAATAAGCGAACCGGATCTTGTCAAAGTACAAAGAACTGGTCCCGTCCTCCCAAGGATGTTCCAAATCGGTACGTATCCAATCAATGACGGGCATGAAATTATAGCATACGGTCTTGATACCCGCTTTACCTAAGTTGGCCAGACTTACTTTGTAGTTTTCTATCAATTGACCCCGTTCAGGACCGGCATATTTGATAGCTTCACTTACCGGCAGGCTTTCTACCACCGACCAGCGCAATTGGTGAGATTCAATGTAATCTTTTAAACTCTTAATAGCTTCCAAAGTCCATATTTCACCATTAGGTACATCATGAAGGGCGGTCACAATTCCTTCCACCCCGATTTGTCTAAGCATGGGAAGCGTTATCTTATCTTTCCTCCCAAACCATCTCCATGTCTTTTCCATTCGTATTATGTGTTTTAGTCTGTACGACAAAGTCTTTATTAATCTTCTTTGAGCCTTTTTCTATTGATGTATAATCATTGCAGAGCGTGCCGGTACCATAAGTTCAGCACCTGAAACCTGTCCCAGGCCTTTCATGTTTATTTTGCCATCCTTACAGATTACAGTGTATTTACCTGACGGAATGTCCAACTTGACAGGCTCTGCACGGCTGTTCAAAGCTACGATGATATTTTTCCATGAGTCACCATTTGCATTGTCTTTCAAGATAAAGGCAACCACATTCGTATTTTTTTACAGGTAAAAACTCCAATTGCCTACGTACCATATCAGCATCCCCCATACGGAAAGCGGGATGTGCTTTACGCATGGGCTATTAAAACCTTTCACATATTCGAACACATCTTTATGCACGGTCTTATTTTTCCAATCTATCGTATTAATACTGTCGGGACTATTATAAGAATTATGAACTCCCTTCTTGTCACGCATCATCTCATCCCCTGCAAATATAAACGGTACTCCTTGTGAAGTAAAGACAAATGTTTCCGCTAACTTCTGCAAAGCTGCCAGTTCCTCTACCGAAGCATCTGGCATGGTAGCTTTCAGACGATCGGCAAGACACATGTCATCGTGACAACTTACATAACTTATCATCTGGGTAGGTTGTAACGCCCAAGGTTTCTTACTATAATTCACAGAATCACTTATAACCTGCGGATGTTCGATTGCTCCCACAACTCCAAATTTGATACTCATTTCGTGTCCCGGCTCCCCTACTAGAAAAGCTCCTTTGGTATCATCATCCCAACCACCTCGCAAACCATCACGCATTTCATCTGAGAAAGCGGCGATACGAGGCATCTTTTCCACATTGGCTTTCATTGCCAGTTTGTCTGCTTCTAATTGAGGAGAACTGGCAGCCCATCCTTCACCATACATGAAAATAGACGGATCTATTTTATCAATAGCCGCACGTATCTCATTCATGGTTTCAATATCATGTATCCCCATCAAGTCAAAACGAAAGCCGTCTATGTGATATTCATTAATCCAATATAGAATAGACTCTATCATATATTTACGCATCATGCGCGGTCGCTTGCCGTTTCATTTCCACATCCCGAACCATTTGCCCATTGTCCGTCCTTCGTCTGGCGATAGAAATAACCGGGAACCGTACGTTCGAAATTGCTTTCGTCTGTATTGAAAGTGTGATTATACACCACATCAAGCACCACCCTGATTCCCGCCTTATGTAAAGCTTGTACATTTGTTTGAATTCCCTGATACGAACATCGGTTTATAAGGATCTGTAGAATAAGAGCCGTCAGGCACATTGTAATTTTGCGGATCATACCCCCCAATTATATTGGGCCTTGTCCAGTTTTGTTTCATCCACCGAGGCATAATCATACGACGGCAATAAATGTACGTGGGTAATTCCCAGTTCTTTCAAATGGTCAATACCTGTCTTCTCGCCTGAAGAACTGATAGTACCCTGCTCTGTCAAAGCCAGGAACTTGCCTTTATTTTGAATTCCAGAAACAGAATCCAAAGAGAAATCGCGATGATGCATTTCATAAACCATAATATCAGCATAATTCTTCAAAGGAGGACGCACATCGTTCTCCCATCCTTCCGGATCTGTAGAACGAAGATCAAGCACAGCTGCCCGTTTACCATTTACCCCTACGGCTTTTGCATAATTCCCGGAGTGTCTCCTAACCATTTCCCGTTCACCTTCACATTAAAGGTATAGAATTTACCCTTCAGTCCTCTTTTATTGAAATAGTCCAGGTACCATTCTCTCCCATCTCCATCGGAAAAGTATTAGAAGCTGAACCTTCATTACCCGATTCAAATAAAAGGACACGCACCTCTTCCGCTGTAGGACCCAAAGTGAAAACTTTGTTTCGGCAGGTGAGTACTCCATTTCAGTCAGCGCATCTTCACGGACAGGATATTCATCAAACGAATTATATTCTTTTTTCACAGACTGACAACTAATAGTAGTAGAAACAATTGATGCCCAAATAACATGTCTCACATTCATAATCTTATCTTTTTATTTTATCAGGATTCTTATTTATAAAATCTTCCAGCCGGAATATTCTTTAGTCAATGTCGGTCTGCCCATTTGCAAATAATGACAATAAGCAGCCGCCAACCATCTGTTGCATCCATAAAAGGCAGCATATCACTCTCTGGTATATGTAACATCCTCTTCAACATATCAGCGACCTGTTCCTTGCTGCTTGCCCATTACCGGTTATCGCCATCTTTATCTTCAACGGCGCATATTCTGTTATAGGAATATCACGCTCAAAGCAGCAGCCATAGCCACCCCCTGTGCCCGCCCTAATTTTAACATCGACTGCACATTTTTCCCAAAAAAAGGTGCCTCAATTGCTAATTCATCAGTAAATAGCTTCTATTATACCAACCACCCGTTCAAAAATACGGCGCAGTTTTAAATAATGATCACCATATTTACGAAGATCAATGACCCCATAGTCATTACCTGCGGTTTAGTACCTACTACTTTCAGCAGACCATACCCCATTATGGTTGTTCCAGGATCTATACCCAGAATGATTTTCTCTTTTACCGGCTGAATCACTTAATTACCTCCATCAAAGTGGGAAAGCCAACCACCTTATCTTTAAATATCTTCATCATTTCCTCATTCAGATGCATCCCCTGCTGAGTATGCCAGCGGTGTAAGGTCGCTGTATCTTCCACCTCCCATTGCAATGAAAAACATTCTGAATCCTGCTCTTTATGACTAAGGATGTGCGTAAGACGGGGATTTTGCAATATTCCCGTTTTTTCCACTTCGGGAATGTAGCTTTCACTAAGCCAAATGACAAAATTACGCGCATCGTCAATACCTGTTTGATAAGTTGTATTATAAATTAACATATTTATAGTCTTTAAGTTAAAAAAGACCTGCTCCGCAGACCTTCATTTTCTCATTAAAAAGTGGAGCATGCGAGACTCGAACTCGCCACCTTTAGACTGCCAGTATGAATTCTGATCTGCGCTTACTATACTGACAAGCAGAAGGTTATCTACCCATTCAAAATCCTCCAAGATTCGTTTTAGTAAAAATCATCTTGATTTTCTATTTTATTCATTATTTTCCCTGTTCTAACGTCCAAATACTAAAAAGCCGCTCAACTCACTACTATAATTGAACGACCATAAACATTCAAGGGATTTCCTTTTCATACATTAACCAAAATTGTAAGGCATCAGAGAGCACAGACCAGCCAACCACTTTTTGTTGCCAGACTAAAACCTAATGCGTCCATAATACCCTCAATTTCCAATGAAAAGTACACTATAGATTTGCGAGCCATTTCTTGCCAGACTTGGTATTAAGCCAAACAGCTATAATAGAACCTATCACAGCCATTACCGCAAATAAAGATATTAATGCTTCCATATAATTACTGTTTTATTATTTTATAACCTATGTATGAAATATATAGGTAACAAAAATACCTATAAGTATAAGTACCCAATTTTCTACTTTTTCTTGTTGTGTCGCAACAGAAACAACACTTCCTACCACTAATGCAGTAAAAGATATTTTTGCTAAATCATAAAAG
>ENA-OQAN01000764-OQAN01000764.1-human-gut-metagenome-genome-assembly--contig:-NODE-764-length-15875-cov-5.772225_pt1 | contig 15875 bp, 15 predicted proteins | sample MGYA00242735_ERZ504527 | MGnify/ENA primary metagenome ERZ504527 (study PRJEB26092, sample SAMD00036230) | human gut metagenome | host: Homo sapiens | study: EMG produced TPA metagenomics assembly of... | reverse complement strand
GTGACAGGTGGTGCATGGTTGTCGTCAGCTCGTGTCGTGAGATGTTGGGTTAAGTCCCGCAACGAGCGCAACCCCTATTGTTAGTTGCCATCATTCAGTTGGGCACTCTAGCGAGACTGCCGGTAATAAACCGGAGGAAGGTGGGGATGACGTCAAATCATCATGCCCCTTATGACCTGGGCTACACACGTGCTACAATGGTTGGTACAACGAGTTGCGAGTCGGTGACGGCAAGCTAATCTCTTAAAGCCAATCTCAGTTCGGATTGTAGGCTGCAACTCGCTACATGAAGTCGGAATCGCTAGTAATCGCGGATCAGCACGCCGCGGTGAATACGTTCCCGGGCCTTGTACACACCGCCCGTCACACCACGAGAGTTTGTAACACCCGAAGTCGGTGAGGTAACCTTTTGGAGCCAGCCGCCTAAGGTGGGATAGATGATTGGGGTGAAGTCGTAACAAGGTAGCCGTATCGGAAGGTGCGGCTGGATCACCTCCTTTCTAAGGAAAAACGGAATGTACTTGAGTTTCTTATTTAGTTTTGAGAGGTCTTGTGGGGCCTTAGCTCAGCTGGGAGAGCGCTGCTTTGCACGCAGGAGGTCAGCGGTTCGATCCCGCTAGGCTCCATTGAATCGAAAGATTCAAGTATTGTCCATTGAAAATTGAATATCTATATCAAATTCCATATGTAATTAAATACATATAGATAGTAACAAGAAAATAAACCGAAACGCTGTGAATATTTAATGAGTTAGGTCGAAAGACCAAAATAAGGTTAAGTTAATAAGGGCGCACGGTGGATGCCTTGGCACTAGAAGCCGATGAAGGACGTGACTAACGACGAAATGCTTTGGGGAGCTGTAAGTGAGCAATGATCCAGAGATGTCCGAATGGGGGAACCCGGCAGGTAATGCCTGTCACTCATTACTGTTAAGGTAATGTAGAGGAAGACGCAGTGAACTGAAACATCTAAGTAGCTGCAGGAAGAGAAAGCAAAAGCGATTGCCTTAGTAGCGGCGAGCGAAACGGCAAGAGGGCAAACCGAAGAGTTTACTCTTCGGGGTTGTAGGACTGCAACGTGGACTTAAAGATTATAGAAGAACTACCTGGGAAGGTAGGCCAAAGAGAGTAATAGCCTCGTATTCGAAATAGTCTTTATACCTAGCAGTATCCTGAGTACGGCGAGACACGAGAAATCTCGTCGGAATCTGGGAGGACCATCTCCCAACCCTAAATACTCTCTAGTGACCGATAGTGAACCAGTACCGTGAGGGAAAGGTGAAAAGCACCCCGGAGGGGAGTGAAATAGAACCTGAAACCGTGTGCCTACAACAAGTTCGAGCCCGTTAATGGGTGAGAGCGTGCCTTTTGTAGAATGAACCGGCGAGTTACGATATGATGCGAGGTTAAGTTGAAGAGACGGAGCCGTAGGGAAACCGAGTCTTAATAGGGCGTATTAGTATCATGTCGTAGACCCGAAACCATGTGACCTACCCATGAGCAGGTTGAAGGTGAGGTAAAACTCACTGGAGGACCGAACCAGGGCACGTTGAAAAGTGCTTGGATGACTTGTGGGTAGCGGAGAAATTCCAAACGAACTTGGAGATAGCTGGTTCTCTCCGAAATAGCTTTAGGGCTAGCGTCGATGTTAAGTCTCTTGGAGGTAGAGCACTGTTTGGGTGAGGGGTCCATCCCGGATTACCAATCTCAGATAAACTCCGAATGCCAACGAGATATAATCGGCAGTCAGACTGCGAGTGCTAAGATCCGTAGTCGAAAGGGAAACAGCCCAGACCACCAGCTAAGGTCCCAAAATATATGTTAAGTGGAAAAGGATGTGGGGTTGCACAGACAACTAGGATGTTAGCTTAGAAGCAGCTATTCATTCAAAGAGTGCGTAATAGCTCACTAGTCGAGTGACCCTGCGCCGAAAATGTACCGGGGCTAAAACATATTACCGAAGCTGTGGATACCTTTATAGGTATGGTAGGAGAGCGTTCTATGTGCGAAGAAGGTGTACCGTGAGGAGTGCTGGAGCGCATAGAAGTGAGAATGCCGGTATGAGTAGCGAAAGACAGGTGAGAATCCTGTCCACCGTAAGACTAAGGTTTCCAGGGGAAGGCTCGTCCGCCCTGGGTTAGTCGGGACCTAAGGAGAGACCGAAAGGTGTATCCGATGGACAACAGGTTGATATTCCTGTACTAGAGTATATAGTGATGGAGGGACGCAGTAGGCTAACTAAACCAGACGATTGGAAGTGTCTGGCCAAGCAGTGAGGTGTGATATGAGTCAAATGCTTATATCTATAACATTGAGCTGTGATGGGGAGCGAAGTTTAGTAGCGAAGTTAGTGATGTCACACTGCCGAGAAAAGCTTCTAGCGTTAATTATACTCTACCCGTACCGCAAACCGACACAGGTAGTCGAGGCGAGTAGCCTCAGGTGAGCGAGAGAACTCTCGTTAAGGAACTCGGCAAAATGGCCCCGTAACTTCGGGAGAAGGGGCGCTGACTTATGGTCAGCCGCAGTGAATAGGCCCAAGCAACTGTTTATCAAAAACACAGCTCTCTGCTAAATCGTAAGATGATGTATAGGGGGTGACGCCTGCCCGGTGCTGGAAGGTTAAGAGGAGTGCTTAGCAATAGCGAAGGTATGAATTGAAGCCCCAGTAAACGGCGGCCGTAACTATAACGGTCCTAAGGTAGCGAAATTCCTTGTCGGGTAAGTTCCGACCCGCACGAAAGGCGTAATGATTTGGCACTGTCTCAACGAGAGACTCGGTGAAATTTTAGTACCTGTGAAGATGCAGGTTACCCGCGACAGGACGGAAAGACCCCATGGAGCTTTACTGCAGTTTGATATTGAGTATCTGTACCACATGTACAGGATAGGTAGGAGCCTATGACCTCGGGACGCCAGTTTCGAGTGAGGCGTTGTTGGGATACTACCCTTGTGTTATGGCTACTCTAACCCAGATAGGTTATCCCTATCGGAGACAGTGTCTGACGGGCAGTTTGACTGGGGCGGTCGCCTCCTAAAAGGTAACGGAGGCGCCCAAAGGTTCCCTCAGAATGGTTGGAAATCATTCGCAGAGTGTAAAGGTATAAGGGAGCTTGACTGCGAGAGCTACAACTCGAGCAGGGACGAAAGTCGGGCTTAGTGATCCGGTGGTTCCGCATGGAAGGGCCATCGCTCAACGGATAAAAGCTACCCTGGGGATAACAGGCTTATCTCCCCCAAGAGTTCACATCGACGGAGGTTTGGCACCTCGATGTCGGCTCGTCGCATCCTGGGGCTGTAGTCGGTCCCAAGGGTTGGGCTGTTCGCCCATTAAAGCGGCACGCGAGCTGGGTTCAGAACGTCGTGAGACAGTTCGGTCCCTATCCGTCGCGGGCGTAGGAAATTTGAGAGGATCTGCTCCTAGTACGAGAGGACCAGAGTGGACTTACCGCTGGTGTACCAGTTGTTCTGCCAAGAGCATCGCTGGGTAGCTATGTAGGGAAGGGATAAACGCTGAAAGCATCTAAGTGTGAAGCCCACCTCAAGATGAGATTTCCCATGATTTTATATCAGTAAGAGCCCTGAGAGATGATCAGGTTGATAGGTTAGAAGTGGAAGTGTGGTGACACATGTAGCGGACTAATACTAATAGCTCGAGGACTTATCCAAAGAAAGTAACTGAGACATATTGACAACGATTTGGTTTCTTGATACAGTATAGATATTCAATTTTGAGTTGAGAATACTCAGAGTTAAGTGACGATAGCCTAGGAGATACACCTGTTCCCATGCCGAACACAGAAGTTAAGCCTAGTACGCCTGATGTAGTTGGGGGTTGCCCCCTGTTAGATACGGTAGTCGCTTAGCGTTTATCCGCCATAGCTCAGTTGGTAGTAGCGCATGACTGTTAATCATGATGTCGTAGGTTCGAGTCCTACTGGCGGAGTATAGATTTCATTGCTGGACTTAGGTCTAGCTTTTTTTTGTTTTTATCAGTTTTATAGTGACATAAATGTCGCTATTTTATTTCTTATCTATCTCTTATAATAGGTTTCGTAATTAATTTAATTACAAAAATTATATCTATTAATAGGAGGTTGAATGGAACAAGAAATTTTTGTTCACGCATATGAAGTTGTAAGGCCGATTGTACTTAAGGCTAGTAGACAATATTTCATCCAACTTTGGGACCAAGCTGATATGGAGCAAGAGGCTATGATGACGCTTTATCAGCTTTTAGAAAAGTTTCCTGAATTAAAGTCTGATGATGATAAGCTACGGCGTTATTTTAAAACGAAATTTAGGAATAGACTTAATGATGAGGTTAGAAGGCAGGAGTCTGTAAAACGACAAGCTAATCGACAATGTTATATCGAAATTTCAGATATTGCTTTTTGTCTTCCAAATAAAGAGTTAGATGCTGTTGATAGGCTTGTTTATGATGAGCAGCTTAATGCTTTCCGTAATCAGTTGTCTTCGGAAGATGCTACTAAGTTAGACCGTTTGCTAGCTGGGGAGTGTTTTAGAGGTCGAAAAAAGATGATCAGAGAGTTAAAATTTTGGATGGTTGATTTTGATCCTTACAATGAAGATGATTAATTCTTAATATAGAACCTTGACTGGCAATATTGTTTAATATGAATAAAAAACACTTCGAAGTAGATTCATCTTATCTATCTTTTGAAGTGTTTTAATGTAATGAATTTATTTTACTGCTATAGGGTTTCCAATAAATCTTGGAAGTTCAATATTTTCTTTGATTAGGGCTTCTTGGTAAAGTTTCAAGAAGTCTGCATAGATATGAGTTTGTTGTCCATTTTTTGTAAAGATATCAATACGAAATACCAGTTGTCCAGAAGGAGTTGTGCTTAATCCAATGATATTTGGTGCTCCACAGATTTGAGGATAGTTTTCAATGTTTTCTTGATTTACTTCTTGGATGATGCTTGTCACCTTATTGATATCGGTTGATGGATAGACTGGGATATCAATTTGAGCTCTCATGTCTCCTCGAGATTTGTTGGATACAATTGTGATATTTCTGTTAGGTATAAAATGAAGAGTACCATCAAATCCTCGAATTTGAGTAGTGCGAATACCTACGGTTGAAACAAGACCTGTAACGGCTCCTACTTCAACTGAGTCGCCGACTTCAAATTGGTTTTCTAATAAGATGAAAAAACCATTAACGACATCTGATAGGAAGCCTTGAGCTCCTAGACCAAGAGCAACCCCAGCAAGTCCTGCACCAGCAAGGAGGCTAGATACTGGAACCCCAAGGATACTAAGAAGCCAGTAAACAAGGAAAAAGTATAGCACGTAGTTCATGCAATTGTGTAGTAAACGTTCAATGGTTTTTTGTTCGAGCAGGTGTTTGAATTGTCCAAGCTAGAGAGCGTCCAACTGTATGTTTAAAAAAGGAAGTTGATAATCTTCTTACTAAGAAGAAAGATGATGAGAAGAATGAGGAGCTTAATCCCTTTTGTAATGAGTACCATTAGGGTCTCTTCAAAATTAAATTGTTGGATGTATCTTTGTAAAATATTCATAGCTTTAGTTTATCAAAAATTTGAAAAAGTAGCAGTTCCTAACGATTTTCTTGTGATTAAATTGGAGAAAAAAACTTTTAAAAGGCTTTGAAATATGGTAAACTAAACTGTATCTATAAAAAATTTTAAGGAGAATGACTACATGTCTGTATCATTTGAAAACACAGCCACTAACCGTGGTGTGGTGACATTCACTATCGGTCAAGATAAAATTCAACCAGCTTTGGATCAAGCGTTTAACAAGGTTAAAAAGAATTTGAACGCTCCAGGCTTCCGTAAAGGACACATGCCTCGTGCCGTATTTAACCAAAAATTTGGTGAAGAAGCTCTTTACGATGATGCTTTGAATGCAATTCTTCCAGCAGCTTATGAAGCAGCGATTGCTGAACTTGGTCTTGATGTTGTTGCACAACCAAAAATTGATGTAAAATCAATTGAAAAAGGTCAAGATTGGACACTTACTGCAGAAGTTGTTACAAAACCTGAAGTAAAACTTGGTGCATATAAAGATCTTGAAGTTTCAGTTGAAGCTTCTAAAGAAGTTACTGATGAAGAAGTTGATGCTAAGCTTGAAAACGAACGCAAAAACTTGGCTGAATTGGTCGTTAAAGAAGGTGCAGCTGAAAATGGCGACACTGTTGTTATCGACTTTGTTGGTTCAGTAGATGGTGTTGAATTTGACGGTGGTAAAGGTGAAAACCACTCTCTTGAACTTGGTTCAGGTCAATTTATCCCAGGATTCGAAGACCAATTGGTTGGAGCAAAAGCTGGTGATGAAGTAGAAGTTAAAGTAACTTTCCCAGAAGACTATCAAGCTACTGATCTTGCAGGTAAAGCTGCTGTATTTGTTACTAAAGTTAACGAAGTTAAAGCTAAAGAAGTTCCTGCTTTTGATGATGAGTTGGCTAAAGATCTTGACGATGAAGTTTGAAACTCTTGATGAGTTGAAAGCTAAATACCGTAAAGAACTTGAAGCAGCTAAAGAAATCGCATATGATGACGCTGTTGAAGGTGCTGCACTTGATTTGGCTGTTGAAAACGCTGAAATCGTTGAATTGCCAGCAGAAATGGTTGAAGACGAAGTTCACCGTGCTATGAACGAATTCATGGGTAACATGCAACGTCAAGGTATCTCTCCTGAAATGTACTTCCAAATCACTGGTACAACTCAAGAAGATCTTCACAAACAATATGAAGCTGACGCTGACAAACGTGTGAAAACTAACCTTGTTATCGAGCTGTTGCTGCTGCTGAAGGATTCGACGCTACAGAAGAAGAAATCCAAAAAGAAATCAATGATCTTGCAGCTGAGTACAACATGGAAGTATCACAAGTTTCTGCACTTCTTTCACCTGAAATGCTTAAACACGATATCACTATGAAGAAAGCTGTTGAAGTTATCACAAGCACAGCAAAAGTTAAATAATATGACTAAAATCAAGTTTCTGTTGAGACTTGATTTTTTCTTCTATAAATGCTTTGACTATTGACTCTTTTTAGCGTAAAATAAAAGGTAGCGAAAAATTGATTGCTGAGCTATTTCTGATGGAAACTAGCTTGAGTAAGAATGAAGGAGAACCACTTTGGAACTAGACGTATTTGCTGGACAAGAAAAAAGTGAATTATCAATGATTGAAGTGGCCCGTGCTATCTTAGAAACACGTGGTCGTGATAATGAAATGTATTTCAATGATTTGGTCAATGAAATTCAAAATTACTTAGAAAAATCGGATGCTGATATCCGCAATGCTTTGCCATTCTTTTATTCAGATTTGAATACGGATGGAAGTTTCATTCCACTAGGTGATAACAAATGGGGCTTGCGTTCATGGTATGCAATTGATGAAATCGATGAAGAGGTCATCACATTGGAAGATACTGATGAAAATGCACCAAAACGCAAGAACAAGAAAGTTAATGCCTTCATGGATGGTGATGAAGATGCCATCGATTATAATGACGATGATCCAGAAGACGAAAACTTCACACCTGATTCTGATAGTCTTGAATATGACGACGATAGCGAAGATGATGAGAAAGCGAAGTGGAATCTTATGACTCTGAGTTGAATGAAATTATTCCAGATGATGATTTGGATGATGTTGAGTTGTCAGAAGAAGATGATGACGATGACTATGAGGATGAGTCAAACGACTAAGTTTCATTGACAAATGGTCTTGGATAGTTTAGACTATTTATCGGGCACCTCTTTTGAAGAGGTCATGATTAAGGCTCCCAGAGTGAAACTCTTGGGGGTCATTTTTGTTTTTAGTCATTTACTGGACTTGTCTAAGGTGAGGTACTTTGTACCGCTCCCATCAGGTACTAGGAAAGGGCTGTCGTGATTATCTGAGTGGGTAATCAATCTACTATCTGTTGTTGTTTTGAATTATATTATAAGGAGTTAACATGACAAAATATATTTTCGTCACTGGTGGTGTGGTATCTTCAATTGGTAAAGGGATTGTAGCTGCAAGTCTTGGACGTTTGCTTAAGAACCGTGGTCTTAAGGTTACGATTCAAAAATTCGATCCTTACATCAATATTGACCCAGGGACAATGAGTCCTTACCAACACGGTGAAGTTTATGTTACTGATGATGGTGCTGAAACTGACCTTGACCTTGGTCACTACGAACGTTTTATTGATATCAATCTTAATAAATACTCTAACGTGACTACTGGTAAGATTTACAGCGAAGTTTTGCGTAAGGAACGTAAAGGGGAGTATCTTGGTGCGACTGTTCAGGTGATTCCGCATATCACCGATGCATTGAAAGACAAGATTAAGCGTGCAGCGACAACGACTGATTCAGATGTCATTATCACTGAAGTTGGTGGTACGGTTGGGGATATTGAAAGTCTCCCATTCCTTGAAGCACTTCGTCAAATGAAGGCTGATGTTGGTTCTGACAACGTTATGTATATCCACACAACGCTTCTTCCTTATTTGAAGGCTGCTGGTGAAATGAAGACAAAACCAACGCAACACTCTGTTAAGGAATTGCGTGGTTTGGGTATCCAACCAAATATGTTGGTTATTCGTACAGAACAACCTGCTGGTCAAGGAATCAAGAATAAATTGGCTCAGTTCTGTGATGTTGCACCTGAGGCTGTTATCGAATCACTCGACGTGGAACATATCTATCAAGTGCCACTTAATATGCAGGCTCAAGGTATGGATCAAATCGTTTGTGATCATTTGAAGCTGAATGCACCAGCTGCAGATATGACAGAATGGTCTGCTATGGTTGATAAGGTACTTAATCTTAAGAAGACAACTAAGATTGCCCTTGTTGGTAAGTACGTGGAGCTTCATGATGCTTACTTGTCAGTGGTTGAGCACTTAAACACTCTGGTTTGGCAAATGATACTGCTATTGATATTGACTGGGTCAATGCTAATGATTTGACTGTCGAAAATGTTGCTTCTCGTTTGGCTGATGCTGATGGAATCATCGTGCCTGGTGGTTTCGGTCAACGTGGTACGGAAGGTAAGATTCAAGCTATTCGTTATGCACGTGAAAATGATGTGCCAATGTTGGGTGTCTGTCTTGGTATGCAATTGACATGTATTGAGTTTGCTCGTCATGTTCTTCACTTGGATGGCGCTAATTCAGCTGAGCTTGATCCAAACACAAAATATCCAATTATCGATATTATGCGTGATCAAATTGACATTGAAGACATGGGTGGTACTCTTCGTCTTGGTCTTTACCCATGTAAGTTGAAACCAGGTTCTAAGGCAGCTGCAGCTTATGGCAACCAAGAAGTTGTTCAACGTCGTCACCGTCACCGTTATGAATTTAATACTAAGTTCCGTGAACAGTTTGAGGCTGAGGGCTTTGTATTCTCAGGTGTGTCACCAGATAATCGTTTGATGGAAGTTGTAGAACTCCCAGACAAGAAATTCTTTGTGGCAGCACAATACCACCCAGAATACCATAGCCGTCCAAACCATGCTGAAGAACTTTACACTGCCTTTGTGACAGCAGCGATTGAAAATGCTAAATAATAACCTAGGACAGAGTGGGACAGCCTACTCTGTTTTTTATTGGCTCCTTTTATGCTAAAATAAAGGGAATAATAAGAAAGAACGAGGAAAACAAATGGCTAAATTCGGCTTTTTGTCAGTATTAGAAGAAGAATTAGATAAACATCTGGACTATGATTTTGCGATGGACTGGGATAAAAAGAATCACGCTGTGGAAGTAACCTTTATCCTAGAAGCACAAAACAGTAGCAATGTGGAGACTATTGATGATAAGGGTGAAGTATCTGATGAAGATGTTATTTTTGAAGACTACGTACTCTTTTACAATCCAGCAAAATCACGTTTTGATGAAGAGGACTACCTAGTGACAATCCCATATGAACCTAAGAAAGGTCTATCTCGTGAGTTTTTGGCCTATTTTGCGGAGACCTTGAATGAGGTGGCGACAGAAGGATTGAGTGACTTGATGGATTTTCTATCTGATGATGGACCTGAGGAATTTGGTTTGGTTTGGGACAAAGAAGCTTTCGAAAAAGGGAAAGCTCAACTTGAAGAGAAGGAATTTTTTGCTTATCCGAGGTATTAAAGGGAGCGAAAAGGGATGGATGCTTATTTAAAAGATCAGTTCGATTTTACAGGTGTTAAGGCTGCCTTACTCGTAGAGCAAAGTATTTTGGTCATTCTCAGAGATAATAAGCCAGATATTCCTTGGCCAAATACATGGGAGTTGCCAGGTGGTGGAAGAGAAGGTCAAGAAACACCATTTGAGTGTCTTCAACGCGAAGTCTGGGAGGAGCTGGGCTTGACTTTGACAGAGGAATCGATTATTTGGTCGAAAATCTATCCTAGTATGTTGGATAAAGATAGGTCAGCTGTCTTTGTGGTTGGCCGAATTAGCCAAGAGCAGTATCGTGAGATTCGTTTTGGTGACGAGGGGCAGGAATTTAAACTAATGCCTGTAGAGGATTTTATAAAAGCAGAAGGTGTCATTCCCCAGTTGCAGGAACGAGTACGTGATTATGTGGAGAAGAAATGATGATAACACTTGAGAGAGTCGGAGCAGAAGATTTAGAAACGATTATTGCCATTCAAAGAGCCAGTTTTAAGGCAGTTTATGACAAATACCAAGATGAATATGATCCCTATCTAGAGGATTGCGAACGAATCAAGTGGAAACTGGTAGAGCGTCCCAATAGCTATTACTACTTTGTGAAAGACAACGAAGAGAAGATCGGATTTTTACGAGTTCAGACCAATGAAGAATTAACGGAAGCTTGGTTGGGAACGGCAGCGATTTTGCCCCAGTATCAAGGGAAAGGTTATGGTTCTGAGGGACTGAGATTGCTAGAAATGGAATTTCCAACTGTCACACAATGGGATTTGTGTACGGTGTTACAGGATGCAGGCATGGTCACATTCTACGAGAAAAACGGCTATCGTCAAACCCATATCGAACCTGAAAAAGAAGGTATGGATATGGTCTACATGAAAAAAATGATAGAGAAATAGAAAGGAAGGTTCAGTTTTTCGACTGAATCTCTTATATAGGTTGATAAAATATATGGACAAATGGCAAGAACTAACGATTGAGGTTAATCGTGAGGTCGAAGAGGCGGCTTCTAATATTTTAATTGAATCTGGTAGTCAAGGTGTGGCTATTGATGATAGTGCAGATTATTTGGAAAATGCAGACCGTTTTGGTGAGCTTTATCCTGAGGTTGAGCAGGTTGAGACGGTTAAAATTACGGCCTATTATCCGGAGTCAGCAGATATCGAGGCTATTACTAAGCAGGTTAATGAGCGTTTGGCTGAGTTGACGGATTTTGGTCTTGAAACTGGAGATATTCACTTGGCTACTCAAGAATTGGTTGAAGAAGACTGGGCTGAGAATTGGAAGAAGTACTATGAACCAGCTCGCATTACCCACGATTTGACTATCGTACCGTCATGGACGGATTATGAGGCATCAGTAGGTGAGAAGATTATCAAGCTAGATCCTGGCATGGCCTTTGGAACCGGAACACACCCAACGACTAAGATGAGTCTTTTTGCACTCGAACAGGTGCTTCGTGGTGGCGAGACGGTGATTGATGTGGGAACTGGTTCGGGTGTCCTCTCGATTGCTAGCTCTCTTCTTGGAGCTAAGGAAATCTATGCCTATGACCTTGACGATGTGGCGGTTCGAGTGGCACAGGAAAACATTGATATGAATCCTGGCATGGAAAATATCCACGTTGCGGCAGGTGATCTTTTGAAGGGTGTAACTCAAGAAGCTGATGTTATCGTGGCTAATATTTTGGCGGATATTCTCATCCATCTGACGGAAGATGCCTACCGTTTGGTTAAGGATGAAGGTTATTTGATTATGTCAGGGATTATCTCTGAAAAATGGGATATGGTGCGTGAATCGGCTGAGAAAGCTGGTTTCTTCCTAGAAACTCACATGGTTCAGGGAGAGTGGAATGCCTGTGTCTTCAAAAAGACGGATGATATTTCAGGTGTGATCGGAGGCTAAATGCAACAGTATTTTATAAAGGGGCAGGTTGAAAATCCAGTAATCATCAAAGACAAGGATACTGTAAAGCATATGTTTAACGTTATGCGTTTAACAGAGGATGATCAGGTTGTCTTGGTTTTTGAAGACGGTATCAAGCGTCTTGCGCGTGTGACTGACCGTGAGAATCGTGTCTTTGAAGTGATTGAAGACTTAAATGATAATGTTGAGATGCCTGTATCTGTAACTATTGCCTCTGGCTTTCCTAAGGGAGATAAGCTAGATCTGGTGACACAAAAGGCAACAGAGCTTGGAGCTCAGGCTATTTGGTCCTTCCCTGCCGACTGGTCTGTGGTTAAGTGGATGGTAAGAAGCTTGCCAAGAAGGAAGATAAACTTGCCAAGATTGCTCTAGGAGCTGCAGAACAATCCAAGCGTAATCGTGTTCCAGAAGTTAGATTGTTCGAGAAGAAGGGAGAATTTCTATCAGAATTAGATAATTTTGATAAGATTTTTATCGCCTATGAGGAAACAGCCAAAGCAGGCGAGTTGGCTACTCTAGCTCGTGAGTTGGCTCAGGTAGAGAGTGGTCAGAAAATTCTCTTTATCTTTGGACCAGAAGGTGGTATTTCTCCGTCTGAGATTGATGCTTTTGAGGAAGCTGGTGGCCTTAAAATTGGCCTTGGACCGCGTATTATGCGGACGGAAACGGCTCCTCTCTACGCTTTGAGTAGTGTGAGTTATGCCCTAGAATTGAATAAATAAGAGAAAGTTGGCCTTGTTCCAACTTTTTCGTATTTGACACTTTTAAGCTAAGATTGAATCTTCTCATTGGTTTTGTATGACGAATCGAGTAATTCTAAAAAAAGTTGATAATCTTATTTAGGTTTAATATAATTGTATTATCTTTATAAAAGGGGAAGATTTTTAATGAAAACGAATCGTTATGTGACTCAATCCGCTGTGGTTTTGGGCCTCTTTGCTCTCTTGACTGTGCCACAAGTCGTAGGGCAAGCCGATGAAGCAACGGCACCAGTACCAACTGCTTCTACCGAAACTGTGGCAGATAGTGGTGCATCAGTAGTATCAGGACAAGGAACTTCTGGGACAGCTGTTCAAGGAGGAACAGAGACTGTCTCTGCTACACCAACAACAGTAGCGACAAATGCGTCTACAGAGCCATCAGCTAATACCTCAACGAACCAAGCAAGTCAAGAAGCCAGTGCTGTTTTGACAAATGCCAATCAGGTGACACCAGCAGTGCCAGTACAGGCTGAAACTGTTACAGAGCCTGCTCATGAGGGGCAGACCGTTGATATGCAGATTTTGTCAACAACAGACCTTCATACCAACTTGGTTAACTATGATTATTATCAAGATAAGCCGTCTCAAACAGTTGGTTTGTCTAAAACTGCTGTCCTTATCAAAAAAGCCCGTGAAACTAATCCCAATACGGTCTTAGTGGATAGTGGGGATACGATTCAGGGAACTCCTTTTGGGACTTATAAGGCCTTGATTGATCCTGTTGCCCAAGGTGAGACTCACCCTATGTACAAGGCTTTCGAGATGCTTGGGTATGACGCCGAAACGCTTGGAAACCACGAGTTTAACTATGGTCTAGAATTTTTGGATCGTATGGTTAAGGCTGCTAAGATTAACATTATCAATGCTAATGTGCGTAATGCTCAGACTGGTGATTACTATTACAATCCTTATAAGATTGTTAACAAGACCTTTACCGATACGGACGGCAAACAGGTAACACTAAAAATCGGTATTACTGGTGTCCTTCCAACACAAATTTTGGTTTGGGATAAGGCCAACCTTGAAGGTAAGGTAACCGTTGATGATCCAATGGAGGCTGTTAAGGCTATCGTTCCTAAGATGAAGGCTGCAGGAGCTGACTATATTCTTGTTGCTGCTCACTCTGGTATTGGTGACAATGAATACACTAAGAACGAGGAAAATGAAGGTTACCAAATTGCTGGTATCGAAGGTGTTGATGCTGTTGCGACAGGGCATTCTCATGCGGATTTCCCAAATGGAGATGGTACAAGTTTTTATGCGAAATACCCTGGTGTAGATGATGTCAATGGTCTCATCAATGGGAACCTGTGGTTATGGCTGGTAAATTCGGGGATCATCTAGGTATCATGGATGTCAAATTGACTTACACGGATGGTAAATGGAAAGTTGTTAACAGTAAGGCTAAGCTTGAAAAGATTGACACTAAGTCAGATGTTGCGGACAAGGACTTAATTGACATGGCAGCTCATGATCATAATGGAACAATCAACTATGTTCGTAAGGAAGTTGGTGAGACTACAGCACCGATTACTAGCTACTTTGCTCAGGTTCAGGATGATCCATCTATCAAATCGTTAATAATGCACAACTATGGTATGCTAAAAAACAAGTAGCGGGAACAGCAGATGAAAATCTCCCAATCCTCTCAGCAGCTGCACCTTTCAAGCAGGGACTCGTGGAGATGCGACCTACTATACCGATATTCCAGCTGGTCCATTGGCCATTAAGAACGTAGCGGACCTCTACCTCTACGACAATGTTACTGCCCTACTCAAAGTGACTGGGGCACAAATTAAAGAATGGTTGGAAATGTCTGCAGGACAGTTCAATCAAATTGATCCTAACAGTAAAGAACCACAGCAACTCATTAACAGTAGCTATCGCTCATACAATTACGATGTGATTGATGGGTTGACTTATAAATTCGATTTGACACAACCTAACAAATATGATCGCGAAGGTAAGTTGGTTAACCCAGACGCTAGTCGTGTTCGTGACTTGGCTTATCAAGGGAAACCTATTGATTTGAATCAGACTTTCCTTGTCGTGACTAACAACTATCGTGCGACTGGTAACTTCCCTGGTGTTAAGGATGCTGCAGAAAAACGTCTCCTCAATCTTGAGAATCGTCAGGCAATCATTGATTATATCGTTAGTGAGAAAACGATTAACCCAACTGCTGATGGAAATTGGAGTTTCGTTCCTAATATTACGAATGCAGATATCCGTTTTGCCTCATCTGACAATGCACGTGCCCACCTTGCTGTCAGGATGCCATTAGTTATGTAGGACCATCAACACAAGCAGGATTGCAGAGTACCGCTTGGTTGTTAAGGAAAAGGCAAATCAAGTTGAGGATACGACTAAGAAAGAATCTGAGAAGTTACCAAAAGGTTCTGAGACAGCGGATCAAACTAAGCGTGAGACACCAAAAGCTATTGTAGGTGCCAGCGTGGCTAAACCTGTTCCAGCTATCCAATTGTCAAATGCTCAAGTCGTTATCTTGCCTCAAGCTCAAGTACAAGAAGCCCAAGGTTCAAGTTCAGTTAAGGCCTTGCCAAACACTGGTTCAGACGAATCTGTGTCAGCAACTTTAGCTGGTCTGGTTCTTATGACCTTGGCTGGATTCTTTGGAATCAAAAAACACGAAAAAAATTAAGCAAAGGAAAAAGCCCCTATCAGGCTTTTTGCTCTAGTTTTATCGTTGGTTAAAGTTCTTTTGTGCTTCTAGGATAATAGGTGCTAGACGTTCGATATCAGACTGTGTGCCGCGTAGCTCGAAGTCTCCCAACATTGGAAAGCCAAAACGTTGACTGTACTGTTTGGCGGTTAGGCAGTACTGGTTATTGAAGTTACGGTTACCAGAACCGATGATACCAAAGCAACGTTCATGATTGTCATGGGCTGCGATAAAGTCACCCAGTGGATTGGTTAGGATTTCGACATCTCCATTGTCCACGCCATTTTCCTCCTCAAGGTAGGTTGCAAGAGTGCGATCAAAGGGTTTCATCTAAGTTTGGAAGTTCATGATTAAG
>ENA-OQAN01000763-OQAN01000763.1-human-gut-metagenome-genome-assembly--contig:-NODE-763-length-15878-cov-1.874294_pt1 | contig 15878 bp, 15 predicted proteins | sample MGYA00242735_ERZ504527 | MGnify/ENA primary metagenome ERZ504527 (study PRJEB26092, sample SAMD00036230) | human gut metagenome | host: Homo sapiens | study: EMG produced TPA metagenomics assembly of... | reverse complement strand
TTTTAAAGCATTGCAGGAAGGTATTCAGGAAGCCGAAAAATTGTTGAATGGTACTTGCACACAGGAAACAGTAGATAACATGATAGCTGTTTTGAAACAGCGCATTCAGGGCTTGCGTGCAGATAAGACAGAACTTCAGAAAAAATATGATGAAATTAGAGATATGACACAAGGACAGGTGACAGATACATCCTGGAAAGAATTTATAGAACTTAAAGAACAGGCAAAAGTTACTTTGGATAACGAGAATGCGACACCTGAAGAAGTGGCTGAAATTCTAGAAAAGTTAAATCAGTTTGAATTTGTATATCAGGAGGAGACATTCCACGTAACAATCAAAGCCAATGACAACAGTATGGGAACTGTAACCATTGATTCAGCAGACGGAAGCTACAAAAAAGGAGAAAAAGCAGAAGTTATCGCAGTGGCAAACGAAGGATTCCGTTTTGTAAACTGGACCGATGCAGAAGGAAACGTGATCAGTGAGTCCAATCCATATGTATTTGAGGTGACAAAGGATCTGGATCTGACTGCAAACTTTGAAAAGATCCCTGCAGAAAAATATACATTCTCTGTTGCAGCAAATGATGAGAAGATGGGAAGCGTTGCAGTAGAACCGCAGCAGGATACCTACGAGGCAGGAACCGAGATCAAGGTGAGTGCAGTGCCGGTATCCGAGGATTATGAATTCGTAGGATTCACAAAGAAAGGAACCCAGGAGATTGTCAGCAAGGAGAATCCGTACGTATTCCAGATCCAGGAAAATATGGAACTGACTGCAAACTTTAAAGAAGTAGAGCATTCCTACCTGATCTATGTAGAGTCACCGGATCCGCAGATGGGAACGGTCACAATGGATCCTGCAAATGAAGGAAACATCTACAAAGAGGGAACAGAGATCACGGTGAAAGCAGAGCCGAAGGATGGATATGAGTTTACCCAGTGGCTGGAAGTGACAGAAGCAGATGGAGAAGAAGTTCTGACACCAGTAGAAGGCGCTCAGGCAGAATACAAATTTCATGCAGAGTCAGACCGTGTACTGCGTGCCGAGTTTAGACTGGCTCCGGTTCCGGAAACATACTACCGTGTTGTGGTACAGTCCAATGATGAGAACATGGGAAGGGTTTCCATGGATAAAGAGGATGGCACATACAAAGAGGGTGCGACAGCATCTGTGAAGGCAGAAGCCAAAGAAAGATTTGAATTTGTGGGCTGGAAAGAAAAAGGACAGACCGAATATGTATCGAAGGATGCAGAATATCAGTTTAAAGTGACAAAGAACATCGAGCTGACCGGAGAATTCAAAGCCGTGGAAGTGCCGCATATTCCGAGTGCACAGGAAATCTTAGATGACATTCTGGCAAACCATAAGATTCCATCAGAAGTGAAAGCAGGAACAGAAACTCTGGTTCTGCCGGAAGTTCCGGAAGGAAGCAAGATCGAGATCGTGGCAGTGAATCCGGAAGGAATCATCGGACTGGATGGAAAGGTAACAACACCGGAAAACGATACGGATGTGATCGTGACCATTCAGGTAACGGATACAAACGGAGCAACAGCCAAAGCTGATGTGAAGGTTCTGGTCAGAGGAGAAAAAGCAGATCCGGACGACGATAACAACGGAAATGATAACAACGGCGGAAATGACAACAACAGTGGAAACAATAACAATGGCGGAAGCAATAACGGCGGAAATAACGAATACAGGAAACAATGGTGGAAGCAGCAACGGCGGAAGTCATAACAATGGAAGTACATCCGGTTCACACTCTCAGAGTGTGCAGACAGGAGACAATGCCAATGTGATCATGTGGGCAGTACTTCTGGTGGCAGCAGTAGCAGCTGTCGGCGCAGTAGTGATTATCAGAAGAAAGAAAAAATAATGAGCAGATAATTGGAGTAAAGACGTTTAACAAGGGAAGATGCCTGTTTTAGGATGGGCATCTTCCCATATTTTTTTGCAGAAGCCTTAAAGATGCTTGAACAACACCGCAAGAACCATCCGAAATCCCATAAAAACCGCAATTTTACTCAACTTTTTCAAATATAATTGTGCTATAGTAAACACAATCATATGAATACAGGAGGAGCACAGCATGGTAAGAAAAGGATTTAAGATGAAGTTATATCCGGATATGGCAGAGGAGTATGAAAAACGTCATAATGAACTCTGGCCGGAAATGAAAGAGATGATCCACGAGTACGGCGGACGCAATTATACGATTTTTCTGGATCGTGAAACCAATGTTCTGTATGGATATATTGAAGTTGAGGATTTGAAAAAATGGGACGAGAGCGCAGATACAGCAATCAATCGCAAATGGTGGGATTTTATGGCTGATATCATGGAGACGAACCCGGACAACAGCCCGGTGTGTACAGATCTCCATGAAGTCTTCCATTTAGACTGATCACACGAGCAGATCTTTTTGCATGTCTCGGAAATCTTTGGGAGAAATCCCGTATTCTTTTTTGAATGCCCGGTAAAAACTGGAGTAGTCACCGAAGCCGAAGGTCTGATAGCTTCGGTGATACTCATTTGTCCGAGAATGGCTTCCCTGCAAAGGGCAAGCCGTTTTTTTGTAATGTACTGGTGAATCGACAATCCCAGATTATCCTTGAATACATGGGCAATGTGGTATTTGCTGACAAAAAATTCTCCGGCAAGCTTTTCAAGGGAGAGATCTTCGTCAAGATGTTCCTCAATGTATGCAGCAACATTCTGATACAGGGATTCCTCGGTCCGGCTTTTTTTGTGGATGAAGCCGTTCGTAGACGAGACGGTTCAGATATAAAAGCAGATCATTGACGTAAAGCGGAATCTGGGCATCCCGTCCAAAACGGTCAGAACGCACTTCTTCGATCAGACGCAGCAGCTTTGACTGGATAGCATTGAATGTGATCCTGTCTGTTGGAAAAAAGTAATTCTGACTGACCTGCACATGCTGCATTAAATAAGCGTAATCTTTGGAAATCTGCAGCAGATGGTTGCAGTATTCCTGACTGATCCAGAACACAAAACGCCGGTAGGGAGAGGCCGTGCTGTGAATGATCGGGCGATGTGGGATATGTGGCGGGACCAGCATGATATCTCCGAAATGGATCGGGTAAACTTCGGTTCCGATCTGAATGCTGACATCACCTTCCATAAAAAAATAAAATTCATAATAATTGTGGGAATGCAGGTCTACTTTGGACAGATTGTGGTCATTATAATAGTAAAGTTCGAAATCTCGTGACAGCATATGCTGTCTTGTAATAAATGCTGTCTGCAGATTTTTTTTCATAAAAACTCCTTTAAAAGTATGTGCTGATTTTTGCAGCACATGAATTTCTTTTTTTAGAGTAGCATGAAACAACAAGATTTGCAATGTATACAACAACTAAGTCAATGGTATTTTAGACAGTATTTTTTATAATGAATGTAACAACACGATTTCAGAAAAGGAAGGTATGATAACTATGGAAATGACACTCAGATGGTATGGAGCTAAATTTGACACAGTGACTCTGAAGCAGATTCGCCAGATTCCGGGAGTAACAGGAGTGATCACAACACTGTATGATACAGCACCGGGAGAAGTGTGGAGCCGCGAACGTATTCGTGCAATGAAAGAAGAAGTAGAGGCAGCAGGACTTCATGTAGCGGGAATTGAAAGTGTAAATGTGCACGATGCAATCAAAACAGGCGCACCTGAGAGAGATCAGTATATCGATAACTACATCGAGACACTGGAAAACCTGGGAAAAGAAGACATTCACCTGGTGTGCTACAATTTCATGCCTGTATTTGACTGGACAAGAACAGAGCTGGCAAGAATGCGTCCGGATGGATCGACAGTACTTGCTTATACACAGGAAGCAGTAGATGCACTGGATCCGGAAAAAATGTTTGATTCTATCGCAGGTGATATGAACGGAACGGTGATGCCGGGATGGGAGCCGGAAAGAATGGAGCATGTCAAAGAACTGTTTGAGATGTACAAAGAGATCGATGATGAGAAACTGTTTGAAAACCTGAAATATTTCCTGGAGAGAATTATGCCGGTTTGTGACAAATATGACATTAACATGGCAATTCATCCGGATGATCCGGCATGGAGCGTATTCGGACTGCCTCGTATCATCATCAACAAGAAGAACATTCTCCGTATGATGGAAATGGTAGACAACCCGCACAATGGTGTGACATTCTGTTCTGGTTCTTACGGAACAAATCTGGAGAACGATCTTCCGGATATGATTCGTTCCCTGAAAGGAAGAATCCATTTTGCACACGTGCGTAACCTGAAATTCAACTCTCCGACAGACTTTGAAGAGGCAGCACACCTGTCTTCTGACGGAACATTTGATATGTATGAGATCATGAAGGCTCTTTACGAAATCGGATTTGACGGACCGATCCGCCCGGATCACGGACGTATGATCTGGGATGAAGTGGCAATGCGGGATACGGACTTTATGACCGTGCACTGGGGGACATTACTTAAACGGCCTGTGGGAAGCAATCGAGAAAGGAGCCAGATAATCATGAGATTAAGTGCAGAAGGACTGAAAGACAGAGCAAAATGGGAAGAGGCGGGATACGCCTTCCAAAATTTGACAGAGAGAAAGTGACAGAAGCGACAAAAGAAAATCCGTTCTGGATCCATTTCGGTGCGGGAAATATTTTCCGTGCATTTCAGGCAAATGTGGTACAGAACCTGTTGAATGACGGCATTCTGGATCGCGGTCTGATCGTTGCAGAGGGATTTGACTATGAGATCGTGGAAAAAAATGAACCATCCTCATGATGATTACACAATTCTTGTGACACTCAAAGCAGATGGAAACATTGAGAAAACAGTAGTCGGAAGTGTGGTAGAGTCTTTGACTGTCAACACAGAAAATGCATCTGATTTTGCACGTCTGAAGGAGATCTTTGCCAAAGACTCCCTGCAGATGGTGACATTTACGATTACAGAAAAGGGATACAGCCTTGTAAACGGAAAAGGGGAACTGCTTCCGGATGTAGAGGCAGACTTTGTAAGCGGACCGGAAGCTCCGAAGAGTTACATCGGAAAAGTGGCAGCGCTCCTTTATGCGAGATATCAGGCAGGAGAAAAGCCGGTGGCAATGGTCAGCATGGACAACTGTTCCCACAACGGAGATAAACTGTATGCAGCGATCAATACATTTGCAGAGAAATGGGAAGAGAACAAACTTACAGATGCAGGATTCAGAGCATATGTAAACTGTAAAGAAAAAGTGACATTCCCATGGACCATGATCGACAAGATTACACCACGTCCGGATGCTTCAGTAGAAGAACTTCTGAAAAAGGATGGAATTGAAGAGCTGGATCCGGTGATCACATCCAAGAATACGTATGTGGCGCCATTTGTAAATGCAGAAGAGTGCGAATATCTTGTCATCGAAGATGCATTTCCGAACGGAAGACCAGAACTGGAAAAAGGCGGCCTGATGTTTACAGAGCGTGAGACAGTAGACAAAGTGGAGAAGATGAAGTCTGCACCTGCTTAAATCCTCTGCATACAGCGCTGGCAGTATTCGGATGTCTGCTTGGATATGAAAAAATCTCGGACGAAATGAAAGATGAGGAACTCAAAAAATTAGTGGAGACAATCGGATACAAAGAAGGTCTTCCGGTTGTAGTCAATCCGGGAGTACTGGATCCGAAAGAGTTTATTGATACAGTTCTTCAGGTTCGTGTTCCGAATCCATTTATGCCGGATACTCCGCAGCGTATTGCAACAGATACTTCTCAGAACTGGCAATCCGTTTTGGAGAGACGATCAAAGCATATGCAGCATCCGACGAACTGGATGTCAAAGACCTGAAGCTGATTCCGCTTGTATTTGCGGGATGGCTGCGTTATCTGATGGGCGTAGATGACAGCGGAAAAGCATTTGATTTAAGTCGGATCCGCTGCTTACAACTGTCTGCCCATATGTTGCAGACCTGAAGTTGGAAGAAGGACAGGACGTAGAGAGCGCAGTATCAGAAGTGTTGAAGATGAAACAGATTTTCGGTGTGGATTTATATGAAGCAGGACTTGCAGAACTTGTATGTGGATACTTGAAAAAAATGACAAAAGCACCGGGAGCTGTTCGTGAAACACTCAAAAAATACGTGTAGGAGGAAGCGGTATGAAAGCATTTATGGATCAGGATTTCCTTCTGGAGACGGAAACTGCGAAGATGCTGTATCATGAGTATGCAGCAAAGATGCCGGTTTTGGATTACCACTGTCATATCAGTCCGCAGGAAATCGCAGAAGACAGACAGTTTGAAAATATTACCCAGGTATGGCTGGGAGGCGACCATTACAAATGGCGTCAGATGCGTTCGAATGGAATCGAAGAGCGCTATATTACAGGAGATGCGTCCGACAGGGAGAAATTCCAGAAATGGGCGGAGACTCTGGAGCGCGCGATCGGAAACCCGCTGTATCACTGGAGTCATCTGGAGCTGCAGCGTTATTTCGGATATCATGGCGCATTAAATGCGAAGACAGCAGAAGAAGTATGGAATCTTTGCAATGAAAAACTGCAAAGCCCGCAGATGAGTGCAAGAAATCTGATCCGCCAGTCCAATGTGACATTGATCTGTACAACAGATGATCCGGCGGATGACTTAAGATGGCACAAACAGTTAAAAGAGGATGATTCTTTTGAAGTGCAGGTACTCCCTGCATGGAGACCGGATCTGGCGATGAAGATTGAAAAGCCGGGATTTGCCGCATACCTGAAAAAACTGGGAGAGGCAGCCGGTATGGAAATTCATTCCTTTGCAGAGATGAAGAATGCCCTGACAAAGCGCATGGAATTCTTTGATGAGATGGGATGCCGCGCATCGGATCATGGACTGGACTATGCCATGTATGTGCCTGCTTCCGAGGAAGAAATCGAAGCCATCTTTGAAAAAGGAATGGCAGGAGAGCCGATCAGCAAAGAAGAAGAATTAAAATATAAGACTGCATTTATGCTTTATGCAGGAAGAGAATATCATCGTCTGGGATGGGCAATGCAGCTTCATTACGGATGTAAACGTGACAATGACGTAAAACGTTTCCGCAAGCTTGGACCGGATACGGGATTGACTGTATTGACACTTATACGCCATCTGCACAGCTGGCAGATCTGCTCAATGCACTGAATGTAACAGACGAGCTGCCAAAGACGATTCTGTACAGTCTGAATCCAAACGATAATGCAGCCATCGGAACGATCATCGGATGTTTCCAGGATGCCGGTGTCGTAGGAAAGATCCAGCAGGGAAGCGCATGGTGGTTCAATGACCACAAGCAGGGGATGATCGATCAGATGACATCCCTTGCCAACCTGGGACTTCTCAGTAATTTTGTGGGAATGCTGACAGATTCCAGAAGCTTTTTGTCTTATACAAGACATGAGTATTTCAGACGGATTCTCTGCAATCTCATCGGCGGATGGGTAGAAAACGGAGAGTATCCGGCAGATGAAGAGATTCTTGGAAGAATTGTGCAGGATATCTCTTACAACAATGCAGTAAGATATTTTGGATTTGAGGTATAAATAAAAAGAAAAATGAGGAAAGAATCAAAAACAGGTTCTTTCCTCATTTTTAAATTAATTTCCCAGTTCATTCTGAATCCGTTGTTTGGTATCCAGGATTAGATGGGTAAACTGTTCCATCCGTGCGTCATCCATCCGGTCTTTCGGTGCAGATACGCTGATGGCATACGAGGGTTTTCTGTGAAGGCCTTTCAATGAGACGGCGATACAGCGCACACCCAGTTCATTTTCTTCGTTATCCATGCATAGCCGTTTTTGCGGACATCTGCGATCAGATTTTGAAATTTGACGAAATCGACAACGGTGTAATCGGTGAGCTTTCGAATTTCGCTGTGATCCCAGATTTCTTTTACTTTTTCATCTTTCATATCTGCCAGCAGCGCTTTTCCAACTCCGGAGCAGTACAAAGGAATTGATTTTCCGACCATAGAGATTAACCGCACGGAATTGTGGGAAGCCTCTACTTTATCAATATATACTGCATTCAGACCATCCAGCTGGACCAGGTGGACCGTTTCATTGGTCTGTTCTGCAAGTTCTTTAATGTAAGGGCGGATCAGATCGATGATATTATTCTGGGCCAGAATCTGGTTGGCGATTCCACAGAATTTAAATGTCAGACTGTATTTCAGTGTCTCCGCATCCTGCTTTGCATATTCCATACAGATCAGGGAGTTTAAGATACGGTGGACGGTACTTTTATTGAGATTTAATTCCTTGCTCAGTTCCAGAAGTCCGATCGGACCGGTACGGGCAAGGCATTCTATGGTATGGAAAATACGTTCCGATACCTGTATTGGGTTTTTTTTCTTCCATAAGATCACTCCTGTAAAGTCCGGTGCTCAAAAGAGCGCCGAGTATCATTCAGTGGTTATTGTAGCACAGTTTGGGAAGAAGAGTAAATAAAAAAATAGTAAAGTAAAAAAATGCAAAGAATGGCTTGACAATCCATAGAAAGTGAGTATAATCAAAATTAAAGAGTTCATATTACGAAACATAGTTCCATAATGTGAAACAAACAACGTGATTCAGTGATAAGGAGAATGACCATGAACGAAGTATTAGAAAAGATTCAGAAAATCGGGATTGTTCCGGTTGTTGTATTAAATGATGCGAAAGACGCAGCACCTTTGGCAAAGGCACTCTGTGACGGCGGACTTCCATGTGCAGAAGTGACATTCCGTACAGAAGCAGCAGAAGAGTCTATCCGCATTATGGCAGAGCAGTTCCCACAGATGCTGGTAGGGGCAGGTACTGTTCTGACAACAGAGCAGGTAGACCGTGCAGTTGCAGCAGGAGCAAAATTCATCGTAAGTCCAGGATTAAATCCAAAGGTTGTAAAATACTGTATTGAAAAAGGAGTTCCGGTGACACCGGGAACAGCAAATCCAAGTGATGTAGAGCAGGCAATCGAGCTTGGATTGGAAGTTGTGAAATTCTTCCCGGCAGAAGCAGCCGGCGGACTGAATATGATCAAGTCCATGGCAGCACCTTACACAAATATGAAATTTATGCCGACAGGCGGAATCAATGCAAAGAACATCAACAGCTACCTTGCATTCCCTAAGATCCTGGCATGTGGCGGAAGCTGGATGGTAAAAGGAGATCTTGTTGCAGCAGGAGAATTTGATAAGATTACAGAGCTGACAAAAGAAGCAGTGATGACAATGCTTGGATTTGAACTGAAACACATCGGAATCAACTGTGAAAATGAAGAAGAGGCTGAGAAAACAGCAGGAACATTCGCTTCTTTATTCGGATTTGAGAAGAAGAGCGGAAACAGTTCTGTATTTGCAGGAAGTGCTGTAGAAGCAATGAAGAGCCCATACCTTGGAGCAAAAGGACACATTGCAGTAGGAACAAACAGCGTAGATCGTGCAGTAAATTATCTGGAGTCTCAGGGCGTAGAGTTCAATATGGACAGTGCAAAATACAAAGACGGAAAACTTACAGCAATTTTACTTAAAAGAAGAAGTTGCCGGATTTGCAGTACATCTTGTACAGAAATAAAAAATTATTAAAGGAGAATAATAATGAGTAAAAAAGTAGTTACATTTGGAGAAATTATGTTAAGACTTGCACCAGAAGGATATTATCGTTTTGTGCAGGCAGATACATTTGGAGCAACATACGGCGGTGGAGAAGCAAACGTAGCAGTTTCTCTGGCAAATTATGGATTTGATGCTTCTTTCGTAACAAAACTTCCGACACATGAGATCGGACAGGCAGCAGTAAATTCTTTGAGAAAATACGGTGTGGATACATCCAAGATCGCACGTGGAGGAGACAGAGTAGGTATCTACTTCCTGGAGAAAGGTGCTTCTCAGAGACCATCTAAAGTAATTTATGACCGTGCAGGTTCTTCTATCTATACAGCATCCAAAGAAGATTTCAACTGGAAAGAAATCTTTGAAGGAGCAGAATGGTTCCACTTTACAGGAATCACACCAGCACTCAATGACAATGTAGCAGAAATCTGTCTGGAAGCTTGTAAAGCAGCCAAAGAGATGAATGTGAAGATTTCCTGTGACTTAAACTACAGAAATAAACTGTGGAGCAAAGCAAAAGCAGGAGAAGTAATGGGTGAACTTTGCAAATATGTGGATGTATGTATTGCAAACGAAGAAGATGCAGCAGATGTATTCGGTATTCATGCAGCAAACACAGATGTAACTGCAGGAGAAGTAAATCACGAAGGATATAAAGATGTAGCAAAACAGCTTGCTGACCGTTTCGGATTTGAGAAAGTTGCAATTACACTTCGTGAATCTATTTCAGCAAATGACAATAACTGGTCTGCTATGTTATATGACGGAACAGACTATTTCTTCAGTAAAAAATATAAGATGCATATCGTAGACCGTGTAGGTGGCGGAGATAGCTTCGGCGGCGGATTGATCGCTGCAACACTGAGCGGATATGATTCACAGGCTACCATTGAATTTGCAGTAGCAGCATCCTGCCTGAAACACTCCATCGAAGGTGACTTCAACATGGTTTCTATGGATGAAGTTGCCAAACTGGCAGGAGGAGATGCTTCCGGACGTGTACAGCGCTAAGCACTTTTGGAAGAATATAAATAAATAAGCCATAATCGACTATTTTGTTGCCAATATACGCCGGGACAGATTTTTCTGTCCCGGTTTTTCAGTTTTCCTTACAGAGAGATTGACAATATTCTTTTTGTATAGTACTATTATCTCACAAAACCGAAACGTTTCGGTTAAGGAAAAGGAGGAAAGAGATATGCCATTAGTAACGTCGGAAAAAATGCTTTCAGACGCACAAAAAGGTGGGTATGCAGTGGGAGCATTCAATGTAGAAAATATGGAGATGGCAAAAGCTGTGATCGCGGCGGCAGAAGAGATGCGCTCGCCGGTTATGCTGCAGACTACTCCATCTACGGTCAAGTATGGATCTTTGGAAACATTTGCAGCAATTGTAAAAGCAGAGGCTTCTAAGACCGATATTCCGGTCTGTCTTCATCTGGATCACGGCAACAGCTTTGAGCTGGCTGTACAGGCGATGAAAGCCGGATATACTTCTGTGATGATCGATGGATCCCATGAAACATTTGAAGAAAATGTGGCACTGACAAAAAAAGTGGTTGAGGTAGCCAATGCCTATGGAGTTCCGGTGGAAGCGGAGCTTGGAAAAGTAGGCGGGAAAGAAGATGATCTGGAGGCAGAAGCGGATCATAATACAGATCCTGAAGAGGCAAAAGAATTTGTGGAAAGAACGGGTGTTTCTTCTCTGGCGATCGCGATCGGTACAGCTCATGGATTTTATGCGGGAACTCCAGTGTTGGATAAAGAAAGGGTTTCAGATTGTAAAAAGGTTGTTTCTGTACCACTGGTACTTCACGGTGCAAGTGGACTCAGCGAAGAAGATGTGGTAGAATGTGTACAGCGCGGGATGTGTAAAGTGAATTTTGCGACAGAATTGCGTGTAGCATACACAGATGCTGAAAAACAGTTGCTGAAAGAGAATCCGGAGACCTTTGATCCGAAAAAACTGGGAATTGCAGCAATGAAAGCCGTAAAAGAACAGACCATACTGCGAATGAAGATGTGTGGATGTACAGGAAAGGTACAGTAGTTCCACATAGATGTAGTAAGGAAGGCGGAAAGCATCAATGGGAGCGACGATGAAAGACATCGCGAGAGTGACAGGACTGGGACTGGCAACGATTTCTTCTTATTTAAATGGGGGAAATGTCCGGGAGAAAAACCGGATCAAAATTGAGGCGGCAATTGACGAATTGGATTTCGAGGTAAACGAGGTAGCGAGAGGTTTAAAGACAAACCGGACAAAGACGATTGGGATCATCATTCCGGAGCTGAACAACATTTTCTGTGCAGAGATTATTACAGAAGTGGAAGATGTGCTTCGAAATCATGGATATGCAACGATGATCTGTGACTGTAGAACAGATGCGGCACGGGAAGCGGAAGCGGTAGAGTTTTTGTTTCGACGCAGGGTGGACGGACTGATCTTGATGCCGTCCGGCAAATCAGGAAAGCATCTGGAGAGATTTTTACATGTGGGAAAACCAGTTGTGCTGATCGATCGTAATCTGGAAGATGTTCCATGTGACAGTGTACTTGTGGACAACCGGGGAGCTGCGCAGGCGGCAGTAGAGAGACTTTTTCTGGCAGGTCATCGAAAGATCGGAATGATTGCAGGACCGGAGCATGTATTTACAGCAAGAGAGCGATATCTTGGATATGAAGAGGCGTTCAAAAAGGCAGGAATCGAAGTACAGGATTCATTGGTTGTGCATGGAGATTATACGATCGCAGGCGGTGCCAGGGCGATGAAGGAGCTTGCAAAACAGAATCCGCAGATGACAGCAGTTTTTGTATCAAATTATGAGATGACGGTTGGAGCCATGATCGAAAGCAATGAGATTGGAATCCGGATTCCGGAAGATCTGTCAGTGATAGGATTTGATAATATCGAGTTTGCGAAAGCCAGCAATCCAAAGCTAAGTATTGTGACACAGCCGACAAAAGAAATCGGCAGAAATGTAGCAGAACTGATATATTGGACAGACTGGACAATCCAACCCGGGAGATGCCTCCGAAAGAAATGAAGTTTAAAGGCCAGTTTTGTAGAAGGAAAATCCGTACACATTTTGTCTGTATGACAAGGTGTACGATTTCTTTATCCCGAAAACCGAAACGTTTCGGAATGTTTTGGAGGAGAACATGAAGACGTATTTAATAGGAATTGATATTGGAACAAGCGGATGTAAAATCGCTGTATTTAATAAAGCAGGAGAAGTCCTGGCCGCGCAGAGCGGAACGTATCCGGTGTATTATCCAAAGCCCGGATGGGCAGAGCAAAATCCGGAGGACTGGTGGAATACAATCTGCCAGGTACTTCCGGAAATGTTACAAAAAGCTGAGATTTCACCGGATGAGATTGCGGGAATCGGAATTGACGGGCAGAGCTGGTCAGCCATCGCAGTGGATGAAAACGGAAACGTTCTGACAAATACACCGATCTGGATGGACACAAGAGCGCAGGACATCTGTGATGAATTGAATGAGAGAATCGGAAAAGATCGGATTTTCAAGCTGTGTGGAAACTCCCTGCAGCCATCGTATACAACGCCTAAGATTGTCTGGTATCAGAGAAATCTTCCGGAAGTATATGCAAAAACAGCAAAGATCTTACAGTCAAACAGCTATATTGCATTTAAGCTGACTGGAAAAATGACACAGGATGTTTCTCAGGGCTATGGTTTGCATTGCTTTAATATGCAGGAAATGACTTTGGGATTTTGCAATGTGTGAGGAGCTCGGATTTTCAAAGGATCTGCTTCCTGAAATCTATCCATGCCATGCTGTGATCGGAACCGTGACAGAAGAAGCGGCCAAAGAAAGTGGACTTTGCGTGGGAATCCCGGTTGTGGCAGGCGGTCTGGATGCAGCCTGCGCAGCACTGGGAGTCGGTGTACTTCACGATGGAGAGACACAGGAGCAAGGCGGGCAGGCAGGGGGATGAGTATCTGCATGGATCATTATTGTGCAGACGAGAGGCTGATCCTCGGAGCCCATGTTGTGCCGGGACACTGGCTGCTTCAGGGGGGAACTACAGGAGGCGGCGGTGTCATGCGCTGGCTGGAAAAGGAATTTGGAGACTGGGAACGAGAGGAAGGAAAGCGAAGGGGCGTCAGCTCTCTGGATCTGATGAACGAAGAGGCAAAAGTAATTCCGGCGGGTAGTGACGGAGTTGTATTTCTTCCGTATATGTCCGGAGAACGTTCTCGATCTGGGATCCGGATGCGAAAGGTGTTTACTACGGATTGGATTTCAGCAAGAAAAAAGGGCATCTGATCCGGGCTGCGATGGAAGGAACTGCCTATGCACTGAAGCACAATCTGGAAGCGGCAGAAGAAGCAGGAGCAAAAGTGGAAGTGTTAAAAGCAATGGGAGGAGCAGCAAATTCACACCTCTGGACACAGATCAAATCCGATGTGACCGGAAAAACCATGGAAGTCCCCTCATCAGATACTGCAACCACACTGGGAGCGGCACTTCTTGCAGGAGTCGGAGTAGGAATGTATGAAAGCTTTGAAGAAGCGGTGGAGAAGACCGTCAATAAAGGAAGAGTCCATACGCCGAATGTGGAGCATAAGGAAATCCACGAAAAGAATTATGAGACATACAGAGCTCTGTATGAACAATTAAAAAGTCTGATGAAAAAGACAGGAGGAAAGAAACAATGAAAGCAGCAGTAGTTTGTGCAAATGAAGATGTACAGTATCTGGATTATGAAGAGCCGATTCCGGGACCGGGAGAAGTGAAGGTTAAGGTTCGGGCATCCGGAATCTGCGGTTCGGATATTCCGAGAGTGCTTCACAATGGAGTACACTTTTATCCGATCGTACTTGGACATGAATTCTCCGGAGATGTTGTGGAGATCGGAGAAGGTGTCACAAAGGTAAAAGTCGGAGACAGAGTATCCGGTGCACCGTTAAAGCCTTGTATGAAATGTGATGACTGCCAGAATGGAAACTTTTCCCTCTGCAAGCATTATAGCTTTATCGGCTCCAGAGAACAGGGAAGCAATGCAGATTATGTGGTGATTCCGGAACAAAATGCAGTTGTCTATGATTCTTCGATCTCCTATGAGCAGGCCGCTATGTTCGAGCCTTCTACAGTTGCCCTTCACGGATTGTTACAGAACGAGTATCAGGGAGGGCAGTATGTTGCTGTGTTAGGCGGTGGAACGATCGGAATGTTCACCATGCAGTGGGCAAAGATTTTCGGCTCCAGAAAAGTTGTGGTATTTGACATCAGCGAGGAGCGTCTGGAACTGGCAAACGTCTGGGTGCAGATGCAGTCATCAATACAACGAAAGAAAATTATATGCAGGAAGCAATGGCACTTACCGGGAAAAAGGGATATGGCTATGTGTTCGAGACGGCAGGACAGATCCGACTATGCATATGGCATTTGAACTTGCGGGCAATAAAGCAAATGTCTGCTTTATCGGAACACCACATGCAGAGCTTACATTCACACCGGCAATGTGGGAGAATATGAACCGGAAAGAGTTCCACCTGACCGGTTCCTGGATGTCTTACAGTGCACCGTTTCCGGGAAAAGAGTGGGAGCTGACCGCACATTATTTTGCAACAGGACAGTTAAAATTCGATCCGGGATTTATCTACAAAAAAGTCCCGATGAGTCAGGCACAGGAGGCATTTCAGATGTTCAAGACGCCGGGACTGGTCAAAGGAAAAGTGTTACTTGTAAACGAATCGTAAATGAGTGGGGAGATAGTTGTAAGATGATACTGACCGTGACATTAAACGCAGCAATCGATAAACGTTACGTTGTAGAAAATTTCCGTCTGGGAGAAGTAAACCGTGTGAAGGAGTGTGCATACACTCCGGGCGGAAAAGGACTCAATGTTTCAAAACCTGCAGCAATCGCAGGAGAAGAAGTAGTTGCCACAGGTTTTGTAGGAGGCCATGCGGGAAATTATATTGAGGAGCGTTAAAGCCTTTCGGAATTCAAAGTGAGTTTTACCATCTGGAAGCAGAGAGCCGTTCCTGCATCAATATCTGGGATGAGACGAATCGTGTGCAGACAGAATTTCTGGAACCGGGGTTTACGGTAACAGAAGAGCAGTTTCAGGGATTTTTAAAGAAATTCCGCAATCTGGTAAAACAGGCAGATGTGATAGCAATGTCCGGAAGTGTGCCAAAAGGACTGGATGGAAGCGCGTATCAGCGTCTGGTGGAAATCTGCAGAGAGGAAAAACGGAATGTGATTCTGGATACAAGCGGCGCATTGCTTACCATGGG
>ENA-OQAN01000762-OQAN01000762.1-human-gut-metagenome-genome-assembly--contig:-NODE-762-length-15901-cov-1.835933_pt1 | contig 15901 bp, 26 predicted proteins | sample MGYA00242735_ERZ504527 | MGnify/ENA primary metagenome ERZ504527 (study PRJEB26092, sample SAMD00036230) | human gut metagenome | host: Homo sapiens | study: EMG produced TPA metagenomics assembly of... | reverse complement strand
CTACGACTTTCAGATTAAGGCTTTTCCGATAGTGCTCGGCAATATCCTTCAATGCCTGTTCACAGGAGGTGACCAGAATGTATGGATAAGAGGCATTTTCAATCCGTTTTTCGGAGAGCGCACACAGAGCGCCGTCCCGGATCGTCTGCGGGATGAACATGTGTCCATCCACTCTTGCACCGCGAATGGCGATAAACAGACAGTCTTTTTCTACTTTCCGGCTGTCGATCACAACGCTGGAAACTTCTTTATAATAGCTTTCATCATCGCCGTAATAAATTCCACCACAGGCAACGGCGATTTCTTTCAATGTCATGTTTTTCATAAACGTTCCATCCTTTATTGTATTTGCTTACTGATATCTTGCTTCCATGGATTTCTGGATGATCAGCTCGCACAGATCTCCGTATTCAATTCCGTCTGCAAGTGCTTCTTTTGGAAGGAGGCTTGCAGAAGTCATGCCCGGAAGGGTATTCATTTCCAGGCAGTACAGATTGCCGTCTGCGTCCAGGATAAAGTCAGCCCGGCTGTATACGTTCAGCTTCAATGCCTGGAAAGCGCGGACTGTGAGAGCTTTCATGCGCTCTGCAATCTCTTCGCTGATATCGGCAGGGCATACTTCTTCAGTCGCATTGCCTGATATTTGTTGGCATAGTCAAACCATCCGTTTTTGGGAATGATTTCGATCGGAGGAAGTGCTTTTCCATCGATCACGCCGCATGCAAATTCGCGGCCTTTGATGTAAGTTTCGACGACCACTTCGTTTTCATAACGGAAAGAATTTTTCAGTGCCTGACGGTATTCCTCTTCTGTATTTACAATATATACTCCGATGCTGGAGCCGCCGGAGCATGGCTTTACAACGACCGGGAAGGAAAGTCCCAGAGATTCCAGGGAACAGTCACTGTCTTCTTTATACAGGCAGACTCCGGAAGTGTGTCCACACCGGCTTCCATAAAAATCTGTTTGGTGAGTCCTTTATCCATGGCAACAGCACATCCAAGCGAGTCAGGTCCTGTGTAGCGGATTCCGAGCAGATCAAATGAAGCCTGCAGCTTTCCGTTTTCTCCTTCTCCGCCGTGAAGTCCGAGGAAGGTCATATCTGCCAGGCGGCAGAGTTCGATGACATTCGGACCGAAGAAGCAGTCAGACTGGTCCGGACGGGAAGCTTTTACAGCTGCAAGATCCGGCTCTGTTTCGGAAATATTCTTTGCGATTTCCAGACCGTGTCCAGGCAGTGTAAAGACGTCTTCCAGATTCTCGGGTGCGTTCTCAAGGCCGAGAAATACGTCCAGAAGAAATGCATCGTGTCCTTTCTCCAGTAATGTTTTACAGATTCCGGCAGCAGAAGCGAGAGAAACGTCGCGTTCTGTACTGAGTCCACCGGCTAATACGATAATTTTCATGATGATCTCCTATCTTATTTATTTACTTCATTTAACAGTTTTGCTTTTGTGTCATAGAGCTTCCGGGACAAATCCACATAAACTTTGTGTGGATATAAGAGACGTTTTGTCTCATCCCAGAGAGTCTCTTTTTCCTGTTTGCAATATGCTGCGATCTCCATGACAGAAGGAGAAGTGTAGACACATTCTCCGTGGATGAAGATTGGTTGTAACATCTCACGCATCGTGTAGCTTCCGCCCGGAAGACGAGTCTTTTTCCAGGTTTCGTTTGGATCGAATAAAAGCAGTTCTTCGGATGTGTCATAGGTTTCGTCCGCAAAACAGATCAGATCCGCACGAAGCTTTCCGGTCTCTTTATCATATACACGATAAATGGTTTTGTTTCCCGGATTCGTGATTTTTTCCGTATTCTCTGAAATCTTGATCTTCGGAAGGAATTTGCCGTCTTTTTCAATGGCAGCCAGTTTTGTAAACGCCGCCGAAGGAAGGCAGTCCTTGGAGGTGATCAGATGTGTTCCGACTCCCCATGAGGTGATCGCTGCACCTTGGATCTTCAGATCATTGATCAGCATCTCATCCAGATCGTTGGAAGCTGCGATCACGGCATCCTCAAATCCTGCGGCATCCAGCATGACACGTGCTTTTTTGGACAGGTATGCGAGATCTCCGCTGTCCAGACGAATGCCGTAGCTCTTTGGATGGATACCAGCGTCCTTCATTTCACGGAAGACACGGATCGCATTTGGAACTCCGGATTTTAACGTGTCATAGGTGTCCACCAAAAGGGTACATGCATCCGGATATAATTCGGCATAGGCTTTGAATGCGGTGTACTCGTCCGGAAACTCATGATCCAGCTGTGGGCATGGGTTCCCATGATCGGGACATCAAACATCTTGCCGGCAAGCACATTAGATGTGCCGACACATCCGCCGATCATAGCGGCTCTGGCTCCATAAAGTCCGGCATCCGGTCCCTGAGCACGGCGGAGACCAAATTCCATGACACCGTCTCCCTGTGCCGCATGGACAACACGGGCGTTTTTTGTCGCGATCAGGCTCTGATGATTGATGATATTCAAGATCGCAGTCTCCACAAGCTGTGCCTCCATGATCGGAGCGATGACTTTTAAGATCGGCTCCTTCGGGAAGATCACACTTCCTTCCGGAATCGCGTAAATATTTCCGCTGAAATGAAATCCACTCAGATAGTGGAGAAAGTCCTCACTGAAAATGCCGAGTCCCCGCAGGTAATCTACATCTTCGTAAGAAAAATTCAGATTTTTGATGTATTCGATGACCTGTTCCAGACCGGCCATGATGGAGTAGCCGTTTTTTACCGGATTCTCCCGGAAAAATACATCAAAGATCACGGTTTCGTTTGCAGACTGTTTTTCAAAATAGCCCTGCATCATGGTCAGCTCATATAAATCTGTGAGCAATGTTAAATTATCTGCTCTCATAAAAAATCTCCTTTTTTAAATCAGATTAATTCTGCATTTTTATTGATCGTTTCCTGAATGATATTCTGTACATAAGCACCGATGTGTTTTTTGTCCTCCGGTGCAAGATCTTTTGGATAGATCGGTGTTCCGTATTCTACGACAACATTGACCTTTTTGATCCTTGGAAACTGATTTTCAAAGATCGCGGCAGTGTTGTTCATGGAAATCGGAACGATCGCACATCCTGTTTTGGCGGCGATCTTAAAAGCGCCCTCTTTAAAAGGAAGCATACTGAGCTCTTCGCCTTTGTTTCTCGTTCCCTCAGGGAAAATACAGATGGAAATTCCCTGCTTCACATAATCGATCGCCTGAAGGATGGTTTTCAGTCCCTCTTTTGGATTCTCACGGTCCAGAAACAGACAGTATACAAAGCGCATCCAGGTAGATAAAAGCGGAATTTTTTCCATCTCCTTTTTCGCCACATATCCGGTCAGTCTCGGACAGCGGGAGTACGTCAGAAGAATATCAAAGAAACTGCGGTGATTTCCGATAAACAGCACGGGCTCGTCCGGAATATTTTCGAATCCGATTACGGTCGTGTGTACACCGGTTACTTTTAAGATTGCTTTGAATCCCCACTGTACGATTCGAAGACAACTGTAGTCTCTTGCATTGCGGTTGAACTTTCCGATCAGCCATTCAATGAAAAATACCGGAATTGTCAGAATAAGAAACAGAATAAGGAAAACAACAACACAAATAAAACGAATCATGTTATAAACCTTCTCTCTTAGTTTTTTAGACGTTGGGGGCAAAGATGCCTGACATCTTTTTAGTCTAGTACAGATTATACTAAAGCATCCTGTGAAATACAAGTTTCGCGGTCATAAAAAGACAGAAATGTTAATAAGATAAATGGAAAGAGGGACTCCGGAGCAGAGGGTGAACAGAAAAAGAAAAAATAAAACATTCAAAATTGTGGTTTTGTGGATGATGATTCTGTCAGCGATCTGGCTGCCCTGCGGCTGTATCCGCAAAAAGCCGGAGATCACAGGGGAGAAAAGTGCAGCATTTCAGCTGATGAGTGAAAGAGAAATCCCGGAAGAACTAAAGGAATGGATGGAACAGGAGAAAGCCCATCCTTTTATGCTGACATATGCCGTGGAGCAGGATATTTACGCTGCCAGAAGCTACGGACCGCAGAATAAGACCGGATATCAGATCAAGGTCGATGCCGTCCTGGAGGGGGAAAAAACGGTGCGGATCCAGACAAGTCTTCTGGGACCGGAAAAAGGAGAGAAAACAAAGGATGTCGTAACCTATCCGTATGTGGTGGTGAAATTAAAAAAGACAGAAAAAGAAATTTTATTTGAGTAGGAGGAGTTTATGGAGCTGATACAGAAAACAATCCGTTATAATCAGGAAGGAAAAAAAACATTTGACCAGTTTTATCTGGACGAAGATTACAATGTTCCGGATGCAAAGCAGGATGTGCGGCGTATCATCAAGGGACAGGGAACTGTCAAGATCGAGGATGTCAAGCTGGTGGAAAATTATGTGCGGATTTCCGGAAAGCTGTATTTCCAGATTTTGTATGTGACGGATCAGGGAGAGCCGATGCCGGCAGTACTGGATGGCAAGATTCCGTTTGAAGAAATGGTGTACACGGAGGGAGAAGAGCGCACCCAGTATTTTGTCCGGGAATATCCGGGTAGAGTTCGGTACGACCCTGGTACACTCCAGAAAGATCAGTATCCGCGCGATGATTGAGATGGAAGTCGGATGTGAAAATCTCATTGAAGAAGAGACGGCGGTGGATCTGGAGAGCAGTGCTTCTATTTACAAGAAGCAGAAACCGGTGAATCTCTTAAAGCTGCATACTGCGAAAAAGGATACATACCGCATCAAAGAAGAAATTACGATCCCCGGAACAAAACGAGAGCATCGGTCAGGTGCTTCTGACGGATATTACAGGGCGCAAGCTGGAAGTGCGGGCAGCACAGGATGAACTGGCTTCTGCGGGGAGAACTGCAGATTTTCTGTATGTATCTCTCAGAAGAAGGAAAGACCGACTGGCTGGGGCAGAGTGTTCCTTATGAGGGACGAATCGAATGCAGCGGGGCGACAGAAGGGATGTATTATGATGTGCAGCACGCGCTGGAAGATACACTGGCAGATGTACGGATGGATGAGGACGGAGAGATGCGCATCATCGGGATTGAGGGAACCGTAAGTCTTCGGATCAATCTGTATGAAGAGGAAGAGCTGAATCTTCTGGAAGATCTGTACTCTCTGGAACAGAAAGTTTCGTATCAGACAAGAGAGGCAGTCTATGAAGAATTGCTTTTACAGAATCAGTCCAAATGCAAGATTGTAGAAAACCTGTCGCTTCCGGAGCTGAAAGACGATGTTCTGCAGATCTGTCACAGCTCGGGAAGTGTGCAGATCGAACATGTGGAGACAAGAGCGGAAAAACAGGGGGGAATCCTGATTGAAGGAATCCTGCATGTGTCATTTTTGTATCTGAAAGCGGATGATGCGCTTCCGTTTGGAAACTGGCAGGGAATGGTTCCGTTTTCTTATCTGCTGGAATGTCCGGATATGCCAAAAGACGTGCGGTATCAGTTATCCAACCGAGTGGAACAGATCTCAGTGACCATGACTGGCAGTGATTCAGTAGAAGTAAAGGCAGTTCTGGATTTTGATGTATTTTTAAGAAAAGAAGTGCCGATGCAGGTCATCACAGAAGTGTCTCTGGAGGAAACAGACCGGGAGGAACTGGCGAAAAAACCGGGGATCGTAGGGTATATGGTAAAATCCGGGGATGATCTGTGGACGCTGGCAAAACAATATATGACGACCGAGGAGAGTATCCGTCAGATCAACCATCTCGAAAATGGAAAAATCAAACCGGGCGATAAGCTCATCATCTGTAAAGAGATCGGAATGTAGAGATATATCGTTGATTTTTTGAAGGCAAAATGGGTATACTATAAACACAAATGTATACAAGATACAAACGGAGGACACAGGATGAAACAGATAGAATTAAAGGCACTTGCAAGATCAATCTGGGACTGGACGTACTGGAAGAAGAGAAAATGGATATCATGATGTGCGGATGATCATGCAGTCCGTTTATCTGTATGATGATGTTGTGATCGTGAGAAAGGATCTGCCGGGCATAGAAGTGGAGACGAATCTGCATTTTCTGCCGACGGATGAAAATAATATCGCGTATAAGGCGGCAGCCATGCTGATGGAAGAATTTAAGCTTCCGGGCGGCGTCAGGATTGTTTTGAACAAGCACATTCCCGTAGCGGCAGGTATGGCAGGGGGGAGTTCCAATGCAGCGGCAGTTTTGTTTGGGATGAACAAGATGTTCCGTTTGGGCTTAAGTCAGAGATCTCTGATGGAGAGAGGTGTCCGTCTGGGAGCAGATGTTCCGTATTGTATTATGAGAGGAACGGTACTGGCAGAGGGAATTGGAGAGGAGCTGACTACACTTCCTGACTTCCGGCGTGTACGGTACTGATCGCAAAACCGCCGATCAGTGTTTCTACCAAAGTGGTATATGAGGCACTGGATGCAAAAGAGATCGTGGATCATCCGGACATAGACGGGATCATCCGGGGGCTGGAGACGGGGTCTCTTTCCGAGATTGCCGCTCATATGGGCAATGTGCTGGAGGATGTCACGATTGGGATGTATCCGGTCATTGAAAGATCAAGGATGAGATGAAAAAAGCAGGTGCGCTCAATGCGATGATGAGCGGGAGCGGTCCTACCGTATTCGGGATTTTTGAAAGCCGTGCGGCAGCGCGCAGAGCGCAGGAGCAGATCCGCAGGAAGGCACTGGCAAAACAGGTATATGTGACAAATGTGCATGGCGCAAGGAGGACATAAGATGGAACCGAAATTAGAAGTGACAATGGATGAATATCTTCCGCTTCGGGATGTGGTATTTAAGACACTCAGGCAGGCGATCCTGCGCGGAGAATTAAAGCCGGGAGAGCGTTTGATGGAGATCAAGCTGGCCAATAAGCTGGGGGTGAGCCGCACACCGATCCGGGAGGCGATCCGCAAGCTGGAGCTGGAAGGTCTCGTGCTGATGATCCCAAGACGCGGAGCAGAAGTCGCAGAGATCACGGAGAAAAGTCTGAATGATGTGCTGGAAGTCAGAAAGGCACTGGAAGAGCTTGCAGTTCAGCTGGCTTGTGAGCGGATGGATGAAGAAGGACTCGAAGCGTTGAAGAAAGCGGCGAAGGAGTTTGAAGAATCTCTGGGAAGTGAGGATGTGACCAGGATCGCAGAGCTGATGTGGCATATCATGATATTATCTGTCGTTCTACAGACAATCAGAGGCTGATGCAGCTTTTGAATAATTTCAGAGAACAGATGTACCGCTACAGAGTAGAGTATCTCAAGAAGAAAGAATGTTATCCGCAGCTTTTGAGAGAGCATCAGGCGATCATCGAGGCGATCGAGAAGAGTAATAAAGAGACAGCATCTGAGATCATGGGACAGCATATTGAGAATCAGGTGACTGCAGTGACAGATTCATTGAGACATAAGTAAGGGCGTAGTGAAGGATTTCTTCACTACGTCTTAAATTACGGAAATTTGTATAAACTTCCTGTTTTTGGTACATACTTCGGATATCAAAATGAAACCGGAGGAGATACATATGAAATTTTCAAATCAGAACAGGAACAGAATCATTGCATTGCTGTCCATGCTGGCAGCGGGAATTCTGATCGGACAGATCTTTAGTACAGCAGAGAGAACAGTACAGGCAAAGGACAAAAGGAACTGGCAGATGAGGTGCTCAGATTTCATGTGCTGGACAAACAGTGACAGTACCCTGGATCAGGAGATGAAGCTGATGTGTACGCAATGAGATTTTGGAATTCTGCAGACCGAGATGCCAACAGGTGCAGGCGCAGAAGCGACAAAAGAGTGGGTGCGTTCCCACTGTGATGAAATTGAGCAGACTGCAGAAAAGTGCCTTACAGAAAAGGGATACGATGATCCGGTCAATGCGGCTGTGACAACCACCTATTTCCGGAAAGAAGTATCAGGATATGACATTTCCGGCAGGAAATTACGAAGCACTCCGTGTGGAGATCGGAAGTGCCAAAGGTCACAACTGGTGGGAATGCTCTATCCGGAGCTGGCATTTTGGGATGCAGTGCATACGGTAAATGAGGAGACGAAAAGTGAGAGAGACGGGATCCTGTTGTCAGAGGAAGAAAAAAAGCCGGAGAAAGTAAAATTTCGCTTTTACCTGCAGGAGATATTTCAAAAATAAAACAACAGAAGGAGACGAAAGAGAAGTATGACGGAATTTTTAGTCAGACATTTTGTGAAAGACTATGAAGCGGTAGAAAAATCTGCGGTCCGCACTGCATATGGAGTGTTGGCGAGTATGGTGGGGATTGTTTGTAATGTATTTCTGTTTCTTGTGAAGTTTATTGTGGGGCTTTTGCTGCACAGTGTTTCTGTCACAGCAGATGCGTTTTAACAACCTGTCAGATGCGGCATCTTCGATCATCAGTTTATCGGGGTGAAGATGGCGGGCAAGCCGGGCGGACAAGGAGCATCCGTTCGGACACGGAAGGATTGAATATATAGCGGCTTTGATTGTATCATTTCTGGTACTGGAAGTGGGATTTACTTTTTTGAAGGATTCTGTTTCCAAGATCAGAACCCCGGAAACCTTGAATTTTCAGTTGATTTCGGTAGTGATCCTGATTTTATCCATCGGAGTTAAGCTATGGCTCGGTGTATTTAATAAAAAGCTGGGAAAGAAGATTGATTCCAAGGTGATGATGGCAGTCTTTACAGATTCTATGGGAGATGTGATCACGACCAGTGCAACGATTTTGTCTTTGGTGATCTTCCGGCTGACCGGGCTTAATATTGATGGGATTGTGGGGATCGGAGTCGCTCTGGTAGTTATGTGGGCCGGTGTCGGAATTGCAAAAGACACGCTGGAGCCTCTGATCGGAGAAGCAATCGATCCGGAAGAATATGATAAAGTCAAGCATTTTGTAGAGCGTTATCAGGGAATTGAGGGAACTCATGATCTGATCATACATAATTACGGACCGAATCAAAGTATGGCATCCATTCATGCGGAAGTGCCAAACGACGCGGATATTGAGGAAGCCCATGAGCTGATCGATCGGATCGAACGGGATGCGGTGGATGAGCTGGGAATTCTTCTGGTGATTCATATGGATCCGATCGAGATGAGGGATGAACAGGTGATGACGGTGAGAGGAGAAGTGGAAGCCGCATTAAAGGAACTGGATTCTCAGTGCAGCATTCATGATCTGCGTGTTGTCAACGGGATGGGGCAGATCAATCTGATTCTTTGATATGGTCGTACCATTTGAATATGATGAGGAAGAAAAAAAATAATCTGCAGCTTCAATTGATGGAAAAGCTGCAGGAGATTGATAAAAGATATCAGTGTGTCATTACGATGGAACACAGCTATAAGGCACACGTATAAGGAACAGGAACTGTTCGGGAAGGAAGAAAAGATGTACACATTTGACAGCAGAGTAAGATACAGTGAGATCGATCATACCGGGAATATGACCCTGCCGGCACTGATCAATTATTTTCAGGACTGCAGTACGTTTCAGTCTGAGGATATCGGGTTGGGCACAGAGGTGTTAAAGGCAAAGAAAAAAGCATGGATTTTGTCTTACTGGCAGATCGTGATCGAACGTCTGCCGGCATTGGGAGAGCGTATTACAGCAGGAACCTTTGCGACGGAATTTAAAGGCTTGTATGGAAACCGGAATTTTGTGCTCGATGATGCCCGGGGAAACCGGCTTGCGTATGCCAATTCTGTGTGGGTGTTTATGGATATGGAAAAAGGAAGACCGGCAAGACCTGAGCCGGAAGATGTACTTCCATATGGATCAGAGCCTGCGCTTGAGATGGAGTATGAAGACAGAAAGATCCGTCTTCCGGAGAATCTGGAGGAAAAACCATCGTTTCCGGTGAGAAAGTATCACATTGATACCAACGAGCATGTGAATAATTGTCAGTATGTACAGATGGCTCTGGAGGTTTTGCCGGAAGAGACAAGAGTCCGTCAGATTCGGGTGGAATACAAGAAATCAGCAGTTCTTGGAGATGTGATCTTTCCGAAAGTGGCAAGAGAGGAAAATCGTATTGTGACAGAATTGTGCGATGAAAACGGAAAACCGTATGCAGTGATTGAAATCAAGTAAGGGACCATGTTATACTGTTCAAAGAACGGTGAAGAGGAGATTTTAAATGAAATTAGGAGAAAAGCAGGTTTTAACTGTTGTAAAGATTGTAGATTTTGGTGTGTATCTGGGAAATGATGAAGAACGTGTACTTCTTCCGAAAAAGCAGGTACCGGAAGGAATTGAACCGGGGGATCCGGTGGAAGTATTTTTGTACCGGGATTCATCTGACCGTCTGATCGCGACGACGAATGAGCCGAAGCTGACTATGGGACATCTGGCAGTTCTGGAAGTGGCAGATACAGGAAAGATGGGAGCTTTTCTGGAATGGGGACTGGAAAAAGATCTGTTCCTTCCATTTAAAGAACAGACAGCAAAGGTACAGAAAGGAGATAAGTGCCTTGTTGCATTGTACGTAGACAAGAGCGGAAGACTCTGCGCCACCATGAAAGTTTATCATATGCTGCGTACAGACTCGCCGTATCAGAAAGACGATCAGGTAAAAGGAATTGTATACGACAGAAGTGATGAGTTTGGAGTTTTTGTTGCGGTGGATCATCAGTTTTCTGCAAGATCCCGAAAAAGGATGTTTTTGGAAAAATCCGCATCGGTGATGAGATCGAAGCGCGTGTGACAAATGTAAAGGAAGATGGAAAGCTGGATTTAAGTGTCAGAGGGAAGATTCCGCAGCAGATGGATGCAGATGCAGAACTGATCTTGAAAAGAATCCAGTCTTATGACGGAGTACTGCCGTTTAATGACAAGGCAGATCCGGATACGATCAAGGCAGAGTTTGGTATGAGCAAGGCTGCATTTAAGCGTGCCGTCGGAAGACTGCTGAAAGAAAACCGCGTAAAAATCTTTCCGGACAGTATCCGAATTCGCTAAAAAGCCTTGCAATCATGGTAAATAGGCTATAATGAAGAAAGAAATAGAGAAGAAAGGGGACAGATAGAAATGAAAGTACAGAATATTACAGACATAGACGCATTTTTTAAAGTAGTAGACAACTGCAAAGGAAGAGTAGAACTGGTAACAGGAGAGGGAGACAGACTGAACCTGAAATCCAAACTTTCCCAGTATGTATCTATGGCAAATATTTTCTCAAACGGAGAGATTCCGGAGCTTGAGATCATTGCTTATGAGCCGGAAGATACAGAAAGACTGATCAATTTTATGATCAACGGTGAATAAGAATATCTCAGATTTTGAATCGCCGGTTTTGACAGACACGAGAAGATGTAAGGGCAGTTCTCTGTAAGGGAACGCCCTTTTTAGATTTACAGCAATACTGGATATAGAGGTGAATTATGAGTTTTGCGCATTTACACGTCCATACGGAGTACAGTCTTTTTGGACGGTTCCAACAAAATAAAAGAATATGTATCCAGAGTTAAAGAACTGGGCATGAACAGTGCTGCGATCACGGACCACGGGGTTATGTACGGTGTGATCGATTTTTACAGGGAAGCCAGAAAGCAGGGAATCAAGCCGATTCTCGCTGTGAAGTTTATGTGGCGCCGAATTCCCGGTTTGACCGTGAGACTGCCGGTGGAGAGAGCAGATATCATCATCTGGTACTTCTGGCAGAAAACAATACGGGATATGCCAATCTGATGAAGATCGTTTCCAGAGGATTTACAGAAGGGTATTATTATAAGCCCCGTGTGGATAAGGATCTTCTGCGTCAGTATCACGAGGGAATCATTGCCTTAAGTGCCTGTCTTGCGGGGAGGTACAGCGGTATCTGAGCCGGGGACTTACCGAAGAGGCGAAGAAGGTGGCGCTGGAGTATCAGGATATTTTCGGAAAAGGAAATTTCTTTCTGGAAATGCAGGATCACGGATCCCGGAGCAGCAGCTTGTAAACCAGAGACAGATCCAGCTTTCTAAGGAGACAGGGATCGAGCTTGTTGTGACCAATGATATCCATTATACGTACGCGGAAGATGCGAAGCCGCATGATATCCTGCTCTGTATTCAGACCGGGAAGAAGCTGGACGATGAGAACAGGATGCGGTATGAGGGCGGCCAGTATTATGTAAAGTCCCCTCAGGAGATGGAAGCGCTGTTTCCATATGCAAAACAGGCACTGGAGAATACGCAGAAGATTGCAAACCGGTGTGAGGTAGAGATTGAATTCGGAGTCACAAAGCTGCCAAAGTATGATGTGCCGGACGGCATGACTTCCTGGGAGTATTTGAACAAGTTATGCTGGGAAGGACTTGAAAAGCATTATGGAGAGCCTTCCAGGGAGCTGAAAGAACGGCTGCGCTATGAGCTGGATACGATCCGCAACATGGGATATGTAGATTATTTCCTCATTGTATGGGATTTTATCAAATATGCCAAAGATCACGGGATCGCAGTAGGACCGGGGCGTGGCTCCGCAGCGGGAAGTATTGTTTCTTATTGTCTGGAGATCACAAATATCGACCCGATCCGGTATCAGCTTCTGTTTGAGCGTTTTCTCAACCGGAGCGTGTGACCATGCCCGATATCGACGTGGATTTCTGCTTCGAGAGACGGCAGGAGGTGATCGACTATGTTGTGCGTAAGTATGGAAAAGACCGGGTAGTCAGATTGTGACGTTTGGTACGCTGGCTGCCAGAGGTGTGATCCGTGATGTGGGACGCGTGATGGATCTTCCGTATGCATTTGTGGATTCGATTGCCAAGATGATTCCGCAGGAACTCAATATCACGATTGATAAAGCACTGCAGATGAATCCGGAATTACGTAAAACATATGAAAATGATCCGCAGGTAAAACTGTTGATCGACATGTGCAAACGACTGGAAGGACTGCCGCGCCACAGCTCCATGCATGCGGCAGGGGTTGTGATCGGTCAGAGAGAAATTGATGATTTTGTTCCCCTTTCAAGAGCTTCTGACGGCTCGATCACAACTCAGTTACAATGACCACTCTGGAAGAACTGGGACTTTTAAAAATGGACTTCCTGGGACTTCGGACGCTGACTGTGATCCAGAATGCGGTGCAGCTTGCAAAAAGCAAAAATCCGGAACTTGATATGGATCAGATTGACTATAACGACAAACAGGTACTTTCTTATATCGGAACCGGTAAGACCGATGGAATCTTCCAGCTGGAGAGCGGCGGAATGAAAGGCTTCATGAAAGAGCTCAAGCCAAACAGTCTGGAGGATATTATTGCCGGTATTTCCCTGTACCGTCCGGGTCCGATGGACTTTATCCCACAGTATATCCGGGGAAAAAATGATGCAGGATCGATCACCTATGACTGTCCGCAGCTGGAGCCGATTCTGGCGCCTACTTACGGATGTATTGTCTATCAGGAGCAGGTTATGCAGATCGTGCGTGACCTTGCCGGATACACACTGACGAAGCGATCTTCTTCGCCGTGCCATGTCCAAGAAAAAGGGCGATGTGATGCAGAAAGAGCGCCAGATCTTTGTCTATGGAGATGAGGAGAACGGTGTGCCGGGCTGTATTAAAAATGGAATTGATGAAAAGACAGCCAATAAGATCTATGATGAAATGATCGATTTTGCGAAGTATGCATTCAACAAATCCCATGCGGCGGCCTATGCGGTTGTTTCCTATCAGACAGCATACCTGAAATATTATTATCCGGTGGAATACATGGCAGCACTGATGACTTCTGTGATTGAAAATCCGTCCAAAGTGGCAGAATATATTTATGCCTGCCGGCAGATGAATATTCAGATTCTGTCACCGGATATTAACCGCGGGATCGGCAACTTTTCGGTAGACGGCAACAACATTCGGTACGGACTGGCGGCCATCAAGAGCATTGGAAGACCGGTGATTGCTGCGATCATAGAAGATCGGGATGAGTTTGGGCCGTTTAAAAATCTGGAAGATTTTATCAGTCGGATGTCAGTCAAGGATGGACTGAATAAACGGGCAATTGAGCATTTGATCAAATCAGGTGCGCTGGACTGCTGGGAGGCACGAGAAAGCAGTTTATGAGCATTTATGTTCAGATCGTCGATCACGTCAATCAGGAAAAGAAATATGCCATGACCGGTCAGATGACACTGTTTGATATGGTGGGTGAGGAAGAAAAAGAGCAGTTTGAAATCAAACTGCCGGATGTCGGGGAGTATTCGAAAGAGAATCTGCTGGCGTTTGAAAAGGAAGTGCTGGGAGTTTACTTAAGCGGACATCCATTGCAGGAGTATGAGGACAAATGGAGAAAATCCATTTCAGCCACCACACTGGATTCCAGCCGGATGAAGAGACAGGCCGGGCAAAGTACATGACGGAACGAGGGAGATCGTAGGCGGCATGATTACCGCAAAAACGATCAAGCATACAAAGACAAATCAGATGATGGCATTTTTGTCTCTGGAAGACCTGGTGGGAACGGTAGAGGTGATCGTCTTCCCGCGGGACTATGAAAAAAACAGAGAGTATCTGGAGATTGATAAAAAAATCTTTGTAAAGGGAAGAGTATCCGAGGAAGAGGAGCGGCCGAGCAAGCTGATCTGTGAGACGATCATTCCGTTTGAGCAGACCAAAAAAGAGCTGTGGGTGCAGTTTTCAGATAAAGAAGATTTCTGCGAAATGAGCATATTTTATATGGATACCTGGCAGACTCGGAAGGAGATGACGAGGTTGTGATCTATTGTCAGAAAGAGCGGGCGATCAAGCGGCTTCCGAGAAACAGAAACATTCGGATCGGCCAGGAAGTATTGAGCAGATTGATGAATCATTACGGGGAAAAGCGAGTAAAAGTCGTAGAAAAATCTATTGATAAAGGAATATAAATAAGGTAGAATATACCCGGAGTGTTAAAAAATAGGCAAACTTTACTTTTGAAGAGTAGAAGAATTCAGAAAGGTGGAAAAGTTATGGCAAACAAAGCAGACAAAGAAAAAATGTTAGAAGAGATTGAAGATAGAGTTCGTACCATTGGAGTACTTACAAGTGGTGGAGATGCACCGGGAATGAACGCTGCGATCCGTGCAGTTGTAAGAAGAGCTCTTGCAAAAGGACTGAAGGTACGCGGAATCAGAAGAGGATATCACGGACTTTTAAAAGAAGAGATCATTGATTTGACGGCACGCGATGTGTCTGATATCATCCAGAGAGGTGGTACAATTCTTCAGACAGCACGCTGCCAGACAATGCGTACAGAAGAAGGACAGCAGAAAGCAGCAGCAATTTGTAAAAAATACGGAATTGACGGTCTTGTAGTAATCGGAGGAGACGGATCTTTTGCCGGAGCACAGAAGCTGGCGAACCTCGGAGTAAATACGATTGCTCTTCCGGGAACGATCGATCTTGACATTGCATGTACAGATTATACGATTGGATTTGATACAGCTGTCAATACAGCTATGGAAGCGATCGATAAGGTCCGTGATACATCTACTTCACACGAGAGATGCAGTATCATTGAGGTAATGGGACGTGATGCAGGATACCTTGCGTTGTGGTGCGGTATTGCCAACGGAGCAGAAAAGATTCTTCTTCCGGAAGAAAAAGACTATGATGAGCAGGCGTTGATCGAAGATATTTTGGAGAACAAAAAACGCGGTAAAAAGAATTACATCATCATCAATGCAGAGGGAATCGGTGATTCCATCAATATGGCGAAGAGAATTGAAGAAGCAACAGGAATCGAGACAAGAGCAACAATCCTCGGACACATGCAGCGAGGAGGAAGCCCGACATGTAAAGACAGAGTATATGCGTCTACAATGGGGGCACTGGCAGTTGACTTACTGTGCGAAAGGAAAATCAACCGTGTCATTGGATATCAGGAATGAAATATGGTAAGATTGATATTGATCAGCATTGGTCCATTGAAG
>ENA-OQAN01000761-OQAN01000761.1-human-gut-metagenome-genome-assembly--contig:-NODE-761-length-15908-cov-1.791521_pt1 | contig 15908 bp, 18 predicted proteins | sample MGYA00242735_ERZ504527 | MGnify/ENA primary metagenome ERZ504527 (study PRJEB26092, sample SAMD00036230) | human gut metagenome | host: Homo sapiens | study: EMG produced TPA metagenomics assembly of... | reverse complement strand
ACAAATTTCTCCAGCAGTTCTATTCGAACATTGACTACTATATTCCCGACCGATATAATGAGGGCTACGGAGTATCAGTAAAAGGAGTGGATTATGCCTGTGAAACAGGTGTAAAACTTATTATTGTGTTAGATTGCGGTATTAAAGCCGTAGAGGAAATTGCTTATGCAAAAGAAAAAGGTATCGATTTCATCATCTGCGACCACCATGTACCTGATGATATATTGCCACCAGCCGTAGCTATTCTGAATGCCAAACGGGCAGACAATACGTATCCTTACGATCATCTTTCAGGGTGTGGTGTAGGCTTCAAATTCATGCAGGCTTTCGCTTTGAATAATGGCATTGAATTTCATCAACTAACTCCTTTATTAGATTTGGTTGCTGTCAGTGTAGCATCAGACATCGTACCTATCATGGGAGAGAACCGAGTGCTGACACATCATGGTTTAAAGCAGTTGAACTCCAATCCCAGTGTAGGTCTGAAAGCTATTATTGATGTATGCGGATTATCAGAAAAAGAAATTACCGTAGGTGATATCGTATTCAAGATAGGTCCGCGCATCAACGCATCCGGACGTATACAGAACGGAAAAGAAGCGGTGGAATTGCTCATAGAAAAGGACTTCTCGGCAGCATTAGAGAAAGCCAACCAAATCAACCAATACAATGAAACCCGTAAAGATCTGGATAAGACCATGACCGAAGAGGCCAACCAAATTGTAGACCACTTGGAAGGACTAGCAGACCGGCGTTCCATTGTCATCTATAATGAAGCGTGGCACAAAGGTGTTATCGGTATCGTAGCTTCACGCCTTACAGAGATTTATTATCGCCCGGCAGTTGTATTAACCCGTACAGATAATCTAGCAACTGGTTCTGCCCGTTCCGTATCAGGTTTCGATGTTTACAAAGCTATCGAATATTGTCGTGACTTGTTGGAAAATTTTGGAGGACACACTTACGCTGCAGGACTATCCATGAAAGTGGAAAATGTGGAAGAATTCACCCGCCGTTTTGAGACCTATGTCACAGAACATATTTTGCCGGAACAGACTAGTGCTGTAATAGATATTGATGCAGAAATTGACTTCCGGGATATCACTCCGAAGTTCCATGCCGACCTGAAAAAGTTCAATCCCTTCGGACCAGACAACCACAAACCTATCTTTTGTACACATAATGTATATGATTATGGTACCAGCAAAGTAGTAGGTCGTGATCAGGAGCATATCAAGTTGGAATTGGTAGACAATAAATCAAACAATGTGATGAATGGCATCGCTTTCGGACAAAGTTCACAAGCACGCTATATTAAGACCAAACGTTCTTTTGATATTTGTTATACCATTGAAGAGAATACGCACAAGCGTGGTGAAGTACAATTGCAAATAGAAGATATAAACCCAGTGAGGAATAATGGTAAAAATTTATCTTTGAAATATGTCAAAACTTTAATGACGTTATCAGATACTTATCAGAATAATAAGATGACAAGTCATTGGGGTTTTGACATAATTTTCTTATTCTCCTTCCAATGACCTATAAAGAAATTCTAAAACAATATTGGGGATATGATAACTTTCGGGGCATACAGAAAGAAATCATTGAAAGTATAGGCAACGGTCACGACACGCTAGGATTGATGCCTACCGGTGGCGGCAAATCCATTACCTTCCAAGTACCAGCTTTAGCACAACCCGGATTATGTTTAGTTATCACACCTCTTATTGCCTGATGAAGGACCAGGTACGCAATTTACGCGACCGGGGTATCAAAGCTTTAGCAATTTATTCAGGCATGACGCGCGAAGAGATCATCGTTGCATTGGAAAACTGTATCTTCGGCGACTATAAATTCCTTTATATTTCTCCGGAAAGACTGGATACTGAAATATTCCGTAACAAACTACGGAACATGAAGGTAAGTATGATCACAGTAGATGAGTCACACTGTATCTCTCAATGGGGATATGATTTCCGCCCTGCTTATCTGAAAATTGCAGAAATTCGAGAACTCCTTCCTGACATACCTATATTGGCACTGACAGCAACTGCCACTCCGGAAGTAGTAACAGATATTCAAACAAAACTAAACTTTAAAAAAAACAGTCAGGTTTTCCGAATGAGTTTCGAAAGAAAAAACTTGGCTTATATTGTACGTCCTACAGAAAATAAACAGGAAGAGCTATTACATATTTTAAATAGTGTGCCCGGCTGCGCCATTGTCTATACCCGCAACCGGAAACGCACACGTGAAATTGCCGAACTACTGGTCAATAACGGCATAACTGCCACTTTCTATCATGCCGGTTTGAATAATGATGTAAAAGATCAACGTCAAAAAAGCTGGCTCACCGGAGAAAGCCGTACTATGGTAGCAACCAACGCTTTCGGCATGGGTATCGACAAGCCAGATGTACGTATCGTTATCCACATAGATATGCCTGATTCTCCTGAAGCCTATTTTCAAGAAGCCGGACGAGCAGGGCGTGACGGGCAGAAAGCATATGCTGTTCTGCTATACGCCCAAAGTGATAAAATCACTCTCAACAAACGTATCAGTGATACATTTCCCGACAAGGATTATATCCGAAAAGTGTACGAAGATATCAACTACTATTTTCAAATGGCCATGGGAGACGGTATAGGTTGTACCTTTGCTTTTAACTTGGATGAATTCTGTCGTAACTTCAAACATTTCCCCGTACAAGCAGACAGCGCTTTAAAGATTCTGACCCGTGCCGGATATTTAGAATATACGGACGAGCAAGATAATGCTTCACGTATTCTTTTCACTATGAAACGCGACGAACTCTATAAACTACACGAGAATGATACAGATACAGAGAAACTGATAAACATCATCTTGCGTTCTTATACAGGATTATTTACTGATTATGCCTATATTAACGAAGATTCCTTAGTAATCCGTTCCGGATTAACCCGCCAACGAATCTATGAAATTCTACTGACGCTAACTCGTAGACATATCATACATTACATTCCACGGAAAAAGACACCTTATATTATATATACCCGTGAACGGCAAGAAAAGAATCGCCTTGTCCTAACTCGGGAAATATACGAAGACCGAAAAAAAAGCTATACCACCCGAATCAAGGCTATGATAGAATATGCCACAGCCGATGATAAATGTCGTAGCCGAATGCTACTCAGATATTTTGGAGAAAAGAACGAACACAACTGCGGACAATGTGATGTATGCCTTAACAAACATCATTCAGGAATAAAACAGGGGGAATTTCAAGAATTGGAAAAACAAATCAAACAGCTATTACAGGCAAACGCCATGCCTGTTTCAGAACTACTGAACCAATTGAATAGCAATCGTGAAAAAGCGGAAAAGGTACTCTCCTACCTACTTTCCGAAGAAATAATACAATTAAAAAATGGAATTCTTTCTGTATAAATCGTATCTTTGCCATTGATTTATTAACCTTTTACCCCAACAGAATATGAAAAAAATGCATCTGGCAATCATTTGTCTTTTTACCGGTTGTACTATCTTTGCCCAAAACTATAGATGTACCAGCCCATCCCTCAACAAGTTTCCAAACAAGGCGGACAAATCAATTTACCTGAAACTTACCAGCTCTTGGGAGAAACATGAGCTAATCCATATGCCGTACAAGAATTAAAAGATTTATTAGGTGGAAAACACCCGGCCAATACCGGTTTGCGCATTTATATTGGAGAAAAAGGAGACAAGTCTATCCGCAAGTTTACTCGTCAAATCCCCAACCAAAAGGAAGGTTATTATCTATCCATCAATAATAAGGAAATAATTCTGGCAGGGAACGATGAACGTGGAACCTACTATGCCTTGCAAACCTTAAAACAATTGCTCAAAGATAACCAATTACCGATAATAGAGATACAAGACTATCCGGCCATATGCTACCGTGGTGTCGTAGAAGGATTTTACGGGACTCCCTGGAGCCATAATGCCCGTCTTCGCCAACTTCAATTTTTATGGTGAAAACAAAATGAACACCTATATATACGGTCCTAAAGATGATCCTTACCATAGTTCTCCCAACTGGCGCTTGCCTTACCCCGAAAAAGAAGCAAAACAATTACAGGAATTAGTAAAAGTAGCCCAAGAAAACGAAATAGATTTTGTTTGGGCCATCCATCCAGGGCAAGACATCAAATGGAATAAGGAAGACCGTGAACTATTATTGGCAAAATTTGAAAAGATGTATCATCTCGGTGTCCGTTCTTTTGCCGTCTTCTTTGATGATATTTCAGGAGAAGGTACTAACCCTGTGAAACAAGTAGAACTGCTGAACTACATAGATGAACATTTTGTAAAAGTAAAACCAGATGTAACTCCCCTTATCATGTGTCCCACGGAATACAATAAAAGTTGGTCCGACCCTGCTAAAGGATATCTTACGACTTTAGGAGACAAACTGAATCCATCCATACAAATTATGTGGACAGGAGACCGAGTTATTTCCGATATTACCCAAGATGGTATTCAATGGATAAACGACCGGATTAAACGTCCGGCATATATATGGTGGAACTTTCCTGTTTCCGATTACGTTAGAGATCATCTGCTCATGGGACCAGTATATGGAAACGATACTCAAATAGCCCATCAGATGTCTGGCTTTGTAACTAATCCGATGGAACATGCCGAGGCTTCTAAAATAGCTATTTATAGTGTAGCCTCATACGCTTGGAATCCCCAAAAATATAACAGTGAAAAAACTTGGAAAGATGCTATTATGAACATTTTGCCCGATGCAGCCACTGAATTGGAATTCTTTGCTGCCCACAATTCGGACTTGGGTCCCAATGGACATAAATATCGCCGAGAGGAATCTGTAAATCTCCAACCTACAGCGCAAAGCTTTACTGAAAGTTACATAAAAAATAAAACTTACACTGAAAAAGATTTCTCTATTCTACAAGAAACCTTCAGCCAGATGATTGAATCAAGTGATATTTTAGTCGCCCATGCTGATAAAAATCCGATTATAGTAGAAATCATGCCTTGGCTTTATCAATTCAAACTATTGGGAGAAACCGGAAATGAAGTATTGGCAATGGTCAAAGCATACGACAAAAATGACCAATCTTTATTTATGCGTAAATACAAGCACGTGAAAGCCTTGCAACAACAAATGTTTCAAATTGACCAGACATACAACCAAAACCTTACCAGCCGGGTATAAAAGACAGCAGGAAGGGTAATCAAGCCATTGATTGATCAAACTTTCGCCACCGTCACGCAATGCTATAACCAAAAATATAGTACACTGCTGAATGCTGAAACCGACTATATGCCGCATAAACTAATAAGCGATATCAGTCAGATAAAGAAACTTACCTTTACAGGTAAAAGATAAACCGCATTCAGATTCTTCCGGCGCTGGAAGTTATCAAATGGCCCGGTAATGGTTCATTGACTATCGAACTGGATCAAGTTTATCCCGGAGAAAATATAGAGATAGATTTCGGGAAACCGGAAATCGCAACTTGGGGAAGCCTTGAGATATCTGCAAATGGAAAAGATTGGAGTAAAGTAAACTTTACACAAGAAAAGAACCTACTGACTGCCAGTTTACAACAGAAACCAATAAAGGCAGTACGTTTTTACCAACATGCAGCATCAGGAACAAGAAATTTACCTCAGACGATTTATTATAACAATAGACAAATAAAACAACTATAAATTATGGGCTTATTTAAATCCTTATTCGGCGGAAACAACATCCCCGAAACCGAAAAAGAGAAAAATGATAAAAAGAACTTCGAGATTTTAAAATACGATGCATCCGCGCCCAACGTATGGGTAAACTACCTTATGCCATTAAATGTTTTGAAGAGGCAGTTGCCATCAACGATGAATTAGAAACTCTCAGCCTGCTAGCCACTGCTTATACACAGGCGAACCGACTAGATGACGCCCGTATCACACTAGACCGCATGGCTACAAAAGATCCTGAACAAGTAAACACCTTCCTTTCACTAGCTGGCATCTGCTATATGCAGGAAGATTACGAAAATATGAAAGATGCCTGCCAAAAAGCTTTGGTTTTAGATAATAAGAACCCCCTATCTTTCTATTTGACAGCAAAAGCAGCTATCGGCATGAAAGATGATATCACTGCCATTGCCATGCTGACTAAAGCTATCGTATTGAAAGAAGATTATACCGAAGCATACCAGCTACGCGCTGAAGTACTTTGGAAAATGAAACAAGCAAAAGATGCTGCTGAAGATATACAAAAGTTACTCAGCCTCAATCCCGAAGACGAACAAGCCTTGCTCTTGAAAGGAGAAATTCTAGCCGCCACCAATGAACCGGAACAAGCACAAGAATGTTTTAATCAAGTATTGTCACTCAATCCGTTCAATGAAAAGGCCTATATCCTGTCAGGCGAACTATATCTGGCAAACAAAGATTTGACAAAGCATTGGCTATATATGATGAAGCCATTGAAATCAATCCAAACTTTGCCAAAGCATATCATGAACGAGGACGTATCAAATTACTTAAAGGAGACAAAGACGGATCTGTGGAAGATATGAAGAAAGCAATAGAACTGGCTCCTGAAAATGAAATTAATATTAGCGGTCAATACAATAATTATGAAAACATGACTAAGAATGTTCCGTTTTAAAAGCGGAACATTTCAATTCGTTTTATTGTTTATTTATATACAAAATAAGCAAAAAACACATGAGCGTAAAAGAACAATATTGGAAATACTCCCTTATCACCATTATACTGGGATTAGACTTATTTTATTTATAAAAATGTCTCCTTTCATGGGAGGTATTTTAGGAGCATGCACCATTTACATTATGGTAAGAAACAAATGTTTTATCTTACCCAAGAAAAGCATTTCAAAAAAAGCATTACAGCCATTTTACTCTTGATAGAGCTATTATGTGCTTTCTTGTACCTTTATCATTGGCCGTATGGTTATTGATCAATAAATTACAGACGGTAAACGTAGATACGACAGGTTTTATCCATACGGTAACCAATCTTGCCGATTGGCTCCATACCAAGACGGGATATGACTTACTAAATGCGGAAAACATTTCATCCATAGCCTCAATTCTTCCTGCCATCGGACAGTTTCTGATGGGAAGTATCAGTAGCTTTGCCGTTAATGCTTTCGTATTGGTCTTTGTTCTCTATTTCATGCTAATTGGCGGAATTCAAATGGAAAAATATATCTATGAGTTACTTCCTTTCAGCGATACAAACAAAAAAAAATGTACTGAAAGAAATTAATATGATTGTAAGGAGTAATGCGATAGGTATTCCCTTACTAGCAGTCATTCAAGGAGGAATAGCTACATTAGGTTACTATTTATTTGATGTACCCAGCGCGCTATTGTTTGGCTTCCTGACCTGCTTTGCCACCGTCATTCCTATTGTAGGAACAGCATTGGTATGGTTCCCGCTAGCTGCCTATCTTGCTCTTTCAGGAGATTGGACACATGCCATCGGATTACTTCTTTATTGTGGATTAATTGTAACAAACATTGATAATCTCATCCGTTTTATTCTGCAAAAGAAGATGGCAGACACCCATCCACTCATCACCATTTTTGGAGTAGTCATCGGACTTTCTTTATTCGGATTCATGGGTGTCATATTCGGACCGTTATTGTTATCCATCTTCATTTTATGCGTGAATATTTTCAAGACGCAATACTTAAAATAATCACTTTATATATAGTTGATAAGCATCTGCCAGTTGTTTCATCGCCTTTTCGATGATACAACGCGGACTTGCCACATTTAAACGCATAAAGCCAATACCTTCCTTACCAAACATCTCCCCGTCATTCAATGCCAAATGTGCTTTATCTGCAAAGAATTCATTCAAATCTTTCTGGCTCAACTTCAGTTCACGCAATCCAGCCAAACTAAATAAGAAGCCTCCGGACGAAATGGCCTTGATTTTAGGTGCATGATTTTTCAAAAAATCGTCTATAAAATCTATATTTCCTTGTATATATGCCAAACATTGGTCAAGCCATTCCGTACCATGACTATAAGCAGCCTCAACAGAAAGAAAAGCAAAGACATGTCCCATATCCAACTCACCGGCATCCATATAGATACGGAAACGTTTACGCAAATCTTCATTAAAAATAAGAGCATGTGAGGCAGATAGTCCCGGCATATTAAAAGCCTTGCTAGGAGACATAAAAGTAACAGAGTTCATTCGAGCCTTTTCACTGACAGTAGCAAAAGGACGATGTGTATGAGGAGGTAAAGTCAAATCCGCATGAATTTCATCCGAGAAGACCAATACTTTCTCATCATAACAGATATCAGCTATCGCTCGTAACTCTGCTTCAGTCCACACAACGCCACCCGGATTATGAGGATTACATAAAATAAACAGCTTACAACCTTTAATCTGTTCACGAAAAGTATCCAAATCCATACGATACATGCCGTTTTCCCATTTTAACGGATTGGTAACCAAAGTGCGCTCATTACGAGTAGTAACCCATGCAAAAGGATGATAAACAGGAGGTTGAATCATTACCTTATCCCCTTTCTGAGTAAAACAATTCATAGCCATACCGATGCCTGGTACAATGCCGGGAACAAAATTTATCATTTCCTTGGCCACAACCAGATCATAACGCTGTTTTACCCAGTTTATAATCGCATTATAATAGCTATCTGGTTTACCTGTATACCCTAGAACTTCATTTTCGCAACGTTTACGGATAGCATCTGTTACAAAAGGAGCTGTGGAAAAATCCATATCAGCCACCCATAAAGGAATCAAATCCGTACGTCCCCAAATATGCTTCAGCCCTTCTACTTTCTCAGCAGACGTACCGCTGCGATCTATCACTTTATCAAAATTGTATCTCATTGTTTCTATTTTTAGGAATTGTCGCCCAAATATAGGAAAATTTCTACATTGGGCGACATTAATTCCCTTATTTTTTCAAGGCTTCAATTACCTGAGGCATCATTGTCCAAACAAAGTTTTCACTTTGTGCTGTATAAAAAATTACCATCAACAACCGATTTTCATCAGTAGCCATCCCTTTACTTACAGCCGGTTTTGCCAAAGGATGCACAGCTAATCTCTTTCCCTCTGTAATTCCAGCAAAATCAAACAACAGGCCTGCAGCACAATGACCTATCAGGATCTTTCCTTTCCCAGCAAATGCTTTCAAGACCGACATCAAGTCCACATTATAAGGCTTATCCGCATTTTGAGCGAATACAGGAACCGCATCCCCACAGGCAAAAACCAAAGCATCAAAATCATCCTCATGCCCTATAAGATTTGCAATCACATCATCGGCCACCAATTCAATACCCGAGTTTGTTTTAATTTCCTTTGTTTCCGCCACTGCATACACCTTATAGGATATAGCATTTTCAAAAAACGCTTCCAAATATTGGAACAAACCGAATCCGTTCACCGGATTTACTGCTAAAACAGCTACTTTCTTTGCCATAATCTTAACTAATTATAAGTGAAACAATAAATTTATCTAGTAAAACAATAGTTATCTTTAGTAAGTTTATTACTTTTGTGATACAAATGTAAGTATCCTTCTTCCAAAAAACAAGAAGGCACCTGTAGATAAGGAACTTACATAGAGGTAACCATTGTTGAACGACAAGGAAATAGGAAATATTAAAAAATGAAAAATTTTCATCCGGATGATAATTGTCCTGTACGGAATGTATTGTGCAGGCTTGGTGATAAGTGGTCTATGCTAGTTCTTATCACATTAAATGCTAACGGAACCATGCGATTTTGCGATATTCATAAGACAATAGCCGATATCTCACAACGCATGCTGACTGTAACCCTGCGCACACTGGAAACTGACGGACTAGTGAGCCGGAGAGTATATGCCGAAGTTCCGCCACGAGTAGAATATGAACTGACAGAAAGAGGGAAAAGCTTAATACCACATATAGAAGGATTAGTAGATTGGGCTTTACAACAGATGCCGGGAATTATGGAAAGCAGGAGCCAAACAGGCACTGTCTAAAAAAAATTTGAAAAAAAACTTCTTATTTATTTGTTTTTGCTAGAAATATATTACTTTTGCAGCGTATTCAATAACAATAAGAACAAAATGAAAGCATTATACAATACATACTTTTTCTTCTTTTATTACTTTTACTTTAGCAACAAAGTGAAGCGGGAATTTGTATGTATACGTTAAACAACGAATAAATCAATGTGATAATAACAACGAAATCCCGCTTCCGGCAGAAGCGGGATTTTTTTATAATACAATAGCGAATGAAAAAGATAGCAATACAAGGTGTACCGGGCTCATATCATGACATTGCCGCCCACAAATTCTTCCCAGGTGAAGAAATCGAACTAATCTGCTGCTCCACATTCGAAGAAATCTTTTCGAATATGAAACAGGATAGCAATGTCATTGGTATGCTTGCTATCGAGAACACCATTGCAGGAAGCTTGTTGCATAACTATGAGTTGCTGCGCGAAAGTGGAATGACCATTATCGGAGAACACAAACTACGCATCAAGCACAGTTTCATGTGTCTGCCGACGATGACTGGAATACATTGACCGAAGTAAACTCCCACCCCGTTGCCTTGGCACAATGCCGAGAGTTCCTGATGCAACATCCGAAACTAAAGATAGTAGAAACGGAAGATACAGCAGGAAGTGCAGAAGCCATCAAACGGGAAAACTTGAAAGGTCATGCCGCCATCTGTTCCAAATATGCCGCCGATCTATACGGAATGAAAGTATTGGAAGAAGGCATCGAAACAAACAAACACAACTTCACGCGTTTCCTTGTAGTGGCCGACCCATGGAAAGCCGATGACTTACGTGAACGTTCGAAAGTAAACAAAGCCAACATCGTTTTCTCCCTCCCTCACAACGAAGGAAGCTTGTCGCAAGTGCTCTCTATCTTTTCTTTCTATAAAATAAACCTGACCAAGATTCAATCATTACCGATTATAGGCCGAGAATGGGAATATCTGTTCTACGTAGACGTGATCTTCAATGATTATTTAAGATACAAGCAATCTATCGACGCCGTTTCACCATTGACAAAAGAACTTAAAATATTAGGAGAATATGCAGAAGGAACATCAACCATATAATATTCAGCCGGCAAACCGTCTGGCGAATGTTAGCGAATACTACTTCAGCCGTAAACTGAAAGAAGTGGCACAAATGAATGCCGAAGGTAAGAATGTAATCAGTTTGGGCATCGGAAGCCCTGACATGCCTCCTTCGGAAGAAACCGTGCAAGTACTGTGCGAGCAAGCAAAACGCCCCGATGTTCACGGATACCAACCTACTGTCGGCATCCCCGAACTACGCAAAGCTATGACCGACTGGTATAAACGATGGTATCACGTCGATCTTGATCCGGCGACAGAAATCCAGCCTCTGATCGGTTCCAAGGAAGGTATCCTGCATGTGACGTTGGCATTGGTCAATCCTGGTGACCAAGTATTAGTTCCCAATCCGGGATATCCTACCTACACCTCTTTAAATAAAATATTGGGCAGTGAGATTGTGAACTACAACCTGTGCGAAGACAACCATTGGCAACCCGATTTTGATGAACTGGAGAAGATGGACTTGAGCCGCGTCAAGATTATGTGGACCAACTATCCCAATATGCCGACCGGAGCGAACGCCACGATGGAACTTTATGAAAAGCTGGTAAACTTTGCACGCCGCCATAATATTGTGATTGTAAACGACAACCCATACACTTTATTCTGAACAAAAAACCACTGAGTATTCTCAATGTGCCCGGAGCCAAAAGAATGCTGTATCGAGTTCAACTCTATGAGCAAGAGCACAATATGCCCGGCTGGCGTGTGGGAATGCTTGCCACCAATGCGCAGTTTGTACAATGGATATTGAAAATAAAGAGTAATATTGATTCAGGAACTTTCCGCCCCATGCAACTGCTGCCGCACAAGCTTACAACAATAGTGTGGAATGGCACGAAGAAGCGAACGTCAATGTATATAGCCGCCGCCGCCAACTGGCAGAAGAGATTATGAAAGTACTCGGTTGTAGCTTTGATCCCAATCAGGTAGGTATGTTCCTTTGGGGACGTATTCCCGAATCTTACAATGACGTGGAAGAACTGACCGAAAAAGTTTTGCACGAAGCACGTGTGTTCATCACTCCGGGTTTCATCTTCGGCAGTAACGGCAAACGCTATATACGTATTTCCCTCTGTGCCAAAGAAGAAAAACTGGCTGAAGCACTGGAAAGAATTAAAAAGATAATGTAACAAAACAAAATATCAGATTATGGAATTAGATTTAAAACCCATCGAACTTCCGGGAATTGAAAAAAACGCCCGATGATTATCGCCGGCCCATGTAGTGCCGAAACAGAACAGCAAGTTATGGATACAGCTCTCATGCTGGCCAATAAAGGCATCAAGATTTTCCGTGCCGGCATTTGGAAACCGCGTACCAAACCGGGAGGTTTCGAAGGCATCGGTGTAGATGGCCTGGCATGGCTGAAACGTGTGAAACAGGAAACCGGTATGTATGTTGCCACCGAAGTGGCTACAGCCAAACACGTTTACGAATGTTTAAAGGCAGGTATTGATGTGCTTTGGATTGGCGCACGCACCACTGCCAACCGTTTGCCGTGCAGGAAATTGCTGATGCTCTGAAAGGTGTGGACATTCCTATATTGATTAAAAACCCTGTCAACCCTGACCTTGAATTGTGGATTGGAGCTTTCGAGCGCATCAATAATGCAGGTTTGAAGCAACTGGGTGCTATCCATCGCGGATTCTCTTCTTATGATAAAAAGATTTACCGTAACCTGCCTCAATGGCATATCCCTATCGAATTGCGTCGCCGCATTCCCGAACTACCGATTTTCTGTGATCCCAGCCATATCGGTGGCAAGCGCGAGTTGGTAGCTCCCCTCTGCCAGCAGGCGATGGACTTAGGTTTTGACGGTTTAATCGTAGAATCACACTGCAATCCCGACTGTGCATGGAGCGATGCTGCCCAACAAGTCACTCCCGATGTGCTGGACTATATCCTAAATCTGCTAGTCATCCGCAAAGAAACCCAAACCACCGAAAACCTGGGCGAACTGCGTAACCAAATCGATGATTGCGACAATGAGATTATCGAGGTATTGGCAAAACGTATGCGTGTCTGCCGTGAAATCGGTACATTCAAGAAAGAACATGATATGACCATTCTGCAGACAGGCCGTTACAATGAAATTCTAGACAAGCGCGGTGCACAAGGCTCACTGTGCGGCATGGACTCAGATTTCATTAAAAAAGTATTCGAAGCCATCCACGAAGAAAGCGTAAGGCAACAAATGGAAATCATAAATAAGTAAACCGATGAGAATATTAATTTTAGGAGCCGGTAAAATGGGCTCCTTCTTTACCGATGTATTGAGCTTCCAGCACGAAACCGCCGTATTTGATGTAGACCCGAAACGCCTTCGTTTTGTTTACAATACCTACCGATATACCACACTCGAAGAGATTGAAGAATTCAAGCCTGAACTGGTTATCAATGCGGCAACCGTGAAATATACACTGGATGCTTTTCACCAAGTATTGCCCGCTCTCCCCAAGGATTGCATCATCAGCGATATTGCTCGGTAAAGACCGGACTGAAAGAATTTTATGACCAATGCGGATTCCGTTATGTGTCTACTCACCCCATGTTCGGTCCCACATTTGCCAACCTAGACAAACTGAGCACCGAAAATGCATCATCATCAGCGAAGGCGACCATTTGGTAAAATCTTCTTCAAAGACTTATACCAAAACCTTGGTCTGAATATCTTTGAGTATACCTTCGACGAGCACGATGAGACAGTGGCCTATTCACTGTCTATCCCTTTTGTTTCCACTTTTGTTTTTGCAGCAGTGATGAAGCATCAGGACGCTCCCGGTACTACTTTCAAACGCCACATGAAGATAGCCAAAGGAGTACTAAGCGAAGACGACTACCTGTTGCAGGAAATTTTATTCAATCCCCGCACCCCGGCACAGGTAGAAGGTATCCGTACAGAATTAAATGAGCTGTTGGATATCATCAACAAGAAAGATGCTGCGGGGATGCGTGCCTATCTTAGCAAGATTCGAGAAAAGATTAAATAACACATCAGTATAACATAGAAGAGGATGTCAAAGCTCCAACAAGACTTTTTGCATCCTCTTTTTTATTTTATCCATAAAAATAATTTATCAACATATGGCACAACAGCCACACAATCAGATGCTCTGCCGCATAACACCACCAGGCAGGATTGGGACCGGACCGAAATGAGGCCCCCCAACGCTCCCCCATACCAATGCCCACATACCGGCAATCTGTATAAACTGATTCACCGCTTTGCCTATCATTTTATTTCCCATTACTCATCCATTTTAGAAAGTCTATCAATTAAATCGTCCAAGATATTTCTCACCGTAGGGTAACTGACCCCCATACTTTTCGCCATGCCCTTCAAACTTCCGCTCGATTTGACAAACGCAAGAATAAACTGCTGCTCTTTATCTGAAAGCCGTGCCAGCACAGGCAGTTCAAAATCTCCGCACACTTCCGTGCGGCATTCTCCACAGAAAAGCCTACCCACCCTCAACGGTGCATTACACGCAGGGCATTGCAACGGCAAACGTTTCTTTATTTCTCCCATATCATTTCAGTTTTTTCACAAATGTACTGACAGAAGCTATCAAAGCACTGTTCACTGGCAGAGAAGGATTCCCATAAGTAAGCATCTGCTGCTGTACGGCCTTTGACTCACAATCTTTCAGCACATGGTTCATCTTATCAATCAAAAGCAGCTCGGCAGCCGGGCAACCCTTTTTCAGAAATTCGGCATCCTCCACCGATACCTGAATATCATTTTTACCCTGAACAATGAGGACCGGCACTTTGACGGAAGCAATCACCGTCCGGGGATTATACTTGAACCAGGAAATCAAATAAGGCTGGACAGAAGCCCGATACAATGATTGCAGATAAGCCGCACGTCACTCACTTCCTTGCCGTTTTTCAAAGACCTGTTAATGGATGCCACCTCTTTCCGCACCGCTTCCGGATTCTGTTGAGCGGTCACTTGCGCCTCTATAATCTCGTAGGCAGGACGACCCGCACCGGCAATCGAGATATAGCCTTTCACCTTCGGCCGGTTCTGACAGGCCAACATTCCAATCAGCGCCCCTTCGCTATGTCCTGCCACCGTGATCGTCGTAAAACGTTTCTCTTTCGACAGGTAATCAATCCAGCCAGTTACATCGTTCACATAATCTTCAAAACGAAGTTTCGCTTCCTCCTTACCAGCCGACGCACTGGTTCCTATCCCCCGCTTGTCAAAGCGCAAGGAAGCGATGCCGTTTGCCGCCAAGCCTTCTGCCAGGAACTTCAACGAATTATTCCTCAAATTGCCAATGGCTGAATTACCATCCATATCCGTAGGTCCGGATCCGGCTATAATAAGCACCACCGGACAGGTTTTCATCCCACCGGGCAAAAGCAGTTTTTCCTTTGATTTGTCCTTCCTTGGTGTTCAACACCACATTTTCTTCCAAAGGAAGCACCTGTGCCCGACAACAAAGACCGCACAGGAAAAATAAACCGGCTAAAATAAAATTCAAATGTTTCATCTATTACGTATTTTAAGATTATTCATTTAACAAATATAGTGATTATATTGAATAAAGCGAATCAATATTTGAATGTTGTTAAGCATCAGTTTTATTTTATTCAATACTATTTCATTTTATCTTCAACATGGATAGAATCAACTAGTTTTGCCACTAAAAAAGAACCGTTACACACGCCTACTTTTGCTGGGAAAGAAATAAATCTGCAACTAATTTCAAAAAAGGATTTTTTATCATTTC
>ENA-OQAN01000760-OQAN01000760.1-human-gut-metagenome-genome-assembly--contig:-NODE-760-length-15909-cov-1.427766_pt1 | contig 15909 bp, 29 predicted proteins | sample MGYA00242735_ERZ504527 | MGnify/ENA primary metagenome ERZ504527 (study PRJEB26092, sample SAMD00036230) | human gut metagenome | host: Homo sapiens | study: EMG produced TPA metagenomics assembly of... | reverse complement strand
ATCCGGAGTCCCAAGTACATTGATTAACTTATCTAAATACTGTCTACGCTCTATCAGCTTCATCTGCATCATCCTTTCACAAACAGTATGTACTTATTATACTGTTTGGCCGGCGCCGTTATTGCCGGACATCCATGCAAAGAACTTCAACCGCCGCAGTTTTGCGGAACGGACGGCCATCAATACACCTATCCAAGGGACGGCAGCGGATATCATCAAGATTGCCATGCTCCATGTGGCTAAAGAACTCAAGGAAGCCGGCGTAAAAAGCCGCGTCCTTCTCCAGGTCCATGACGAACTGGTCCTTGAAGTGGTGGAAGAAGAAAAAGATAAAGTCAGTGCCATCGTGAAAAACGCTATGGAGCGCGCTGTCACCCTGAAGGTGCCCCTTGTGGCTGATATTGCCTTCGGTAAGACCTGGGCTGACGCAAAATAAGAGGGAAGGTGTGGGGGAACCCGCGCCTTTTCTCTCAAGGTAAAGGAGAAATGATGCCGGAACTTCCAGAAGTCGAACAGGTACGGATCTCCCTGGAGCCGTACGTATTGGAACAGAAAATTGAAGACGTGAGAATCTTATTGCCCCGCATGATTGTCCACCCTTCGCCTGAAGGGTTCAGGAAGGGCCTTAGGGACGCTGTCGTGACGGCTGTCCTCCGCCGAGGAAAATATTTGTCCCTCATGCTCAAAGGCGGTGAAAGGCTTATGGTGCATCTGCGGATGACCGGTGCCTTCCTCGCTGTAAAAAAAGGGGGAGTCCCTGCCGCCATTTGCGCGCTGGGGCCTGATTCTTTCCGGAGCTTATGATTTGTGGATGACAGATATCCGGACTTTTGGTACAGCGGCCCTTTATCAAGAAGGGGAGCCCCTTGATAAGGGCTTTGAGCGCTGGGACCGGAACCGCTTGATGACGCAATGACCGGCACCTATCTTAAAGAAAGGGCGCGTCATAAGAAAACCCAAGTTAAACCCTTTATCCTTGATCAGTCCATCATCGCGGGACTTGGCAATATTTATGCCGATGAATCCCTTTTTGCGGCTGGCATCCGGCCTACGAAAAGGGTTAGCCGAATGACCAAAAAGGAATGGGAGCGACTTGCCATTGCCATCAAGGAAGTCATTCAAAGTGCCTTGCGCCATCATGGAACAACGTTCCGCAATTACCAGGATGCAAACGGAAAAATGGGGGATAACTTCCGGTACCTCAAGGTGTATCATCGCGGTGGGAAGCCCTGTCCATTGTGTGGGAAAACGCTCACGAAAACGAAAGTGGCGGGACGAGGCACCGTGTACTGTGCCCACTGCCAGAAATAGGAGGTTCATATGATCATTGGACTGACCGGCGGTATTGCGTCCGGAAAAAGTACGGTGAGCGCTTATTTGGCCCAAAAAGGGCATCCCCGTTTTCGATGCTGATCGCTCGGGCTGGCATGTGGAAGAAAAAGGATCGCCTTGTTTAGCAAGGCTTGCCAAGCGGTTTGGAGAGGAAATCCTGATGGCAGATGGGCGCTTGGACCGAACCCGTTTGGCGGCGCTGGCTTTTTCGTCAAAAGAGGCCACACAGGATCTTAATGCAATCGTCCATGGCGCAATCAAAGAAGAAAGGGATGCGTTTTTACGCCTTCATAAAGACGACAGCCTCGTGGTCATTGACGCCCCCCTCCTTCTTGAAGGACACTGGGAAAGCGTATGTGATGAAGTTTGGCTTGTTTTTATTCCTGAAGAAGAACAGGTCCGCCGCGCCATGAAACGCTCTGGAATCACGCGGAAAGAAGTTCTCATGCGCATCAGGCGTCAGATGCCCCTTGTTGAAAAACGCAAAATGGCCGATGTCATCATTGATAATAGTCAAACGCTGGAAGCCCTTTATGAGCAAGTTGACCAGGCCTTATGAAGGCGCTGGAAAGAGCCAGCACTATGGAAAATGAAAAATTTTCATGAACTTTACTTTTTTCCTCTGTATCTAAAAGGGAACTTTGGGCATCTTTCCGTGTCAAAAGGCTTTTTTGCTTTGGTCTTCCGTAAATAAGGAGAGTTGTCATACCCTCTTCCAATTTGTTACAATGAATAAGCAGGCTTTTTGTCGTGACCATCCTCTACGGGGGACCGCTTCAAAAAGCACGCCTGAAGTTAATCGTGATGCAGCTGTCAAGTGGGTGTCTGCTAGGGCAGCACCATGATCCATAGAGAGGGATTTCATTGAAGAAAAAAGAACAAAAGAAGCAATCTTCAAGACACTTCCATGGCCTTTTGGCCCTTATCCTAGTGGCTGTGGCGGGGTTTCTTATATGGCGCACGGATTTTTTCCAGCGCCGTGCGGTCTATCAGTGGCCTTATGGAAAGGAAATTCATCAATATAGTGCGCAATACCGCGTAGATCCTTTCTTGCCGTTGCCGTGATCAAAAATGAAAGCGGTTTCAACCCAGATGCGGAATCAAAAACAGGGCCTTGGGCTCATGCAGATTATGCCAGAGACGGGAAGCTGGATTGCCAAGAGTACGGATTTCCTAATTTCAAGGCCAAGATGCTGATGCTGCCTGAACTGAATATCAAATTTGGGTGTTGGTACCTCAGTGAACTGGAATCAGAGTTCCAAGGCAATGAGATCCTCATGCTTGCCGCTTATAATGCAGGTCGCGGCACGGTCAAGGAATGGATGGCTGAAAACGGGTGGGGATTTGGCTTCAGTGATATTTCCGCCATTCCTTTTTCCGATACGCGGGAATATGTGCGAAAGGTCCTTTATGACCGTCAGCGTTATGCCGAACTCTACCACACCGTGAGCAACTGATGATGGGAAAAAGGGCGAACTGCAGCTTGATGAAATTTCCTAAAAAACTGCTTGACTCTCTTTTTGATTTCTGCTAGAATAGCATTGTTGTTGATGACAACGCGGCCATGGCGGAACAGGCAGACGCGCTAGCTTCAGGAGCTAGTGGGGGCAACCCCGTGGAGGTTCAATTCCTCTTGGCCGCACCAATTTTATCTGGTGCACGCGGTTGTGGCGGAACGGCAGACGCGTCAGCTTGAGGGCTGGGTGAGAGCAATCTCGTGTGGGTTCAAGTCCACCAACCGCACCAAATCAAAGGATGAATCGTATCGAGCAAATGCCCGATACGATTTTTTTGTTGTAAAACTTTCAGCCTCGTAACAAAAAAAGGAGGTCGTTTCTCTTTTTTTGAAGGATTGCGGGATGACTTCCCGTTTCTATAGTATTTTTCGATGGATGGAAAATCGCCTTTCTTTCCTTTTTGCTGGAAATTTCTTATTAAGGGGGAAAATTCACTCTTTATTCATTTTAAGAAGTGTCTTTTTTTCTTGTTTTACCAAAGCTGCTACGGTCTTTTCCTGTTTACTTAGCCCATCAGTTTTTCTGATAGGGCTTTTTTCTGCCATGGGAGAACGTGGCGAACCATGCTACAATATGGGTATGATGAAAGAACCGAAATCTTGAAAAAGGAAGTGGACCCTATGACCCAAAAAATTCAGATGAAAACGCCCCTTGTTGAAATGGATGGCGATGAAATGACCCGCATCCTCTGGAAGATGATCAAAGATATCCTGATTCTTCCTATATCGACCTCAAGAGTGAATACTATGATCTGGGGATGAAACACCGTGATGATACGGATGACGAGGTCACCATTGAGTCGCGCTTGCCACAAAAAATACGGAGTCGCTGTCAAATGCGCCACCATTACGGCAAATGCGGCCCGTGTAAAGGAATATGACCTTAAGAAAATGTGGCCCAGCCCGAACGGAACGATCCGTGCCATCTTGGATGGAACCGTATTCCGTAAACCCATTATGGTCAAGGGGATTGCCCCGCTCGTCCGTAACTGGGAAAAGCCCATCACCATAGCGCGTCATGCTTTTGGTGACATCTATAAGAATACGGAACTGCGTATTCCTGCTGGCGGCAAAGCGGAGCTTGTCGTGACGGATGCGCAAGGTAGACAGACGCGCCGTACCATTCATGAATTTAAAGGAGAAGGCATCACGCAGGCATCTTCAATACGGATGAATCCATTCGCAGCTACGCTCATGCCTGCTTTGACTATGCGCTATCTGTCAAGGAAGACCTCTGGTTTGCCACGAAGGACACGGTCTCTAAAATCTATGATCATCGCTTCAAGGACATTTTCCAGGAAATCTATGACAAGGAATATAAAACGCGGTATGAAGCGTGCGGGATTGAATATTTCTATACGCTCATCGACGATGTTGTCGCCCGTATCATCCGTTCCCGCGGTGGAATGGTCTGGGCCTGCAAGAACTACGATGGCGACGTCATGAGCGACATGATGGCAACCGCCTTTGGTTCCCTTGCCATGATGACTTCCGTTCTTGTTTCTCCTGATGGAAACTATGAGTATGAAGCTGCTCACGGGACGGTGCAGCGTCATTACTATAAATATCTCAAGGGCGAGAAAACTTCCACGAATCCTGTGGCAACTATCTTTGCTTGGTCCGGCGCTCTTAGAAAAACGCGGTGAGCTCGATGGTCTCCCTGAGCTCCAAACGTACGCCGACGCCCTTGAAAAAGCCACTATCGATACCATTGAAAGTGGCACCATGACAGGTGATCTTTACAGCATGTCGAGCCTTCCGGAAAAAGTAAAAGTAAACAGCGAGGAATTCCTGAACGCCATTGCAGGTCGTCTCGAAAAACTTCTCGCTTGATGGGAATCCCTCGTGCGATGGACGTTTGTCCCTGCCATGGGGGATTTTTTACAAATACGGGGTATAATCAGATCACAATGGTTTTCGCATTCACAGTAGCATAGCATCACTGTGTCGGAGTGATTTTTTACACCGAGTTTTTCAATCCGGTCCCCGTTTGCTATGATGAAACTGAATCCAAAAGGAGGGATACCATGGATACGATGGGTTATTTACGTAAAATTGGCCAGTTCGGGAAAAATCCTGATGGCTCCTATACACGGCGTATTTTTAGCCTGAATGGGAGCGTGCGGCAGACCTTGTCCGGAGCGAGATGAAGGCCCTTTCCATGAAGACGGACCGAGATGCCGCTGGAAATGAGCACGGTGTTCTTCTAGGCTCCGTTCCCGGTCTTCCGGCGATTATCCTGGGATCCCATCTTGACACTGTGCCTTCCGGCGGTCTCTATGACGGCGCCATGGGTGTCGCAGCGGCTCTTGCAGCGCTTAGCCGTGCTCAAAAAGAGGGCGTGATTTTCCGTCATCCAATGGAGATTTATGCCTTTAACGGCGAGGAGTTCAACCCCTTGGGAGCGCTTTTTGGAAGCCGCGTCCTCACAGGCTGGTTTGATTCCGAAGCGCCCCATATGAAAGATGCACTGCATTCCTTTGGCAAAACTGGGGAAGAGATGGCTGCGGCGCGGCGCGATTTTGCTGGCGTCAAATGCTATCTCGAGGCCCATATCGAGCAGGGGCCTGAGCTTGCTGCCCGAAAGCTTCCTGTGGGTATTGTTACGGGCATTGCCGGCGTCTTTCGGTATCGCGTCATCTGCCACGGCATGGCTAATCACAGTGGTACGACGCTGATGAAGCGGCGCCATGACGCCATGGTGGGCATGGCAAAACTGATTGTTTACGGGGATCTGAGGTGCCGTGAACTGGACGATCATCTCTCTTACGGCAGGGACCATCAAGTGCTTGCCCAATTCAGCCAATGTTGTACCAAACCGTGTGGAAGCAACGTTCGAAATGCGCCACTTGGACCGGACCCTGACAGATGCCCTCATTGCAGACATCAAGACCTACGCCGAAACAATCTCGGATGTCACCTTTTCCTTTGAAACGCGGGAAGAAAAGCCCGGCACCTACTGTGACAAGGGACTTCAGGAAGTTTTTCAAAATGCCGCGGACCGCCTTCATCTGCCTTACTTTGTCATGCCCAGCGGTGCCAGCCACGACGCTCACGCCCTGGCCCGCCGCGTTCCGGTGGGGATGATCTTTGTCCCGAGCCGCGATGGTATCAGTCATAATGGAAAGGAATGGACGGACGCAAAGGATGTGCGCGCTGCTGGGAACCTTCTTTATGAAGCTCTCCGAATCCTTGATAAGGAGGATTGAGCAACGTCCTTAAATTCCTCCTCAAAGTCCCCTATAATGGACAGTATTTGTGTTATGATAATGCTAGAGGAGGGGAGAATATGAAACTATCTATGTTACGATTACAGGAACGGACTTTTGCTGCGGATTGGACTTCTTTCGCCGGCACGATGCGCTTATCCTTAAAAAAGAACCCAAAAACGAATGGGACCGCGAGGCCATTGCCGTCTATCGGGAAGGCTTGGCAAAGTGGGTTATGTCGCCAACAGTCCCAAGACCGTTCTTGGCGAAAGCTACAGTGCTGGCCGCCTTTATGACAAGATTGGCAAAAAAGCCACGGCCCGCGTCGAGGTGATTACGGACAAAGGAGTCCTCTGCAAGGTTAAAGGCCCCTTCAAGGACTAAAAAAAGAGGCTGCCTTCTTACGAGGACAGTCTCTCTTTCTGTGCTTATTCTTTTGGTTCCTGCTGCTTTGCCGTATAGGCATCGGCAATCCGTTCGCCTTCGCGGCGCATGGCAAGGACAACGGACTGAGGACTGGTGATCTTGACCCCAGGCCCCAGTGCAAAGATCCAGCCAAGGAACTGGCGGCTGACCGCCGCGGTGATCGTGACGGCTACGTGGTCATCATCGACAGGGGTGACGGGGATCTTCTTGCCAAAACGGTCGATGAAGACACCAATCAAAATCATTTTCGAGTTCAACGGTGACATTTTCCACATCCCCGTCATACATTCCAAAATGATACTGCGTGTACTCCGGCATATCGATGCGGCGGTAGGCATCTCGGCCCAGTCGGCGGGTCCGCAGGATGCTGATATCCATCATCTTGTCCACGCGATAGTGCTTGAGCTTTTTATCAAGGGCATCATAACCAAGAAGATAATAGTTTTCGTTGTCCCACACAAGGCACCAAGGACTCACGGTGTAGGAAGAGCCGTCCCGGCGTTTTTCCAGTTCCTTGTGGATGTTCCATTTGCAGTAGTGGAACTGAATCTGGTAATTTTCATTGATGGCCTTGAAAATCGTATCAATGGTCAGGTACGTACGTTTGTTGCCTGTCTTGATGCGGCCGAAAATGTAGACTTGGCGCTGCAGCTCCTGCCTTCATAGTGGCTGACGAGCTTTTCGAGCTTGCGGATAAGGGTGTCCGATTTGTGCTCGTTGATGAATTTGGATGCCTGCACGGAATCGACGAGGAGCTTGACTTCCGGTAATTCAAAATCACGGCTTCCCAAATGATAGTTCCACGTGCGGCCTTCCTGCATGGCGATGATGTCCATGCCGTAGCGTTTGAGTTCCTTGAAGTCCTGATACAGCGTCTTGCGGTCGGCATTAACCCCCAAACTGTTGAGGCGTTCCGTGATATTTTGGAGCGTCAGGCTGTGCTGATCGTCAGTTTCTTCTTCAAAGATCTGCTTGAGGTAAAGCATTTTCAGCTTCTGGTTGGTTCCTTTTGTCACACTGATCCCCTCCTTTAAATGCTGTCAACTTTTTCTCCCATAATCATATCACAAAACAAAGGAAAAACATCAATTATTTCAAAAAATAAATAATAGTCTAAATACTTGAGCTTGTCAAGTAGGAATCATTCACAATTAACTAACAAAATGTGGAAGAAAAGCAGGGAAATAAAGGAAAGTTTACAACTAATCCATGGAGTCTTAACTTCTGGACTCCTTTAAACATGGACGTTCTTTTGGACACTATTTATTTAGACCGGATGGATATGAAAAAAAAGAAACCCTATTCATGCCTCTATGGAAGATGAGAAAGGGAGATGCCATATCTTTTCTCTTATCCATTCCCATGATACAAGTGTCCAATCTAAAAAGGTGCCACGGAAAAACGATTGTCCTTATGAACGAGCAACTAGATAGCCCCTATTTTTAGGACATTATGGTATAATGAAACTATATTTGCATCATCCGAAAGGATGGAATTTTCATGGACGATACCCATCTCATTACCTTGTTATCCGGATTTTGTTTTGACTTTACTCATATGTTTGCTCCAGGAGGCCTCAAGGACGAGGAACTGGATGCGCTTTTTCCTCAGCTGCAGGCGGCTGAAGAAGGTCTTTCCTATATTCGCAGGGAAGGCAGGGCCTATCATCATCTTTCAAAAGATGGAGCTCCTGAGGCAGTTTATTTTACTCGTCTTCCCTATATCGCCGAAGACTATCCCAACACGCCGCAGCTCATGGCGCAGCTGGAAGCTTTTGGCAAGAAAGTATCCCAAGGGTTTGATGTGGTGCTCTTCAGTGGCGTAGGCGGTTCCTATTTAGGTGGTAAGGTCCTTTACGACTGCTACCAAAGCGAATTTTGGACGCATCATGATACGCCGGCACCCAAGGTCTTTTTCGTGGGCAACAATATGGACACGGAAGATATGAAGAATATTGGAGCTACCCTTCTTGCATGGCAAATGCTGTCAAAGAACAGGAAGGCGCAAGCTTCGCGTTATGCTCGTTCCCATCAGCAAATCAGGAACGACCATGGAACCGACGACAGGTTTTCTCTTCTTTTACGATCGCTGCCAAAAGCATGCGGATAAGATGGAGCTTTCCGTTACCGTCGTGACCGACCCGGCTCAAAAAGACGGACCACTCATGCGTCTTTCAAAGGCCTATGACTGGGAAGTGTTCCCCGTTCCTTATGGAATCGGCGGGCGGTTCAGCGTTCTTTTCGACTCCGGGACTTATTGTCGCTGCAACTCTTGGAATGAATCTTTCTCAGTTGCTTGCCGGTGCTGCCAATATGGACGAAGTTTGCCGCGGCAGTGACTGGCGGCGCAATCCGGCCCTTTTTGGAGCGGCCGTGAAATATCTGGCCGCCCGGGATCATGGTGCTTCCATCGAAGTCTTCATGCCTTATGCGATGCGGCTTAAGCGCTCGGGGAATGGTATGTCCAGCTGCTTGCTGAATCCTTGGGCAAGCGTGAGGATCGGAATGGCCAGACCGTCTTTTATGGCCGGACGCCCCTTGTTGCTATCGGTACGACGGATATGCATGCCCAGACCCAGCTCCACCAGGATGGAATCAGGGATAAAGTGGTTCAGTTCCTTTTTATTGATAGCCTAAAAGGAAAAATCCATCTTCATAATCCCTTCCCTGAAATCCAGTCGCTTCGGCCTTATGAAAATATGGATGTCGGGCGGGCCTTGGAAATTGCCATGGAAGCAAATGAAGAGGCCCTTATGAGCGACGGTCGCATGAGTGCCTTTACCGGCTGCCCCAGCTTGATGAATTTTATCTCGGGCAAATGTTCTACTACCTCATGCTGAGCATTGCCTACGAAGGTGAGCTGGCCAATGTGGATGCTTTTGATCAGCCTGGCGTGGAAGTCTATAAAAAAATCATGAGAAGGAAACTAGGAAAATAATGGCGCAGGAGCAAAAATCGCTCCCTTTTGACGAACGGCGTGAGCCCATGAGTAAAAAAGATTCAAGAAAAAAGGTCTTAAAGGTTCCTCACATTACTCCGCTCAATTCGGATAATAGGGAACCTTTCCTATGACCGCCAATTGAAAATAAATCATGCTGAAGCCTTACCCTGAATTTGGGTCTTGATTTGGGGTAAGGCTCTTTTTTTTAGTTTGCTGCAGGATGGGTTGAATCGTTTCCGTTAGGCTTTTTCGCTTAGCACTTGATAAAATCCACGAACGTTGGCTGTCCCCACCCTTGCCGTCTTCCCTATATTTTAAAAGACCAGCCTTTTAGAGAATCTCTATACAAGATAAGACAAGATAAGAGCCCTAAACCAAACCTGCGTCTACGTTTGGTTTAGGGCTTGCTTTTCAGTCTTTCTTTCTTTTTCTATCTTCCCTACCTCAGGACAATGTCCGCTTTCTTCGCGTGGTTCAGCTGGTTTCCTGTAATGAATCCTTGGTCATGCATATTTTCAAGGACCAGGTCCCGCCGCCTGCGGCAGGCTTCCATATCGTTATAGGGGTTGAGGTCCGTCGGCGCGTTGGGCAGGCCTGCAAGGACGGCACACTCCATGAGGGAGAGCTGCTTAGGTTCAATGCCGAAGTAATTTCGCGCGGCTCTTCTGATGCCTGTCGAGTGGTTACCAAAAAAAAGTTGTATTAAAATACATCTCAAGAATCTCTTCTTTGGAATACCTGGCTTCGACGATGAGGCGAGGCCAGCTTCCCATAGCTTTCGCTCCAAGGAGCGTTCCGGCGACAGGAGATTGTTTTTTACCAGCTGCTGCGTTAGAGTACTGCCGCCTTGGGCGACTTCGTCGTACTGAAGATTGACGAGCACGGCTCGCATGATGGCACTGGGATCGATGCCGATGTGGGAATAAAAACGCCGATCTTCTGTTGCGATGAGGGCCTGAGGAAGATAGGCGGGCATGTTATCAAGACTGACCCAGTCGCTTTTATCAATCCGTTCCTTTGCCACGTCCTTCATATGATAGGCAAGGTAGCAGAGTCGAAGGGGACGGGGCAGTTTCTTTCCTAGGTAGGGATACGAAAAAAGATTCCATGAGGGGCGGCCGGCCCGCACTGGGTGTTGGTGCAGCAGGGACCATGACATACCAGAGGAGCCCGCTGAGGATGAGGGTGAGGATGAAGAGTAATTTTTTTCATGGATGGCTCCTTTCCAAGGATTGTTTTATTTCTTTTTTATTCTAATTCTACCTGAAAGAGGCCCTAAAAAAATCCGATGGGGGAAAGAGGGGGAGAAAAAAAAACTTTGGCAAATATTTTTGCAAAAATGACTAGGTACTTGAGGGCCTGAGTACTATAATGTAGGCATCCTAAAAAAAGAGGAAAAAGAAAAGAAAAAAAGTATTGCAAACTTATACATAAAGACGTATAATATTGCAACATAAAGGAGGAGATAGTGCTTTATGGAAAATTTCGGGGGAATCATCCTTTTCCTTGAAGAGGCTTGGCAGACGGTACCGCAGCGATGCATCTGCTGAATTACCGAGGAATCTTGGAATTCAAGATTGCATGAATATTAATGATGATGCGAGTTCCGCACATGAGGAGGAAACAAGATGCAGATCAAAGGCGATGAAATGAATATCCTAGTTGAAGCCCTGCCATACCTGAGTGCTTTCAAAGGAAAGACCGTTGTTGTCAAATATGGCGGTAACGCCATGCTAAGTGATGACCTCAAAAACAAGGTCCTCCAAGACATTGTGTTCCTGCGCCTTGCAGGCATGCGTCCCGTTGTCGTTCATGGCGGCGGCCCGGAAATTACGGCTATGCTGAAGCAAGCAGGCAAAAAGAGCGAATTTGTAAGCGGCCTACGCGTTACGGACGCGGAAACGGTGGCTATTGCTGAATTGGCCCTTGTAGGACGCACCAATACGGACCTTGTCCGAAGACTGAACATCCTGGGTGGTAACGCCATCGGACTGAATGGCAAGGATGGCAAACTCCTTGAAGCCAAGAAACATTTGGCCGATGTTTATGAAGATGGGCAAGTGAACTTGGTCGATATCGGATTTGTGGGAACCGTGGACAAGATTAACACGGATCTTTTGAATCTCCTGATCCAAAATGACTATATTCCCGTCATTGCGCCGATTGGTCTTGGCGCCGATGGTGAGACCTACAATATCAATGCCGACAGTGTGGCCGGTGAAGTGGCAGGGGCCCTCAAAGCAGAAAAGCTTCTTATGCTCACCGATGTGCGCGGCATCTATGAAGACCATCATGATGAAAGTACTTTCCTTTCTACGCTGACCTTCGAAAAGGCACATGAACTGATTATCAAGGGAAGTATCGACGGCGGCATGATCTAGTCGAAGCCTGCATTACGGCCCTTTCCGGCGGGGCACACAAGACGCACATCATCGATGGGCGCCGGGAACACTCCATCCTTCAGGAAATCTTCTCCGATGAGGGTGTTGGTACGGAAGTCATTAAGGGCTGATGAGGGGGAGCAAGCATGAATACAAAAGAAATCATTGCAATGACGGAAGCACATTACCTTCCCGTCTTCGGCCGTTTTCCCATTGCCATTGACCATGGCGAAGGAGCAACCTTATATGATGCGGACGGCAAGGCCTATATTGACTTTCTTGCCGGTATCGCAACCAATGCCCTGGGCTATCATCATCCGGCAATTGTCAAGGCGGTATGCGAACAGACCCAAAAGGTTATGCATACGTCAAACCTGTTTTATACGGAAATCCAGGCCAAGGCGGCGCAGCAGCTTGCTGAAGTAACGGGCATGGACCGTGTTTTTTTTGCCAATAGTGGGGCCGAAGCCAATGAAGGAATCATCAAGCTTGCCCGCAAATATGGCAGCCGTAAGAACCCGGCAAAATTTCGCATCATTACGGCAAAGGATTCTTTTCACGGCCGCACCATGGAAACGCTGACCGCGACCGGTCAGGACCACTATCATGAAGGACTGACGCCTCTGCCTGAGGGTTTTACGTATGTGCCTTTCGGCGACCTTGCGGCCATCGAAGCCGTTATGGACGATGATGTATGCGGCGTCCTCATCGAACCGATCCAGGGCGAAGGCGGCGTCCATGTCCCAGCTCCGGGGTATCTTGAAGGGGTCAAGGCCTTGTGCGAGAAGCACGATGCCCTTTTCCTCCTCGATGAGGTTCAGACTGGTGTCTGCCGCACGGGCAAATGGTTTGCTTATATGCACAGCACCGTCAAGCCTGATGCTATGAGCCTTGCCAAGGCCATTGGCGGCGGGTTCCCCATGGGGGCCTTTGTCACGACGGAGCGTCTTGCCCATGTCTTTAAGCCGGGCGATCATGGCTCTACCTTTGGCGGCAATGCCATTTCCTGTGCCTCCTGCTATGCCACGCTCAAGACATTAAAGGAACTCCATATGGATGAAGCCGCTGCTAGGAAAGGTGATTATTTCCAAAAGGGCCTTAAGGCACTTCAAAAAAAGCATCCTGACAAGATTGCCGATGTGCGCGGCAAGGGCTCCTGATTGGGCTGAACTTTCAAAAGCCGGGGCCTGTCTTGTTGGACGTGCCTTGGAAAAAGGCTTTATCATCAACTGCACGGCAGGAAATGTTCTGCGTTTTGTTCCGCCCCTCATCATTACGGAAGGGGAAATCGATCAGCTCCTTCAATGTCTTGACGAGCTTTTGGCGGAATTCTAAGAAGAAAAAGAGGGAAGAAAATGGCCTTAAAAAATAAAGATTTGATTTCCATCCATGATTTGAGTGTTGGGGAAGTGGCAACCATCCTTGATGTGAGCCGCAAGCTGAAGAAAAAACAGAAAATGGGCGAACCTCATGAATACCTGAAAGGGAAGACCCTTGCCATGATTTTTTCCAAGGCGTCCACACGAACCGGGTTTCCTTTGAAACGGGGTTCCATCAGCTGGGTGGTCATCCAATCTATATGAGTGAGGCCACAAGCCAGATTGGCCGCGGCGAGCCCGTCAAGGACACGGCCCGCGTCCTTTCCCGTTTTGTCGACGGCATCATGATCCGCACCTATTCTCATGAAGCGGTTAAGGAACTGGCAGCTTATGCTTCTGTTCCTGTCATCAATGGACTGACGGACTTGCTCCATCCCTGTCAGGCCCTGACGGACCTATTTACCATCATGGAGTACAAGGAAGTCCTCAAAGGCCGCAAGCTTGTCTTTGTCGGTGATGGCAACAACATGGCCCATTCCCTGATGTATGCCTGCGCCAAGGTGGGGATGAACATGGTCTGTGCAAGCCCCAAGGGGTACTACCCTGATCCGCAGGTCCTGAAACAGGCCCAGGAAGATGCCGCGCTGACAGGTGCTTCCATTACTGTCGAAGAAGACGTCATGAAAGCGGCTGAAGGGGCCGACGTCCTGTACACGGATGTGTGGGCTTCCATGGGCGAGGAGGCAGAGCACGAGGAAAGGGTAAAGAAGTTCCAGGGTTACCAGATCAATCAAGCCCTTCTTGATGTGGCTCGCCCCGATGTCCATGGTGCTCCACTGCCTGCCCGCTCACCGCGGCGAGGAGATCTCTACCGCCGTCTTTGAGGCACACGCCGACGAGATCTTCACCGAGGCTGAGAACCGTCTGCACGTCCAGAAGGCTGTGCTGGCGGTATTGCTGGCGGGAAAGTAAATATGCAATGAAAAAGGGGCTGTTGCAAAATGGCTCCAAATAAAAATGAGATAGACTTCCCCGAAAGGGGTTAGCCTATCTCATTTTTGTTGTAAGCTGAAACTGCAATGAACCAACTACAACAGAAACGGTGATCTTCTGAGCGCCGCATAGGAAATAAGGAAGTTTGCAAGCCAACCTGCAGGGACTGCAAGCCAAACAAAAGCAATGCCAAAACGCGGTGCACAAATCAAAGCAACAGACAAGCGGATCGCAAGGTTTACCATATTTGCAATAAGAAACGGCCGCATGATTCCAAGTCCGCGAAGAACGCCATCCGTTGCCATCTTGATGCCCATGAAGATGAAAAAGTAACCAAGCCATCTCATATAATCACCGGACACCTGATAGGCCAACGCGGTTCCATCTTTTCCCAAGAACAACGAGGAGATCTGTGTGTGCAGTGTTTCAATGACCACGAAAGCAAGAACTGCAAAGCATAGATCCAACACCAGTGCAGCATGATAACCTTTTTTGATACGCTCGATTTTCTTTGCGCCAAGATTCTGGGATACAAACGGCGAAACTGCATTGCCGATGGATACGAAGATCAGCGAAAAAACATTTTCTACCCGCATCGTTGCCGCATACCCGGCAAGTGCCTGTGTGCCGAAGGGATTTACCACTGCCTGCACGATCATCATACCGATAGACACTGTGGACTGCTGCAAAACCGATGGTACCGCAATGCGAAGCATGGAATACAGCTCCTGCCGGTCGAACCTGCTAAAGGAGCTCTTGTATTGCCGCGTCCGAGACAGAAAGATCAAAACGAAAACACGGCAGAAATTCCTTGTGCGATCAAGGTCGCAAGGGCTGCACCAAACACCCCCAGACCAAGACCGGCCACCATCCAGAGATCCATAAAAATATTCAGGATAGAGGAGAATATCAGCAGTCCCAACGGAATTTTGGATTCACCGATGGAAGTGAACATGGTGGAAAGAATGTTGTACATGAATAGAAACGGGAACCCCACAAAGTAGACACGCAGATACAATACTGCTTCTTCCAATATATCGGCAGGGGTCTGTAATCCGCTCATCATGAAATGGGAAAAGCAAAAGCCAAAGACACCAAGGACAACGCTTAAGATCAAAAAGCTGATCAGGGACGTTGACACAATGGTTTTCATTCTACCATAATTTTTTTGCACCAAAACAGCGGCTTACAAGCACACCTGCGCCCACACCAGCACCAAGCGCCACACAAATAAAAACATTGGTCAGTGCAGCACAAGCACCAACAGCCGCAAGTGCCGAGAAGCCAACAAATTGACCAACGATTATGGAATCGGCCATATTGTATACTTGTTGAAAAAAGCTGCCAAGGATCATCGGCATCGCAAAAACAGTCAGCGCTTTAAGGGGTGGATCTGTAATCAAATATTCATCTTTCGACACGATTATATTCCTTCTCAAAATCGTTTATCGCAAATTTTATCGCAAGTCAAGAAATCAGTGACAGCATTCAAACGGCATCTTTGCGATATGCAATTCACCGCTGCTGCATTGAAAAGTTGAATTGCTATCAGTGAAGCGTTAAGTCTCCACACCCTCGAACTGGCTGTTGTAGAGCTTGGCGTAAGAAGCCGCCTGCGCCAGCAGGGTATCGTGGTCGCCTCTCACGATGTGCCGTCCTTCATCACGAGGATGACGTCGGCCTCCCGGATGGTGGAAAGACGGTGTGCCACGATGAAGCTGGTGCGGCCCTGCATCATCCGGGCAAAGGCTGCCTGGATACGCACCTCGGTGCGGGTGTCGATGGAGGAAGTG
>ENA-OQAN01000758-OQAN01000758.1-human-gut-metagenome-genome-assembly--contig:-NODE-758-length-15935-cov-1.672697_pt1 | contig 15935 bp, 21 predicted proteins | sample MGYA00242735_ERZ504527 | MGnify/ENA primary metagenome ERZ504527 (study PRJEB26092, sample SAMD00036230) | human gut metagenome | host: Homo sapiens | study: EMG produced TPA metagenomics assembly of... | reverse complement strand
AAAGGAAAGCCGAAAGGAGAAACAAAAGCGCATGATAATGAAAGCCACGGAACACGATATGTATCGGCTTCTGGATTATAAAGAGAAATGTCTGATAAGGGCGGGAAGCTGTTTTGGAATTTCCGGACTTCTGGGATTTTTCCTGCTTTTTAACCATTGCTTTTGGGAGAGTATCTGTGTATTCCTGATTTTAGCAAGTTGGGGATTCTATTGGTAAAAGAAGCACTGAAAGCAAATGGAAGGATTATGCAGACGAAAGGCTGTTATATGAAATTAGAAGAGGATTGTCTGGTAATTCGTCAGCCATACAAAAATGAGCATTATGAAGTCTGCCGGATTTTTTACAGAGAAATGGAAAAAATCGTAGAGGGAAGCCGCAGGGGGATCCCGGAATTTTATATTGTAATCCGAAAAATGAAAGAGACAGAACAGACGAGTTTTATCCTGCTTGATAAGAAGGAAAGGAAAACACTTGTTTTTCAGGTGCGCTCTTTTGGGTATGACAAAGAAGCGTTCCGAAAATTCTATCTAAAGCTGCGGTGGCTGGTTCCTGGAAAAGTACGGATTATTGGAACAAAAAAACAGACTGTATGGAAACAGAAAGCAAAGAAACATTGGGTCGGGCCGGCATTTGCCGGCTTTCTTTTTTATCTTATACCAAAAGCAGTTCTGTGTCTGCTTTTGTAGTTCCAAAGGTAAGAAAGAGAAATGGAGATGGACATGAAAAAAAGGTGGAGGAAGCAGTGGGAAAGCATGACACAATATATGATCAAAAATTTAGATGGAACAGAAGAAATCCCATTCTTATTTAAAGATAAAATGCTGAAAGCAGGGCTTTTGTCTTTTTTTATTGCTGTAATCGGTACATATATGGGGGTGCAATTTGAGGAAGCGAGTTTTTTGATACTTACCTGGATATTGGCAGTGTTTTCGTTTTATCAGATTTTCAAGTTTCTGAAGATTGGGAAAACAGGAGAATATGAGATTATGGAAGCACAGGTTCTTGCAGTCAAGGGAAAGCATTATCCGGGCAGAATGTATCAGATAGTTGTACAGGATAAAGACGGAAGCCGGATCCGCATTCGGATGCAAAAAAGAAAAAAACCTCATGGTTGGAAAAACATACCGGGTTCTTAATTTGGAAAAGTGGAAGGGATGGAGGAAAGTGACAAAAGTAGGGGAACTTATGTAGTGGGGGTTTACGGGCAGAAGAAATCCCACAGGAAGAACGGTGAAAAAAAGTGTGGTTCGAACCCACACTCTTCCGTTCGTGCCGACATGCACGAAATAATAATAAAAAGGAGAGATGACTATGGCAGGAAAAGAAATGAAAGGAACTGTAAAATGGTTTAGTGCAAAGAGAGGATATGGCTTTCTTGTGGATGCAGATGGCATTGATTACTTTGTACATTACAGTGAGATCCAGTCGGAAGGATTTAAAACCTTGAGGAACAATATGGAAGTATCCTTTATGGTTGAAGAAGATGAAAAGGGACGAAGCATTGCAAAGTGTGTTGTTCCAATCTCAGAAGAAACATCGGAAGAAGAATAAACGACTGGAAGGGGGCAGATAAAAATGCTTCTGTCCCCGGCTAAAAAATTCTGGTAATATGTGTGGAATTGTGAAAAACCGTATTTGCTACTAAATACATTGGATAGAAAGATTGATCATGTACTATATATTGTGTTTAATCTTTAAGTGAACTTATTTTATATGGAAACAGCATATTGCTTTCCATAAGTCAAATTTAGTTCCGGCTATGTTTCCGGAAGAGAACTTTTAACAACCGTTTTAAACGCATAGATTAGACAGACACAAAAAGACAATGGCTCTTTTTTGTGTCTTTTTTTGTGCGTGAAAGGAGGAAAACATGCAAAAAAACGGAAAGGAAGGAGAAAAGAATGTGCCAAAGGAAATATGTACAGAAGCTAAGCGAACAGCGAAAAACCAGAAAACTGTTTGAAACGCTCACTTTTTTAGAAAAGCAGATGGAAGATGAGTCTGCCGTTCGGGATGCTGACACGGTACTTGCAGATATTTTAGAGGCGCCGATTTTGAAATTACCGGAATTGTAACTGACCTTTTAAAAACTTATCAGGCAGTAAAGACCGTGAGTCAGTGGAAACCTGTTTCGAAGTATTAACAGGGGTAACGATACAAGAGTATCTAAAAAAGTGTATCATCACGATTCTCAGTCAGAAAAAAGGAGAGGTTTCAAATCGAAAAAAGTGCATGCTCTATCAGGGATTGCATTTTTTACCTGTGGGGAAAAGGGTGGAGCAAAAAGGAGAAATTTATCTTTTCCCTAGGAAGATTTCGAACCATGAGAAAGAAATAGACCAATTGCAAGAAGTCAAGGAACAAACAGGCCTTGATATATTTCTTTGTCTGGAAGATTACCGGCTGTACTTCCTACAGGAAAGGAAAGTTTTTGTATATCTGCCAAATGGAAGGAGGCGAACCTATGCAGACAAGTATTCTATGGGAAGGGAGTCTGCCAAGTAAGGAAGAGATGGAGAAAATGAAACAGGAAGGTTATCTGTTTCGTGCTGTAGAAGGTGGATGGAAGATTTGTTTAAAGCTGCATAATACACCTACGGGAACATGGTATGCAGATAACTTCTCAAAATCATTTTTAAAAGAAGTGGAATTGCATCAATATCTGGAAGAGGTTGAAAAACGGGCAACATGGTTTGAGGTTCCAAGTAAAGAATTACGAGTATACGAAGCAGGACAGATACTGGAAAAGCCTGAGAGTAAAGAAGAGCGTATCTGTATGGAAGTATTACGAGATACAAAGAACCATTCCCGTCTTTTATTGAAAACCAATCAGACAGAAGCATACCAACTGGGGAGTTCTGCAATCCCGACTTTAGAAAGCAGGGCCAGAATCAGCGGTGCGGCATTGTCCAGTGTAGAGCCTGCGGTACTTGCGGAAATCCTGAATCAGTGTTTGAAAGTCGCAAAAGGGAAAGCATTGCTCCGTGTTTCAGAAGGAAAGGTTCGGGCAGTGCATTCAGCAGAAAAAAACGGGTATCAGGTATATCCCTTACCGGAGGTTTTTATGCTTGCCAGTGTTTACATACGTGGAGAGTATAAAAAGAGTACCTTTTTAGAAGGGTATGCGGACCAGACTATGGTATCGGCAATCTGGCAGATTGAAGATCATCGGCTGGAAGAAGTGTATGGGGAAATCATGGAAAAGTATGGAAAGCAGGTAAAAGAGAAACTTACAGCTACCATACGCATCACATCTTCCGATGTGGCAGCATCAGGTGCCAATATTTTTTTACAGCCTGATGGAGGGACAACGAAAGATTGCATTAGGAACGGATATGCGGATGCGGCACAATAATTCTGTGGAATTTCAACAGTTTACGGAAAATCTGCTTTCAACTTTTGAATGCTATAAAAATGCATTGAAAGGGACGGTGGAAAAACTGTGTGCTATTTCCATTGAGTATCCAGTCAATACCATGATTGGAATTATGACAAAACAAGGGTTTGGGAAAAAGAATGTTGCAGAGATCGTAGACCGCTTTAAAGCAACCTTTGGTGATGCACCCTGCACCGCATACGAAGTGTATTGTGGGATTGGGGAAATTCTTTTCCTGGCACAGAGCAAGGGAATATCCGGCAGAACTATGGTGGAGCTGGAAGAAAAAGTTGCCAAATGCACGAGTATGAAGTGGAGAGAATATGACATTCCCGGGGATCTTGTTTATTAGGGGAAGATCAGAAAAATTAAATTTGGGTTACCGTATATATAGGAGAGAAAAAGAATATGGAATACAAAAAAGGAAAGAAAGAACTGGGAATTTATTACGCAAATATGCTGGTTTCCATTGCAGAAGAGATCTCTGCAAAGAACACAGGAAAAGGAAAGACGGGAATACAAGGAATCTTTTCCGCTTTACAAAAGCGTGGGACAGTCCGCAGAAATATGACGTATCTGGTCACACACTGGTTTACAGATTGTCACTGTTTACACCATGGGAAGAGGAAGAACTTTGGGCAGTAGATATGGCAAGAGAAGCATTCTCCTGTCCTGTGATACTTCCAACATGCAGCAGAAAGAATATTTTCAGAATCCGGAAGATAGAAGGAGAACCAGAAAAAAAGCTGGAAGCAATTTTAAGACAGCTAACAGATTCCGATAAAGATCAGTTTATGAAAGCATTTTGGCTGGAACTTGTAACTATGAAGAAAGAGAAACAGCAGGTACTTACAGAATTTTTATTGGAATGGCTGTGGGTAGCATGTGGGAAAGAACAGGCAATGGAAAGAATACGGTATTGGGCATCTTCATACTGTCTTCCATTTGCATAAAAATGAAAAGAAAAGGAGAAAAAGAATATGAGAAATGTACCAGAATGGACGAAAGGAAATGCATTTGCAAAACGTTTTTTTTAAGTGGCTTAGGAAAAAGAACAATCCAGCTTTTGACATGGGAGAATGTGTTTACCAAGACTTTCAACAGAGAATTTACCTTTGTGTATATGGGAACAAACCTTGAAAACAGAGCCAGTCATTTATATCAGGGGATGGAATTTGTCGGGATTTTCAACCAAAAGACGTTTGAATTTACAGATGTATCCTACGCCTTGCGTGCTTTGTTAAATATTCCGGAAGGAAAAAATTTCCGGTTCCAGCGTGGATGTATGCGCTGCCTGGAACAGAAGGTTCAGGAATATGCCCAAAAGAAACTGGAGAAAGGAAAAAAGGATATTGTGATCACCGCAGTTGAAAGAGCAGCAGTCGCATGGAAATATCGGGAATTGATTGAAAAGACAGCAGGAGATGTGATTTTTGAAAAAAAATTCTGTAACAGACCGATTACTCCCACAACAGGACTTTGCTTTCGATGGAGAAACGTATGTATTTGACAATTGGCTGTACTTTTGCTATTTAAGAAACCGAAAGGCTGTCATCCGCAGGTTTGGAAGATACTGGGCAAAAGAACTGCAGAACAGGGAAGTCATGCGTCAGATTTTTGAAACAGAAGTAAACAACAAAGCAAAGTTTTTGATGAAGAAACAACCGGAGAGGATTGAAAAAATCAGAGCCCTGAGAAAATCGTTGGAGCAGGTGCATCATACCGTAATTGTAGTTGTAAGAGGGAGACAAGGTGTTTTTGAATATTTCCACATCGATGCAGAGGTATTAAAACACAACCGGAAAGTACCCACTCAGTCAGGTATCTGGACAAGAAAAGAAACGTCTGAGAGAAAAGTACGGGGCAAATAAGGTATGGGACGTAGAAGAAATCTATCAGGTAGGAGCAAGGGATATCTGGTATTACAATGTCATGGCAGAACAGAAACAGGCTGCTTAATTGAAAGAACAGGAGGACATGGGATGGAAAGCAGAGAAACAATGAATTTACAGCAAAAACTAATTGCAATTTCAAACGAAATGCCAAAGCTGTTAAAGAAGCATTATTCAGACGAAGTGGATTATGATTTTGTAAAGATTGATGATATTTTTGAACTTTTAAATCCGGCGTTTACGAAGCACCACATCTGTTTGCAGGAATTAGAAGAGACAGATGCCGCTTACAGTAAAGTAGATGGCAGCTGGATTTATACAGCAAAACTTACATTTTTTATTGTCAAATGCGGACTGTTTGGAGGAAAAAGAGCGAGTAAGTATTCAGCTGGTGGGAGACCATCTGGACTCTCCTGCAAAGGCGAAAGGAGCAGCATGGACGTATGGGTTTAAATACTTCTTCCTGTATAAATTCCGTATGAAACAGGAAACGGAAGATCCGGATATGAAGGGGACACCAAATGGACTGATAAATCAAAGGAAGGGGGGAATATAAAAAATCCGAAGTGCCGGTAAAGCCACAGAAACCGGAAAAAAAGGCTGCTGATGTAATTGCAGACAGTCCTTTAGCGCAACCGCTGCAGGAAGATAAGAAAAGAAACAAAGATACCATAATACAGGCAGATTTTTTTCCCGGATCCTGCAGCTTTTTTAGAAGAAAGTGAAGAGACAGAAACAGCGGAAGATATGAAAGTGCAAGAAACAAAGAGGTTGGAAAAACAATCTTCAGAAGCAGCAGAAGTAGTTCATCATCAGGAAACAGCAGAACAGGAAGTACTGTTAGAGGAAACTCAGCCAGATTCATTGACAAACGAGGGAAAAGGCATTTTAGATTCTTCTTCCATAGAAGATTTAAAAGACGAAAAACCGGAGAGGGAACCAAACGAAAACAATCTGGAAGAAAAATCAAAAGAGGGGAAGAAAGGGCCGAAGGAGTCGGGCTTGCAATCTCATAAGAAAAAGGAAGAGGACGGTTTTGGACAGATGAACCTTTTGGATTTTTCAGCACAACAGACAAAGGAAGCAGAAGTTCAAAGAGACAGAAAGCAGTGAAACAAAAGCAGCAGATACAGCTCAGGAGATTACGGAAGAAAAGGAAATGAAAGAGAAATCTTCCGTTTCTGCTCCATCAGAAGATTTTGAAGAGGCGAAAGAAGAAGTTCCCTTTGAAGAAATAGATGAAGAAGACTTTTTCTTGCAGTTACAAAGAGATATGGAAAGTGAAGCGGAGAAGAAACCTCTGACAGTAGAAGAGGCAAAAAAGGTAATCTGTCCGTATGCGTTGTTTGAAGGAAAGTCATTTGGTGAAATGCTTGGGACAGAAGCGGGATATCGGCAGTTACAATGGTTTGCAAACGAATACAGAGGTTCTGATTTTAAAATGAAAGAAGCAGCTCAGCTTTTACTGGAAGACTGTGAACAGAAAGCTGCTTAAAAGATTAACTATTAGGAAGAGGTGTGCTGGCCATGCCTTTTCCGACTTTTGTAAGGGGATATTTCCAGAAAGGTAAAAAGGATATGAAAAAAAGAAAGCGTACAGATTCTTATCCAGTTGCCCCATTCACTATTTTTGATGTCGCAAACATGCTGGATATGGAATTTTTGGAAAACTGCAAAAATGGATATCAGGTAAAGGATGTCCAGAATGCAGCCAATGTTGTCTGTCCATTTTGTGGAGATGCAAGGGGGAAGGCAAGCATCTGTGTCTGTGCAGAAGGGAAAATCATTAATGTTTTCCATTGCTTTGATTGTGGAACTGGTCATAATATGCTGACACTTTATGCAGAACTTTGTCATCTGACGGGAAAGGACCGGTATAAAAAGGCATATCGGGAAATTTATAGAAGAAAGCAGGAAGAACCCGGCAGAAAGAAAAAGACAAGGGAAGCAATGCAGGAAGAAAGCCAGGGGATAAAAAAACAGGCAAGGAAGCAGAAGGAACGCATGGCAGAACCTGTGGATGCAGAACAACGGCATCATGTTTATAAAAAAAATGCTCTCTTATCTGAAACTGAAGGAATATCACCGCAAAGATTTGGAAAGAAGAGGGGTGGATGCAGAGATTATCCGGCGCATGGAAGAAAAAGGATATAAAAGTACCAGTAAGGAGGAATCTCAACAGATTGCCAGGAGGCTGATAAAGCAGGGATTACGCTTGGAAGGTGTTCCCGGATTTTATATCAATCGGAAAGGAGACTGGGATCTGAATTTCTATGAAGGAAACAGCGGGTATCTTTGTCCTGTTTATACAGTAGACGGATATCTGGCAGGATTCCAGATACGATTGGACAACCCAAAGGGAAAAAATAAATATGTATGGCTTTCCAGTGCAAATCAAAAGAAAGGGTGTGGGATCAGCAGTATTGTAGGGATATCGGGAAAAGCAGAAGGAAATGAGATTTATGTGACCGAAGGAATTTTAAAAGCAGAGATTGCCCATCAGGTATCAGGAAAAACGTTCCTTGGGAATCCGGGAATTGGAAATTGGAGAGATTTGTATGAGGTTTTACAAGCATTAAAAAAGCGTGGTCTCTCCCATGTGGAAGAAGTCTATGACATGGATAAGCAGTTACGGCTTATATGTGACAAAAAGTATAGTGAAATCTGTGAGGAATGTGAAGAGAGAAAGAAAGAGGGCGATCCTTACTTTGAATGCCCGAAAAAAAGAGTAAAACGGGATACCATACGAAAAGGCTGTAATCATACATACCGTATCTGTGAGGAGCTTTCCTTATCCTGTAATCGGAACCAGTGGGATTTAGATCAGGACGGACTGTGGGCAGAACATGAAAAAGGGATTGATGACTGGCTGACAAAGGAAATCAGGAAAAACACAAGATAATTCATTTTTAAAATGTGCAAAAGAGGAATTGCGAAAGCAGTTCCTTTTTTGCATGGTTTAAAGTGCCATGGGAAAGGAGAACAATGTATGATTCGGGACAGACCTTAAGAAGAAATGGGAAACAGGGCAGTTTCCGGTGTGCAGCATATTCCCGAAAATGGAACTGCCCGTCTAAAAAACAATAAAGTGAAAGGAGAGAGCGTTTATTGAAAACAACATGGAAAAAACGATGTACAGCAGGATTTTTAGCTGTTTTATTAGGGTGTTCCTCTCTGCTTGCAGGTGGGAGCAGTGCTTTTGCAGCACCATTAGAACAGACAGATGTAAAAGAAGAAACACAGGCAGAAGACATTACGATTGAGCAGGGAGAAACTTTTGATCCGGCATCCGATTTCACCGGTATTACTGTAAAAGACGGAGAAAAGGTTTCTCTTGTTTTGTCAGCAGATAAAGAAGGAAAGCTGTTTGATGCAGACAGACCTGGAAGGTATGACTGTATTTACCAGGTCCAAAAACCTTCCGGAGATACTTATGAGATTACACGGAAAATCATTGTGAAAGAAGCGGGAAAGGAAGGAGAGAGTCCGCAAAAAGAGAAGAAACAGAAGAAAGAGATAAAAAGTGGGGAGGAAGACGCAGAGCCTGATGGTGCCAACATTGATACCAGTGCATTAAAGGAAGAAGAGGGTGTCTTGTTTTCCGTTGTCCCCTCTTCTATGGAACAGGCAAGGGAAAAAGCTTCTTTGGTGCAAGGGGAGAGGATTGTATACCCAAGTGATTTAGGTTCTTACAGTACCTGCTATTTTACGTCAACGAACGGATTGCATACTGTCTGGAATCAAATCTGCAGTCACCGCCTTCGTCTGATTACGTGGCAGAAATTTATGAGAGCAACTTAAACTTACAGAAAGTTTTGTATTATGGATATGGAGGGCCGGGTGATTTAACCGGAGAATATCTAAAGAATTATAGCAATGATATCAAATATGTCCTGACACATTTAGCAGCAAGTTACTGTTATGGCGGAGCGGAGGTGGCATTCGTGGGCTGCACGCAGGACGGATTGAAACGCTATAGCGTCATGGAATATATCAATTACCTTTGCGGGCAGGAAGCACCGCCAAGTGCTGCCATCAGCCTTTCTTCCACAAAAGAAACAGCTTTTTTGGAAAGAGATATGCAGAAGACAAAGAATATTACATTGAATGGAGACCATAGAAATTATATCACCTTGCCTTTGCCAGAAGGAATTACCTATCATGATACAGCCGGAAAAGAACAAACAGGTGCACAGTCAAAATCCATGGAGGAACCACTTTTTATTTTACAGCTTTAAAAACGGTACATGGAACATGGGAAAGCGGTAATCTGGGTGGCCAGGTAGGGGCACAATGGAAAACGTTGGTTGTTTCAACTGGATCTGGAAATCAGGATATTGGATATGGGGATTTTTATGAAGAACCGAGTGCATCGGTTTCCTTTTCCATTCAATGGATGGATATCGCTTGGGTTGAAGTGATCAAAGAAGACGCAAAGAGCAGTGTAAAACTTGCAGGGGCTGTTTTTGGAATTTATAGAGATCAGGCTTGTACAGATCTGATACTGAAGATGCCTCCTACCAATGAAAAAGGAGCAACCAAAGCGGAACTGACAAAGACACAGGATACGGTGTATATCAAGGAAATCACTGCACCGAAAGGGTATAAACTGAATACGAATTCTTATAATGTCAATCTGGAAGTGGCAAAAACACAGATGCTGACTGTGAAAAATGAGGAACAGAAAGGGAAAATAGTTGTACATAAGCAGGGAGAGAAACTGACTGGAGTATCCGGAGAGGAAGGAAACCTTCAGTTCCTTTATACAAATGCAGCATTTGCAGGAGCAAAATATAAGATTTATGCCGCTGAAGATATTTACAGTCAGGATAAACAGACAAAAATCTATCAAGCAGGAGATTTGGCAGCAGAAATGGAGACGAAAGAAGATGGAAGCTGTTCTTCGGGTATGCTGTACCTTGGAACTTATAAAGTAGTAGAACAGCAGGCACCAGATACGCTGACCATAGGGAAAACGGAAGAAGAACGTACCCATGTAGTAACCATTTCTTATGCGGGGCAGACAGTAGAAGTCGTTGAGGAAGAAACGCAGTATGAGAATGCTAGACCGAAGGTATCTGTGGAAGTACTGAAACAATCAATCAATGATGAGGCGGCTCTGAAAGGGGCAATTTTTGGTCTGTATGCAAAAGAAGATATTACCGGTGCAGATGGTTCTGTTCTGGTCACAAAGGGAACTTTGATCCAGAAAGCAGAGTCCGGCGAGAATGGAAAGGCTATATTTACTGCGGATATCCCAATCGGTTTTCATTATGAAGTAGAAGAAATTCAGGCTCCTTCGTTGTACTTCAAAGGGAATGGCAGTTATGAATTCTTTTATGAATATAAAAATGACAAAACGTATACATACACCTTTACACATACCTTCCAAAATAAAGAGGTACGTGGAGAAGTCCATATCAAGAAAATAGACAAAGATACACAGGACTCAGTAAGCCAGGGAGACGGAGATTTAAATGGGGCAGTTTATGGATTATATGCTGCAGAAGATATCCAACACCCAAATGGAAAAGACAGGACTGCTTTATAAAAAGGATCAGTTGGTCGTGCAGGGAACGATCGAAAAAGGTGTTCTGAATTTCAAAGATTTGTATCTTGGAAAATACTATGTACAGGAAATTTCTGCACCTCCTTCCAATGCATATTTGCTGGATCAAACCAAATACCCGGTAGATCTTGCATATGAAGGGCAAGATGTGGAAATTGTGCAGAAAAATGTGACTGTTTTGGAAACCATAAAAAAACAGGCATTCCAGTTAATTAAAATCAGTGATGATGGCAGCCAGACGGAAACAGAATTGCTGGAGGGTGCCGGATTTAAAGTGTATCTGATCAGCGAGCTTTCAAAAGTAAAAGATGGTACCCTAAAACCAGACAATGGAGCAGAATTTGTTCCACAGGATTTTATTGGATATGATTTTAGTAAAGAGGAAACTGCTTCTTATTATCAAAATGGAGAGAAGATACAGACAGAAGAAATGTTTACGGACAAAAAGGGATATTTATGTTCCCCGGAACTTCCGTATGGAAAATATGTATGTATCGAAAGTACCGTTCCGGAAAATATGGAAGAGATTCAGCCGTTTTTGGTTACCATTGATGAGGACAGCAGAGAACCACAGGTATGGCGTGTCTTTAATGACCGTCCAATGCAATTCTATTTTAAAATCATCAAAAAGGATGCTCAGACTGATCTCCCGATTTTAAAGAATAGTGCCCATTATAAAATCTATGATGTGGAGAAAAAGAAATATGTCACGATGAAAGTACGGTATCCAAAACCGGAAACCATTGAGGTGTTTGAAACAAATGAGGAAGGCTATCTTCTGACACCAGAACCGTTAAAAATGGGTACCTACCGGATTGAAGAAGTAAAAAGCCCAGAACTGTTTGTGCAGACAGGATTTGAGCAGGTGTTAAAAAAGGGAGAAGAAATCCTTCCGTTAAATGAGGTGACAAAGGAAGGAACTTATGAGAAAGCACCAAGGGAATCCATTACGATCAAAGTGGACAGCAATACTGCACATGAGGTGGAAGAGGAAACCGGAAAATATATTGTAAGTGGTAGAAGTAAAGAACGATGAAGCGGTAGGAAGCCTGACGATCCAGAAAACAGGAGAAGTGCTTGTTGGTGCTGAAAAAGTAACAGAGCAGATACTGACAAAATTAAAGAATGGTCTGGCGAAGGCAGTAAACCAAGTGTCTAATCTGTTTACCGGAGAAGATGTTATGGAAACAGAAAAAGGATATGAGTTTGCGTATGAAGAACAGGGACTTGCAGGAGCAGAATTCTCTATTTATGCAAGGGAAACCATTTACTCACCAGATGGACAGGTAGACAGTGAGGGTAATCGGATCATACGTTTTGAAAAAGGCGCATTGGTTGGAACGATTGTAACAGATGGAAAAGGAAAAGGGACTTTAAATAATCTTCCGATTGGAAAATTTTATATTAAAGAAACAAAAACGGGAGATTCCTTTGTGCTAGATCCAGCCGAACAGGATTTTGAAATCACCTATAAAGGACAAGAAGTGGCAGTTGACTATGTAACAAAGGAAATCAAGAATCAGAGGCAGAAAGTGGAAATTGAAGTGCTGAAAAAATCGGAAGCCACAAAAGAGCCACTGGAAGGGGTTTCATTTGGATTGTATGCAGGAGAAGATATTGTAAATGCAGCAGGAAAAGTTGTGGTGAAAAAAGATGAACTGGTAGCAGTTGAAAAAACAGATCAAGAAGGAAAATTGAAGTACTTGGATACCATTCCACACGGGAAATATTATCTGAAGGAACTGGAAGGTCTGCCAGGATATCTACCATATGAAGAGAAGGTTGAAATTGATGCTTCTTATGCGGATCCGGAATTGGAAGTGATTTCTATACAAAAAGAAGTGGAGAACCAGCCGACGAAGTTGAAGTTACAAAAACAGACATTACTGGAGAAAAGGAAGTGGAAGGTGCCAGACTACAGATTCAAGATGAAGAAGGCACTGTAGTGAAGAGTGGACTTCTACAAAGGAATCGCATATCATTTATGCATTAAAACCGGGTAAGTACATACTTCACGAAGAACAGGCTCCAACAGAAAACGGATATGTGAAAGCAGAAGATGTGGAATTTACCGTAGAGGAAACCGGAGAAATCCAGAAAGTTTCCATGAAAGACGATCATACAAAGATTGACATCACAAAAACGGATATCACCGGAGAACAGGAAATTGAAGGAGCCAAGTTACAGGTACTGGACGAAGAGGGAAATATCATAGAAGAATGGACCTCTACCAAAGAACCTTACCGGATCGAGTATCTACAGCCGGGAAAAACATATATCCTTCATGAAGAAGCTGCACCGGAAGGATTTTTGATTGCAGAAGATGTAGAATTTACTGTAGAGGAAACCGGAGAAGTACAGAAAGTTTCCATGAAAGATGAAGTACCAATGGGGCAGTTAATTTATTAAGAAAACAGATGCAGAAGATCAGACACCACTTGCGAATGTGGAATTTGAATTGAAAAACAAAGAGACTGAGGAAGTGGTTGGAAAACTTACTACAGATAAAGATGGCGTTGCAACCAGTGAACTGCTGCCGATTGCCACATACGAAGACGGAAAAGCAGTAGGACCGATTACTTATGTATTATCGGAAACGAAACCGTTGGAAGGATATGAAGAGCATACGGAAACCTATGAAATCACATTTAGTTATGTAGACGCAAAAACAAAGGTTATTGAAGTGGTAAAAGAAATCCAGAATAAGAAACTTCCGCAGACACCGGAAAAACCAGAGGACGTTAAAAACCGGGGGATAATACCATGCTCCTGCTGCCAATCGGTATTGCAGTAGTAGCGGCCTTTGGTATTGGTATTGTCCTTTGGCGGATCAGACGCACAAAGAGATAAAAAGCATTTGGAGATGATGGAACACTAGACCTGCGGGGTGGTGTAAAGAACATTTCTGGATGCTTTACCAGAAGATTTCGGGGCGGTACCGGACCCCGCAAGTGAAAGGAAAGGTGATGCTGAAGCGAAAGAAAAGAATTTAAAAGTTTTTATAAAAGTGTAAGCGGCAACGAAGCAGAAAAATGCAGGTATCCGACCAGATTGGATACTTATGGCTGTGGCTGTATGCATAATTGTTCCTACTGCTATGCACGCAGCCTTTTGGATTTCCGCGGACTTTGGAATGCAGAAAATCCAAGAGTGGCAGATATCCAGAAAATCCGGAGAAAATTGGAAAAGGTGCCACCGGGAACCATGTTAAGACTTGGAGGCATGACAGATTGCTTTCAGCCGGTGGAACGTCAGGAACAGGTTACCTATCAAACCATAGAACAGTTAAATGAATATGGCATTGGGTATCTGATTGTGACAAAATCCCATCTGGCAGGAGAGGAAAGATACCGGAAACTTTATGATCCGAAACTGGCACATATCCAGATTACCATTACCTGCTTTGATGATAAAAAGGCGCTTGGATATGAAAATGCAAGCAGTCCGTCAAAGCGGTTAAGGGCATTGTTAAAGCTACAGGAAGAGGGCTTTGATGTTACGTTACGATTGAGTCCTCTGATTGAAGAATATTTGGATTTTGATTACTTAAATAGGCTACCGGTAAATAAAGTTTTGGTAGAATTTCTTCGGGTAAATGGGTGGATGAAAAAATGGTTTCCGGATCTAGACTATCAGAACTATGTTTTGTGTCAGAGTGGATACTGGCATTTACCGTTGGAAGAAAAAATCAGGATATTGGAAAAAATTCATCTTCCGTTAACGGTCTGTGAAGATGTCACAGAACATTATGAATATTGGAAGCAGCATATCAATCCAAACCCAGTGGATTGTTGCAATTTAAGAAAATAAGAGACATAAGTGTAGGCGGTAGTATATCAATTTTGGTATGCTACCGCTTTTTTACGTTGGAGGTAAGCAGATGAAAAAAGAATACTTTTTACTTGGGATATTAAGCGTGATCTTGCTGGTAGCAGGAGTCTGGATTTGTCAGATTATCAGTGAATACCAAAAATCAGAACAGGAATATGAAAAGTTGCAAGAATATGTGAAAGTAGAAAAGAATACAAAAGAACCAGAAGATATGAAGCCGGAAACTACAGAAGATGATAAGGAAAAAGAAAAGCCGGAAGAAACCGTAACGGTCGATTTTGCAGCTTTACAGGAAATCAATCCAGATGTTGTAGCATGGATCAGAATTCCAGGGGTACTGGAATATCCAGTGGTAAGAGGGGGAGACAATTCCTATTATTTGAACCATACGGTGCAAAAAACTTACAATATTGCGGGCAGTATTTTTTTAGATTACCGGAATGAACGGGACTTTTCAGATAGTAAGAATATTATCTATGGCCATAATATGAAAGATGGAAGTATGTTTCATGTATTGAGAAATTATCAGGATATTGATTTTTTCCAGAAGCACACGGATATGGAGGTTTATTTACCGGATGGAAGAACTTTGAACTATCAGATTACAACTTGTGAACAGGTGTCGGCAGATAGTGAGATTTATCAGATAGAAAGAGGATATGTTGAGGATAATAAGGGAAATGAAATCATATTGTCTACCTGTAGTGCAAAAGCAAATGTCAGAATTATTATAAAAGCATATTTGAAAGAAAAAACATCATGAAGATACCAGAAACAAGATATTAAAAAAGCAGATTGGAAAAGGAGGATACTAGGTGTATTTAATTGAAATTGATACAAGAAAATTTGATTTTCAAGGAATATCACATGAAGAATATCTGGAGTTTTTTGGATATCGAGGCATTAAAAAAAATAAGTAGTTGTATTTACGCAGTAACAAAAACAGGACTGACTTTACCAACAATTAGAATTATTTCGGATAATTATAAAGATTAAAACGATGAATCAAAATAGACAGGATGTGAGCAGAACCATTTTATCACTAAGTTTTTTTGATGATGTGCAGTTTTCTAGAAAAGTAAATGAATTCCTTCCTTTATTGTGAAAAAAATATCCATTCTGTCAAAAAAATATTGTGAGAAATGGAAGATTATGGTAAAATGGGCTAAATAAAAAATGCATTAAAAGCATTTGAAATGTAATTCCAAAGATAAGGAGGGGAATGATTTGTAATGAAATATAAAAAAGTCGTTGCAGTTCTGCTTG
>ENA-OQAN01000757-OQAN01000757.1-human-gut-metagenome-genome-assembly--contig:-NODE-757-length-15945-cov-1.761158_pt1 | contig 15945 bp, 25 predicted proteins | sample MGYA00242735_ERZ504527 | MGnify/ENA primary metagenome ERZ504527 (study PRJEB26092, sample SAMD00036230) | human gut metagenome | host: Homo sapiens | study: EMG produced TPA metagenomics assembly of... | reverse complement strand
AAAATAAGGACGGTAGTTTTCCTCGTAAGTTTAAAGATGACTTTTCTATTGTAGACAAGAGTGGGGAAGTACCCCTTCGGCAACTTTGCCATTGGTTATGGGATATAATATTTTAAGGATAAACGGTATTTGGCAAGTGCAAAACATACGGTGGAGTATTTGGAAAAGGAATTGATTTCGAAGTCCGATTATTTTTCTTCTACTTTGGATGCTAATTGCGAGGATAAAGAGGCATCTTTGTATGCGTCAACTGCCGCTTACTATCTGGCTTTAGCTACAAAAGGAGCTGAACGAGCCCATTATGCTGGGTTGGCGAGGAAGGCAGCTTATTTTGCATTGTCATGGTACTATACATGGGATGTCCCTTTTGCCCCCGGTCAGATGTTGGGTGATTTAGGGTTGAAAACTAGAGGCTGGGGAAATGTTTCTGTAGAAAATAACCATATTGATGTCTTTATCTTTGATTTCGCTGACGTATTGAACTGGTTGGCAAAAGAATATAATGAAAAGCGTTTTTCGGATTTTTCTCAGGTAATCAGTACATCAATGCGTCAGTTGTTACCCTATGAAGGGCATCGATGTGGTATTGCCAAAACAGGATATTATCCGGAGGTTGTCCAGCATACTAACTGGGACTACGGTAAGAATGGTAAAGGCTATTATAATGATATTTTTGCTCCGGGATGGACAGTGGCTTCATTGTGGGAATTATTTTCTCCGGGACGTGCCGAGAAGTTCTTGAAAAAATAGTTTGAAAATTGATAATTTATTATGATGTTAAGTGATTAGCATTTCATTTAAAACTTGATTTTCTTTTCTTTTGTAGGGAAAGGTATGTCCTTTTTCAGAAAATCAGCTTTCTCTTTAAGGAAGGATACCTGAAGTATATTAAAAAGCCGGGGATTGTCTTTACAGATGTTCCCGGCATAATTTTTTACCGTCACTGGCATTATTGTTCTGACTTTACATCTCTTATTGAGTAAAACAAGTAAAAGAAAGAATTTCTCTATGTTAAGATAACAGTTTACTTTAAATTCTTAACTTTGTTCCCCTTGAAAAATGATTGTTACAAGATAATTTAACAGCTAAAATGCAACAATATAAAAGACCGGAAGCTATAAAACGTATGAATGAGTTGGCGGGTAGCCGGAAGCCTTTCCTTTTTATTATAGATTATAAACAGCAGTGTTCTTTGATAGAGGAAATAAGCCGGATTGATTCTACCGTTGCCGTTATAACTTTAATGGAGTGAAAAATGTGGATACTGTAACAGAAAGTTACAGTGGGCGGATAGGCTGGAACTTTGTTCCAATGTCTTTGGCAGACTACCGGCAGGCTTTTGAAATCGTAAAACGGAATATTCTGGCAGGTAACAGCTATCTCGCTAATTTGACTTGCAAAGTTCCTGTCAGTACTAATCTTACTTTGGAGGATGTGTTCCGGTACTCCAAAGCGCTTTATAGACTTTGGTTGAAAGATAAATTGGTCTGTTTCTCACCCGAAATTTTTGTTCGTATAGAAGATGGCGAGATAAAATCTTTCCCCATGAAAGGAACGATTGACGCTACCTTACCTGATGCGGAAAAACTGTTGATGGATGATCCTAAAGAAACTGCCGAACATGCTACTATTGTAGATCTGATTCGTAATGATTGAGTATGGTGGCGGAACAGGTGAGAGTTGTCCGGTATCGTTATTGTGACCGGCTTGAAACCAATAAGGGGCCTATCTTTCAGACAAGCTCCGAAATATGTGGTGTCTTGCCCGATGATTACCCGTCGCATATAGGAGATATTATATTTCGTTTGTTACCGGCCGGTTCCATAACTGGAGCGCCCAAATCCAAGACGATAGATATTATTGAAGAAGCGGAGAGTTATGAGCGTGGATTTTATACGGGTATAATGGGCTATTGTGACGGCAGGACTTTAGACAGTGCGGTGATGATCCGTTTTTTAGAACAGGAAGGAGAGAATCTTTATTATAAGGCGGGGGGAGGAATCACTTCAAAGAGTGATTTACAAAGTGAATATAATGAAATGATACAGAAGATTTATGTACCCATTTATTGAAACTATACGGATAGAACAAGGAAAAGCGTGTAATTTGTCTTATCATAATGAAAGACTGAACAATACCCTTCATCATTCTGGCCAGACTGTGCCGGCATAGAATTAGGTGAATACCTGAAATTGACACCGGAGATGAGCGGAATGAAATGTAGGGTGATTTATGATGGCGGTGGAATAAAAGAAATTAGTTATGAAGCCTATCAGATGCGTCCGGTACATTCTTTGCAGTTGGTTTATTCGGATGATATAGATTATACTTATAAAAGTACAGACAGGGAAGCTTTAAACCGGCTTTTGCCTGCCGTGGAGAACGGATGATATTTTAATTGTCAGACGCGGACTGCTGACTGATACTTCCATAGCTAATATTGCCTTGTTTGATGGTAAGGATTGGTTTACACCTAAATTACCTTTGTTGAGAGGAACTTGCCGTACAGCATTGATTGACAGCGGAATTAATAAAAGAAAAAAATATCCGGCCGGAAGAACTATTCTTCTTATTCTTTTGTTAGGTTATTTAACGCTATGATTAAATGGGGAGCGTTGGAACTTTCTACCGGAACCATTTATGAATAATAAGAAAGAAGGTGGAATTTTGAAGATTTTTGTTTGTTTCCTTAAATAATTTGCTATATTTGCAAAAAAAATATAAATACAGGTAGGGTATGAGATTGCGGACAGTTGCCAAGTTGGGTATGGTGCTATCAGTGGTATTGTTTTGTACGGCTGTGGGCTTTTACGGCTTTGCTAAATTAAGCCTGACGGATAAGAGTCGTGAGATCAATCTCTTCTCACTTGTACCGGCTGATTGCATCGGTGTGTTGGAGAGTGATAATATTAATTATTTTCTGAATGAATTTCCTCAACTGAATTATTCTGAAGAATTGGGTAATTTCCAGTTTCCCGGTTTATTTAATTATGTGTTGGGAGGTTTGAACGAATATACCACTAATACTGCTCATGGTCTGAGCAGTAAGATGAGCCGGGTGGTGGTCAGTTTCCATTCTCCGGGTACTCCGCGTGACAGGTGGTATATTTCCGTATGGGCTGATGATAAGGAAACATTGGAGATATGTTGTTAGAGAGAACTCCGGGAAGTTTTTCACCTAAAAAAGAAAAATACAGAGGAAAAAATATAGCAGTCTATCCGTTGGGCAATAATGATTTTCTAGCTGTCTATAGTGAGGCGGGGTTCTATGTGGTGAGTTATCAGAAAAGTTTGATAGAGAAAGTGATTGATGCGCGTGAGGATGAGGAGAAAGCATTGAGCAATGATCGTGTTTGCCAAAGCGATGCAGAAAAAGAAAACGCATAATTTCCTGACTTTATACGGACGTACACCGTCTATGCCTTTCCTGCAGGATAATAGTAGCTGTTGGAGTGAGTTTGATTTTCACATGAACAGCGATGTGGTGTATCTCACTGGAGATACTTTTATGCCTGATTCATGCGGTTGTGTGAACCAGATGGCCGAAAAATTGAAAAATATTCCAGATATAAGGGAAGATAGTTTGATTATTTCTGCTGATAAAGATTCCATGGCAGATTATATGGAAGAGGCATACGAAAGAAATAGCAGGACATTGTTCAATGAATGTGTAGCTAATCTTTCACGTGACGCAGCCTTTATGCTTGTGGCGGACATGAACAAGATTTCCCGCAACCCGGAACGTTTCGAGCCTTATTTGCCGGCATTTCTGTTGGAAAATGCTCCTTTATTCCATTCGTTTATTCTTTCAACCCAATTGTCAGTTGTAAACGATCGGCTTTCCCATATCATGGTGCTGACATATAAAGATTAGCGCAACTTATGTTGGTGGAAGTGAGGGGCCACTTTGTTTCTAAAATAAAATAACGAGATAACAGTGAGTGCAGCTCCGAATAGATAAGCCATCTTGAAGGTGGCTATTTCTGCTATATATCCGCCCAATAACATGCCGGCGCCTATACCTACATCCCACGAAGTCAAGTAGGTGCTGGTTGCCGTACCACGCTGGTTGTTGGGGGCCAAGTTCACAAACAGCGTGTTATAGGCAGGAAACATGGTTCCGAACCCAATACCTAGTAAAAGAGCTATGGTGAACAGAAAATAAGTGGTCCATTGCAGACTCCATGTTGTCAGCCATCCGCATGAACTCAAACCGAAGAAAACAGAAGCAGACCAGATACAGGCCGGCTTCAATAACTTGAGTAACCATTCCCCGGTCTACCAGGCGTCCGGAGAAAAGACGGGAAACTGCCATTCCCAATGCCATAAAGGTGAAAAAGAAACCGGTAGATGCCTGGATACCTATTTGTTTGGCATACATTGCAACGTAATTGGTGGTCATGCCATAAGGGATGGATAGTAATAACAAACTGAAACCTGCCGGTATTCCTTTAAGCAAAATGAAACGGTCCAATGATATAGGTTCTCGTTTTACAGGAGGTTTGTAGGTGGTCTTTACCAATGAGGCGCAGAGAAATCCTATCAGGCAGGAACCTAATGAGCAACAGAAGATAAGCGTATAGTCTGCTCCTGCATCATGCAGGAAGAGTCCGGTCATCGGTCCGATGGACATGGCTATATTGTTTGCCAGCCCATAGTATCCTAATCCTTCCCCACGGCGTGAAGAAGGCATGATATCAATGACAATGGTATTTCCGCTGACTGTCACCATGCCGAACGATAACTCCGTGTATAATGCGGAATAAAATAAATAAGGTGAGTGTTCCTGCAATGAGATATCCTCCGAAGATGGCGGTAAAAGTGAAATAAGCCAACAGATAAAGCGGTTTGCGGGCAAAGGTATCTAACAGATAGCCGGAGAAAGGCCGTATGCACAGGGCGGCAATGGTGTAACAAGAAAGTACGGCCCCTATAGTTGTTTTGTTAGCGTCGAAAACTTCCGCCAAGTAGAAAGGTAATACAGGCATTAATAACCAGAATCCAAAGAATAATAGAAAATTGGCTGCCAGTATTTCTATATAATTTTTGGTAATCAGCTTGTCCTTCATGAGCAATAATGTGCTAATATGTCAATGTATCAATATGCTAATGTGGCAATATGTTAATATGCCAATTGACCGCGTTCTATTCCGCATGGCAATTGGCATATCAGCACATGGTCACATTGACACATTATTAATTGGCTGCTTCGAATTCTTTCAAGAAGCGAGTATCGTTTTCAGAGAATAATCGTAAATCGTTTACACGATATTTCAAGTTGGTGATGCGTTCAATACCCATACCTAGCGCATAGCCTGAGTAAACTTTGCTGTCAATGCCGTTGGCTTCCAATACATTCGGATCCACCATACCACATCCCAGAATTTCCACCCAGCCTGTGCCTTTACAGAACGGACAACCTTTTCCGCCGCAAATATTGCAACTGATATCCATTTCGGCACTTGGTTCGGTGAACGGGAAATAGGACGGACGCAAACGGATTTGAGTATCTTCGCCGAACATTTCTTTGGCAAACAATAGCAATACCTGCTTTAAATCAGTGAATGATACATTCTTGTCAATGTAGAGTGCTTCCACTTGATGGAAGAATGCATGGGCACGATAACTGATCGCTTCATTGCGGTATACACGTCCCGGACAGATGATGCGGATAGGAGGTTGCGAATGTTCCATAGCTCTTGCCTGTACGGAAGAAGTGTGAGTGCGAAGCACGATGTTCTTTTTCACATCTTCCTGACTGGCTTCGATGAAGAAAGTATCTTGCATATCACGTGCAGGATGGTCTTCGGCAAAATTCATGGCAGTGAATACGTGCAAGTCGTCTTCTATTTCGGGACCGTCGGCAATGCTGAAGCCCAGTCGATGGAATATATCAATAATTTCATTTTTTACAATGCTCAGCGGGTGGCGTGTTCCCAGTTCGATGGGATAAGCCGTACGCGTAAGATCCATTTCGGCGGCACCGTTATCTTGGGTTTCAAAAACTTCTTTCAATGTAGCGATACGTTCCTGAGCCTTGTTTTTCAGCTCGTTCAGTTTCATGCCCACCTCTTTTTTTCTGCTCGGCAGGTACGTTGCGGAAGTCTGCCATCAACTCATTAATCGCTCCTTTTTTGCTAAGATATTTAATGCGCAAGGCTTCCAATTCTTCCGCATTGGCTGCTTGCAAGCTTCAATTTCCTGAAGTAATTGTTCTATTTTAGCTAACATAGTTTCTTCTTTATTTTTTAATGACCGCAAAGTTAGCGAATTAAACCCATATATTTTGCTGAAAACTAAAAAAAACGATATTTTTGCATCGATTTTTTCTAAATATAGAAAATGAGAAAACTAATAATCGGAGTTTGTCTGCTTATGCTGATAAGCTCCTGTGAGGTGGAAAAAAGAAAATGGACCCTTCGAGACGCTTACTGAGGAGATTGATTCGCTGACTGCACCCCCGGACACAACAGAAGCGATGGCTGCGGTAGAGGAAGAACCAATGGTTCCCGCTACGGCCGACGAAAGTTTTGCCGACTTTTTCTACAATTTTGCCAGTGATGAAAAGTTACAATTGTCACGCATCGTGTTCCCTTTGCCGTATTATACAATGGAAAAGAAAGAGCACATTGAAAAGGACCAATGGAAACACGATCCTTTATTCAGCCGGCAAGATGCCTATACAGTTCTGTTCGATAAGGCGGAAGATATGGAAATGGAGAAAGATACGGGGCTTACCAGTGTCAAGATAGAATGGATTTACTTGAAGAAGGGAAAAATCAAGCGGTACTATTTTGAGCGTCTGAAGGGGCTGTGGAAACTGGAAGCCATAGATTTCGCGGATATGCCGAGAGAGGATACCGGTAAGGAGGACTTCTTTGAGTTTTATGAACGTTTTGCCAATGATTCGGTTTTCCAGTTGTCACGTTTGCACGAACCGTTGAAGTTTGTGACTGCTGATCCCGAAGACGAGTTTCAGATACTGGAAACGACTTTGGAGGCCGGACAATGGTTCGCATTCCAGCCTGTGTTGCCTCGTGAGAATTTGACAAATGTGAACTATGGCCAGAACGAGAATGTGCATTCCAATACGAAAGTGATTGAAATGAAAGGTTTTGGCAATGGATTTAATAATACGCTCTATTTTGAACGGCGGCACGGTCTATGGAACTGATGCAGTTTGAGGATCTGAGCGATTGATTGATTGTAAATGAAGGAAATAAAAGACTATTCTCTGTTGCCTCATAATACATTTGGTATGGATGTGAAGGCATCTTTGTTTGTGGAATATGAATCGGTGACAGAGCTGCAATCCATCTTGTCGGATAAAAACCTGATGGCCGGTAACTGGTTGCATATCGGCGGAGGAAGCAATTTGCTTTTTAAAGGTGATTATGCAGGGACTGTCCTGCATTCGGCTATCCGGGGGTATGAGGTGGTTGCTGAAAACGAACAGGAAATAGAGGTAAGGGCAGGAGCCGGTGAGGTGTGGATGATTTTGTGGCATATACCGTGAAGAACAGTTGGTATGGTGCTGAAAATCTGTCATTGATTCCGGTGAAGTGGGTGCTTCTGCCGTTCAGAATATCGGTGCGTATGGTGTTGAGGCAAAAGATTTGATTGTAAGTGTGGAAACCGTCGAGGTGGAAACCGGCAGGAAACGGATTTTTACCAAAGAGGAATGCCGTTATGCTTATCGTGAAAGCATTTTCAAGAAAGATTTGAAAGGTAAATATATAGTGACTTACGTCACTTATCGTTTAAGTAAGCAGCCGGTTTTTAATCTGGAGTATGGAAATGTGCGTGGCGAATTGGAAAAGCGAGGAGGTGAGGTGGCATTGGAGAATGTAAGGAAGGTGATTATTGCCGTGCGTGAAGCCAAGTTGCCCGATCCCCGGGTGCAGGGAAATGCCGGAAGTTTCTTTATGAATCCGATTGTTCCACGCAGGCAGTTTGAAATAGTACAGCAACAGTATCCTGATATGCCACATTATGAAGTGGATGGCAATCGGGTGAAGATTCCTGCTGCATGGATGATAGACCGTTGCGGCTGGAAAGGCAAACAAATAGGCGCGCGGGTGTTCATTCTAAACAGGCGTTGGTCTTGGTGAACTGTGGAGGCGCTACGGGAGATGAAGTGATTGCTCTTGCCAGACGGATACAGGAGTCTGTGCTTCAAAAGTTCGGGGTAGCTATCTCTCCCGAAGTGAATTTTATATAAAGTATAATATGAAGATTACAATACTAGGCAGCGGAACGTCTACGGGAGTACCCGAAATAGGGTGCAAATGTCCGGTATGTACCAGCAGCGATCCCCGGGACAACCGTTTGCGTTGTTCGGGACTGATAGAAACGGAAGGCTCCGGATTCTGATAGATTGTGGTCCCGATTTCCGTGAACAGATGATACGGTTGAACGATTTCAAACCGTTGGACGGTGTTTTGATTACTCACGAACACTATGACCATGTAGGAGGCTTGGATGATTTGCGTCCTTTCTGTCGTTTTCGTGATGTGCCGGTTTATGCCGAACAATATACAGCAGAGCGTTTACGCCAGCGTATTCCTTATTGTTTTGCCGAACATCTTTATCCGGGAGTTCCCCGTATTACATTAGAGGAAATTGTTCCCGGTTCTCCTTTTATTATCGGCAATCCCGAAGGAAACAAAGTAGAAGTGACACCTCTTCGGGTAATGCACGGCAAATTGCCCATTTTGGGATACCGTATCGGCAAGATGGCATGGATTACCGATATGCTGACGATGCCCGGGGCTGAATATGATTTGTTGCAAGGACTGGATGTGTTGGTAATGAATGCATTGCGTCCCCAGACTCATAATACCCACCAGAATTTGAAGGAGGCTTTGGACAATGCACAAAGAATAGGAGCCGGGGAAACTTATTTTATTCACATGAGTCATCATATGGGATTACATGCTGATGCTGAACGGTTATTGCCGCCGCATGTGCATTTTGCATACGATGGAATGAGAATTAGTTTATAAAGCCGGCTTCAACGAATACCGGCACAATCCGTTCAATCCGCATTCCGAACATTTCGGTGTCCGTGCCATACAAACATATCTTCCGTGTAAAATAAGCCAATGATGTGCGGTGGGCACAATCTCCTTCGGAATATACTTCATCAGATATTTCTCGGTAGCCAGCGGTGTGGTGCAGGTTTGAGGAACCAGTCCGATGCGGTGGCTCACGCGGAACACATGTGTATCTACTGCCATGGCCGCTTTGTTGAATACTACACTTTGAATGACATTAGCCGTCTTGCGTCCCACTCCCGGCAGTTTAATCAGTTCTTCCAATGTTCCCGGTACTTCGCTATGAAAATCCTTCACCAGCATTTGCGCCATGCCTACTAGATGTTTTGCCTTGTTGTTGGGATAACTTACACTCCGTATGTATTCATAAATCACTTCCGGCGTCGAAGCAGCCAGTGCCTCAGGAGTCGGGAAATCCCGGTAAAGAGGAGGGGTGATCATATTTACCCGTTTGTCCGTGCATTGTGCACTCAGGATAACGGCTATCAACAACTCGAATGGGTTATTGTAATGAAGTTCAGTTTCGGCAACAGGTATCGTTTCTTGAAAATAAGCGATCACCTTGTTATAAAGTTCTTGTTTTTTCATATTACCTTCTTTTTTCGGTTGCAAATATAATTGATAAATCAATAAGGTAGAATTATTCGGGCAATTCATTTGTTTAGTTGAGTAAACTTCTTATATTTGCATAAATATATTAGATTTATGCAGCTTAACGTAAAGAATGAAACTTCTACATTGAAAGCTGTGGTGCTTGGACAACCCGGTTCCATAGGGAAGGTCCCCACGCTGGAAGAAACTTATGACGCCAAGTCATACGAGTCCGTATTGCATAACATATATCCCCATGAAGAAGATATTTTCAAAGAGATGAGATGCTTTGAAAGCGTATTGTTGAAATATGGGGTACAGGTCTATCGCCCGTGGACACTGGAGAATTGTAATCAGGTGTTTGCCCGTGATGTGGGGTTTGTGATTGACGACAAGATTATTGTTTCCAACATCATCCCCAACAGGGAAGATGAGAAGGAAGCTTACGAAGTGGTCTATAATCAGATAGCTTATAACAAGATTTTCAACCTTCCCGAAAAGGCGCACGTAGAGGGAGGTGATGTGGTGCTTTACAATAATATTGTGTTTGTAGGCCTTTATACCCAGCCCGATTATCCGCAGATGAAGACGGCACGTACCAACCGATATGCTTTTTCCTTTCTGAAAGAAATCTGTCCGGGGAAGATATTCATCCCCTTGGAGCTGAAAAAACATAATACAGATCCACGTGCGGGGATTCTGCATCTGGATTGTACCTTTATGCCGGTAGGGAAAGGGCATGCGATTATTTATAAGGACGGATTTATGTATCCTCAGGATTATCATACTCTGCTCGATTTGTTCGGCAGGGAGAATGTATTTGAAATAACGCGGGAAGAGATGTACTATATGAATACGAATGTCTTTTCCATCTCTCCTGAGGTGGTGGTTTCTGAAAAGAACTTTATCCGCCTGAATACCTTTATGGAAGAGGTATGGGGAATGACGGTAGAGCGTGTACCTTATTATGAAATATCTAAGATGGGCGGACTGTTGCGCTGCTCCACCTTACCATTAATCCGAGAAAATGACTAAACAAACAACAAACCACATTTTGATGGTGGAACCCGTAGCCTTCGGTTCAATGAAGAAACAGCGGCTAACAATTATTTCCAGCAGCGGACAGTTGCGGCAGGTGAGACAGTACAAGCTTGTGCCTTGAAGGAATTTCGGGGCATGGTGGATAAGTTGCGTGCAAACGGCATAGAGGTAATAGCGGTGCAGGATACCCCGATACCTCATACTCCGGATTCCATATTTCCGAACAACTGGGTGTCCTTTCACGACGACGGAACGGTGGTGCTGTATCCTATGTTTGCGGAAAACCGCAGGGCGGAAAGACGGGCGGATATTTTGCAGCGGATAGAGTCGGAGGGGTTCAGCATCCGCCGGAAGGTAGATTATACAGGTTTTGAGGAAGAAAACCGCTTTCTGGAGGGGACCGGGGGAATCATTCTGGACCGAGTGAACCGTTATGCATACGCGGCTTTGTCGCAACGGGTGGACGAAGCATTATTGGGTCGGTTCTGCAAGGAACAGAACTTTATTCCAGTGCCTTTCGCGCTATCAGACTGTAAACGGACAACGTCTGCCCATTTATCATACCAACGTCATGATGTGTGTGGCAACAGATTATGCGGTCGTTTGTCTGGACAGCATTGATGACGTGGAAGAGCGTGAGCAGGTTTGCCACATCTTGCGGCAGACAGGGAAAGAAATCATCGCCATCTCCGAGGAACAGATGCATCACTTTGCCGGAAATATGCTTCAGGTGGAGAACGGGAAAGGTGCATTGTTTCTAGTGATGTCTCAAAGTGCTTACGATTCGTTGGATGAAGGCCAGTTACAACGGCTGTCTAAGTATAACGCGTTGCTTCCCATGCCCATCCCTACCATTGAAACTTTGGGAGGAGGAAGTGCCCGTTGTATGATGGCGGAAATATTCTTGAAGAAAGAAAAACATTAAATAATAAAAAGCTTATGGATGCAAAATTATCGGCAGCTCAATTAATGGAGCTTGAGAACAAACATGGAGCACACAATTATCATCCTGTTCCTGTGGTATTGGATAAAGGAGAAGGTGTGTTTGTATGGGATGTGGAAGGAAAGAAATATTATGATTTCCTTTCCGCTTATTCGGCGGTGAACCAAGGACATTGTCATCCGCGTATTATTGATACGTTGGTAAAACAGGCGCGAAAGCTGACTTTGACTTCACGCGCTTTTTATAACAGCCAGTTGGGACGGTATGAAGAATTTGTCACCCGTTATTTCGGATATGACAAGGTTTTACCGATGAATACGGGAGCCGAGGCGGTAGAAACCGCATTGAAGCTTTGCCGCAAATGGGCGTATGAAGTAAAAAAGCTTCCCAAGGATACGGCGGAAATCGTTGTATGCCGGAATAATTTTCATGGGCGTACTACCACTATCGTTTCTTTCTCCATTGATCCGGACGCTTACAATAACTACGGACCTTTTACTCCCGGCTTTGTTGTGATTCCTTACAATGATGCCGAAGCGCTGGCGAAAGTGCTGGACGAACATCCCCATGTGGCCGGATTCCTGGTTGAGCCATTCAGGGAGAAGCAGGTGCTTATGTACCCGATGAGGGATATTTGAAAAAATGTTACGACTTGTGTCGTGCCCACAATGTACTTTTTATAGCCGATGAAGTGCAGACCGGCATTGCCATACAGGCAAATTGCTGGCTTGTGACTATGATGAATGTTCATCCGGATATCCTGATTTTGGGAAAGGCTTTATCGGGTGGGCCTGTCCTGTTTCTGCAGTATTATCATGCAATGAAGTGATGGATGTTATCCGTCCGGGGCAACATGGCTCCACTTTTGGCGGAAATCCTATTGCTGCGGCAGTGGCTGTTACGGCGCTGGAGGTGGTACGGGACGAACAGTTGGCGGACAGGGCATACAGACTGGGATTGATATTCCGGGAAGAGATGAGAAAACTGTGTGAAACATCTCGTGTGGCTTCTTTTGTCCGGGGCAAGGGATTGTTGAATGCGTTGATAATCAATAATGATGAAACGAAGGATTTGGCGTGGGAAATTTGCTTGAAATTGGCCGAAAACGGCTTGCTGGCCAAACCGACACATACGAATATTATTCGTTTTGCTCCGCCATTGGTGATTACAGAGGAACAATTAAAGGAGTGTATCGAAATTATAAAGAAGACGATTGCTTTGTTTGAATAAAGGATTTTTTATCCTGTCTTTTAGGGGTGGATTCAATCTGCCCCTCTAATCGTTTTCACTGATACCCACCTGTTTATGACGCTTCATCTTTCACTGTTCTATACTGTTTGGCAATCAAGGAAGTATAGAAAAAGTAATTATTTGATGAGGCTGTTCTTCTTGATAAGAATATTTAATGCAGTTATATCCGGTTAACTCGGAAATAATTTCTATCTTTGCACCCCGAATTAAAAAATAGACGTATGATGCCGTGAATAGCGGTCGTGTATTCTAGAACACCACGTAAAAAACAGGAGAAATGAAGAATAATAACACTGTATCTGTATCGTTCATGTTGCTTGGCATACTGTTTTGTGTATGTCTTGTCGCAGCAAATTTATTGGAGACCAAAGTAGTCCAGATCTGGAAAATTACGGCAACTGCCGGATTGGTTGTATTTCCTATCTCTTACATTATCAATGATTGTATAGCCGAAGTATGGGGCTTCCGCAAGGCACGTCTTATCATCTGGATGGGCTTTGCCATGAATTTCATGGTGGTAGCTTTGGGGCAGCTTGCCATTCTGATGCCCGCAGCTCCGTTTTGGGAAGGAGAGGAGGGCTTCAACTTCGTTTTCGGCATGGCGCCCCGCATCGCTGTAGCCAGTCTGACCGCTTTCTTGGTCGGCTCTTTTCTGAATGCCTATGTCATGAGTAAAATGAAGCTGGCCTCGGGGGGAAAGAACTTTTCACTTCGTGCTATCACTTCTACCTTGGTGGGTGAGAGTGCCGATTCCATGATTTTCTTTCCTGTTGCCTTCGGAGGTTTGATGCCTGCCGGTGAACTGATAAAGATGATGGTTATTCAGGCGGTGCTCAAGACACTCTATGAAATTATTATCCTGCCTGTTACCATCCGTGTGGTAAATTACATCAAGAAGGTGGATGGCAGTGATGTCTTTGATGAGCATATCTCATACAATGTATTAAAAATCAAAGAACTTTAATAAGTTGCTGATGTGTCAGTGTGCCGGTTGGCCAATTACCATGCGGTATATGGCGCAGCATATCCACATAGCGCGGCAATTGGCACATTAGTAAATTGAAAAATTATCAACAATGAATAAAAGTGACGCATTGGTTGTGTTCAGCGGAGGGCAGGACTCAACCACGTGCCTGTTTTGGGCAAAAAAACATTTCCGCAAAGTGTATGCTTTAAGTTTTATCTATGGACAAAAGCATGTGAAGGAAGTGGAGCTGGCCCGTGCTATTGCCGGAAAGGCAGGTGTGGAGTTTAAAGCGATGGATGTTTCCTTTATAGGCAACCTGGGTAAAAATTCGCTGACAGATACTACGATAACGATGGATGAGGTGAAGCCTGCCGATAGTTTCCCTAATACGTTTGTGCCGGGGCGGAATTTGTTCTTTCTGAGCATTGCAGCTGTCTATGCACGCGAATTGGGGATCAATCATATCGTGACCGGTGTGTCGCAGACAGACTTCAGCGGTTATCCCGATTGTCGGGATGCTTTTATCAAGTCACTGAATGTGACGTTGAACCTTGCCATGGACGAGCAGTTCGTGCTTCACACTCCGCTGATGTGGATTGATAAAGCGGAAACATGGGCGTTGGCGGACGAATTGGGCGTGCTCGATTTGATCCGGCATGAAACGTTGACTTGCTATAATGGCGTACAGGGAGATGGCTGCGGTCATTGCCCGGCCTGTAAGCTCCGTCGTGAAGGATTGGAAAAGTATCTGGAGATAAAGGCGGAAAGAGAGAAACGATAGGATAAATGAATGTGTTTTCTCCTTGTATGAAAGGTGTTTTCTTTTTGCCGAGTATATTGTTTCACTTTAGTGAGCAGGTTTTATCACTAGAGTGAAGAAATTTCATCACTTTAGTGGTACAACTTCATCACTCTAGTGAAACGATCTGCTCGAAGCGGGGAGAGAATTTCTTTTCTAAGGTATGATAGAGAAAACATGAATATGAAAAAAATAACTTTAATGGAAAGAAAAGATGAATTGACCCTTCTCGGGGCGAAGACCGAGTACAGGCAGGATTATGCTCCCGAAGTGTTGGAGTCCTTTGTGAACAAACATCCCGGAAACGACTATTGGTACGTTTTAACTGTCCCGAATTTACCAGCCTGTGTCCTATTACAGGACAGCCCGATTTTGCGGAAATCCGTATCTCCTACCTGCCTGATGTGAAAATGGTGGAGAGCAAGAGCTTGAAGCTGTATTTGTTTAGTTTCCGTAATCATGGCGATTTTCATGAAGATTGCGTGAATATCATCATGAAAGATTTGATTAAGCTGATGGATCCTAAATATATTGAGGTGACGGGCATTTTTACTCCGCGCGGTGGTATTTCCATTTATCCGTATTGTAATTACGGCCGTCCGGGTACTAAGTATGAGGAATTGGCGGAGTATCGGATGCGTAATCACGATTTATAGTTGTATCTCTTGGAATGAATAGAGAGATTGTGGACTCAAATATTTGCTGGTTCTGAAAATTTGTTCTATTTTTGCACTCCGAAAAAAGGAGAGGTGCTCGAGTGGTTGAAGAGGCACGCCTGGAAAGCGTGTATACCCCAAAAGGGTATCCGGGGTTCGAATCCCCGTCTCTCCGCGAAAGTAGAAAAGTTAAAGTTGTAGATTCTTGAATTTGAACGATTCAAGAATTTTTCTTTTTCTAGTATTTTCCTTCATCTTTTCAAGGAGCTTATGTTAAATTGGAATCCGGTAATTTGATTTATGAAGACAATTTCGATATATGATTCGTTGCTTGTTTTAGGGCGTGGAATAGGACAAGTCATGTTTCAGAATAATGCGTTGTCCGGTTTGTTAATGTTGGTCGGAATTTTTCTGAACTCGTGGCAGTTGGGAGTATTAGCGGTAGGCGGTAATATAATAAGCACGTTGGCGGCTTGTATCTCAGGTTATGGACGTGACGATATAAAGAATGGACTGTATGGTTTTAACGGCACATTGATAGGTATAGCAGTCGGAGTTTTCATGCAGCTGTCTTTGTGGTCTTTGCTGCTCATGGCGGTAGCTTCATGTTTTTCTACTTGGATAGTACGGCTTTTCAGCCG
>ENA-OQAN01000756-OQAN01000756.1-human-gut-metagenome-genome-assembly--contig:-NODE-756-length-15945-cov-1.782526_pt1 | contig 15945 bp, 21 predicted proteins | sample MGYA00242735_ERZ504527 | MGnify/ENA primary metagenome ERZ504527 (study PRJEB26092, sample SAMD00036230) | human gut metagenome | host: Homo sapiens | study: EMG produced TPA metagenomics assembly of... | reverse complement strand
GAAAGAAAAGTTGAGAATCAAGATTGAGTAGAAGAAAGGTGGACGGATTATTAGTTTGTCTGGATAGAGGGATCGATATGGTTGTAGGAAGGATATGAAGAGGCAGTTTTATAAATACGTTAATAATAAGTTTGTTAGTAAATAAGGTCGGATGAGGCTTTGTTTATAAGGAAAACGCTCGTTGTGAAACGGGCGTTTTTGATTTTGTATCAGTATGTGTTTAAAAGTAAATCCTACAAAAAACGTCTATTCGGTGAAGAATAGAACGTCTTTTTATAGAATGGAATGAAGTTTACAAACGATAGTCGGCTAAATCATCTGCTTTTATTTTACGGATGAAATTTGAAATGTTTTTCTATTTCAGCTTCTGCATAGTTTACATATACATGGGCTGACTTGGCGAACAATTCAGGTGCTTTTGTCGCATCTTGGATAAGAAGATGTGACATGATGCATACGGCAGCCATTTCATAAAGACGGCGTGCAACGAAATCAAGCAACTCTTGATTCTGGGCCTCTTTTACTGCATTAGTGCATGCGTCAAATTTGTTGGCCATTTCTTTCACACGGTCCATCAGCAGTTGCATTTCTTCACTGCAAGGAATAGCCTCGTAATTACGCAAGGTTGCGATATAAGAACCGTTGGTTACATAACGGATAGCGGCTACAGTCTGCAACTGGGTCGTTCCTTCGTAAATGCTGGTGATGCGTGCGTCGCGATAGATGCGCTGGCAAGCATATTCCATCATGAAACCTGAACCACCGTGAATCTGGATACAATCGTATGCATTTTGGTTGGCATATTCAGAGTTCATACCCTTGGAAAGCGGAGTAAAACTGTCTGCTAGCTTGGCGTAGACTTTTTGTTCCTGACGTTCTTCAGGAGTCAGTTTGCGTTCGCGGGCAATATCATCCAATGCTTTGTAAATATCCACATAGCGTGAAGTCTGGTAAAGCAATGCACGGCCTGCATCCAGTTTGGCTTTCATGATAGACAGCATGTCATATACTGCTGGGAAATCGATGATGGCTTTTCCGAACTGCTTACGTTCTTTGGCGTATGCCAGTCCTTCGTTGTAAGCGGCTTGTGACAAACCTACTGACTGGGCGGCGATACCCAGACGCGCACCATTCATCAAGGCCATTACGTATTTAATCAAACCGAGCTTACGGTCACCGCAAAGTTCGGCTTTCGCGTTCTTGTAAACCAGTTCGCAGGTAGGAGAGCCGTGGATACCTAATTTATTTTCGATGCGGCGTACATCTACACCTCCTTCGTTTTTGTCATAGATGAACATAGACAAACCACGTCCGTCTTTGGTTCCTTCTTCGCTACGTGCCAATACCAGGTGAAGATTAGCGTCACCGTTAGTGATGAAACGTTTCACACCGTTCAGACGCCAGCAGTTGTTGGCTTCATCGAAAGTAGCTTTCAGCATTACTGACTGAAGGTCGGAACCGGCATCGGGTTCGGTCAAGTCCATAGACATGGTTTCACCCGCACAAATACGGGGAATGAAACGGCTGTGCTGGTCTTCGTTACCGAACTCATACAGCGTTTCGATACAGTCTTGCAAAGACCAGATGTTTCCGAATCCCGCATCGGCAGCGGCAACAATTTCCGCGCACATGGTGTACGGGGTGATGGGGAAGTTCAAGCCACCGAAACGACGAGGCATGGTCATACCGTTCAGTCCGGCTTTTACCATAGCGTCGAGGTTCTGCTTGGTTCCTGAAGCATATTCCACACGTCCGTTTCCACAGTGAGGACCTTCTTCGTCTACCCCTTCGGCATTGGGAGCGATAGTTTCACCTGTAATCTCACCTGTGATCTCCAGAATCTTATCGTAAGAGTCCATTGCATCGGCATAATCCTGCGGTGCATAATCGAACTCGTCTTTATCTCTATAGTCGCGCTCTTTCAGTTGGCAGATGCGCTCCATCATCGGATTGTTCAAGTGATACTTGAGTTCCGGTATATCGGTATAAAAGTTTGCCATTACTTACTGTTCTTTTTATAATACTTAATCAATTTCGGAACGACTTCTTCCACAGTGCCGTTAATCACATAGTCGGCAATGGTGTTGATCGGAGCGTTCGGGTCACTGTTTACAGAGATGATGATACCTGCATCCTGCATACCTGCGATGTGCTGGATTTGTCCGGAGATACCGCAAGCGATATACAGTTTGGGACGGACGGTTACACCCGTCTGACCAATCTGGCGGTCATGGTCTGCATAACCTGCATCGACAGCTGCACGGCTGGCACCCACTTCGGCGTGAAGTTCTTTGGCCAGTTCGAACAATTTGTCAAAACCTTCTTTAGATCCCATTCCGTACCTCCGGCAATCACGATAGGTGCGCCTTTCAGGTTATGTTTGGCTTTTTCTACATGGCGGTCGATGACTTTTACTACATAGTCTGTTTCAGGAACAAACTTGGCAACGTCGTGGTTCACCACTTCTCCCTGGTAGCTTTCATCCAGAATCTCTTTCTTCATCACGCCTTCGCGAACGGTCGCCATCTGCGGACGGTGCTCGGGGTTGACAATGGTTGCAACGATGTTACCACCGAAGGCGGGACGAATCTGATACAACAGATTTTCGTAAGTGATGCCATTTTTCTTGTCTTCGTGGGTACCGATTTCCAACTGGGTACAGTCGGCAGTCAGTCCGCTAGTCAATGCGGAAGATACACGTGGTCCCAGATCGCGGCCGATAACGGTAGCGCCCATCAGACAGATTTGCGGTTTTTCTTCTTTAAACAGATTCACCAAGATAGAAGTGTGGGGCAGTGAAGTATAAGGGAACAGACCCGGAGCATCGAATACATGAAGTTTGTCTACTCCGTAGGGCAATACTTGTTTTTCAATTCCTGCAAGGCCGGTTCCGGCAGCGATTGCCTCAAGCTGGCAGCCTAACTGATTAGCTAATTTACGACCTTTGGTTAAAAGTTCGAGACTCACATCGGCACTGTTGTGCCTTCAATCTCGCAATATACAAATACATTATTCATAATCGTTATCCTATTGTATGGTTAGCTAACAGTTCGACAATCAATCCTTCCACATCCTGGTCGCTTCCTGTCATGGTCTTGCTTTCTTTTGCCTGGAAAACGATGTTTTCAATCTTCTTCACTTTGGTGGGAGAGCCTGACAGACCGCACTGCTTGGTGTCTCCTTCTACATCGGCCACACTCCATTCAGTGATATTCAGGTAAGGGAATTTTTCATATAGTTCAGCGTAAGGCAGTTCAGAACCGTCTTTAGTGATGGCTGCTTTTTCCTGTGCACCGAGAGCGCGTTTGTATTTCTGTAACAATTTGGCATTGCGCGGACGGCAGGGAGCTGCACTTCCGTTCACTGTCAGTACAATAGGCAGAGGACCTTCCACTGTTTCTACCCCGCCGTCAATATGGCGTTTTACAGTGATGCGGCGGGCAGTTTCGTCCACATTCAGAATTTCTTCCGTATAAGTAATCTGGCTTAACCCCAGTTTTTCCGCTACCTGCGGACCTACCTGTGCGGTATCACCGTCGATAGCCTGACGGCCACCGATAATCAGATCACATTCGCCTATTTTGCGGATAGCCGTAGCGATGGCGTATGAAGTGCCAACGTGTCAGCACCGGCAAAAGCACGGTCGGTCAATAAATATCCATTGTCTGCTCCTCTGTATAAACCTTCACGAATAATTTCGGCAGCGCGTCCGGGGCCCATGGTCAGGATAGTTACCGTAGAGCCGGGATGTGTGTCTTTCAGTCTGAGTGCCTGTTCCAAGGCGTTCAGGTCTTCCGGATTGAAGATAGCCGGAAGTGCCGCACGGTTGATAGTACCGTCAGCGTTCATGGCATCTTTCCCCACATTGCGTGTGTCGGGAACTTGTTTTGCCAGTACTACAATTTTTAAACTCATATACTTTAATATATTTGGTATTAGTAATATTCCGACGGCAAATTTACTTAAACAATTTGAGCGACAAAAGGATATGGGGAGAAAATATGCACAAAAAGGTGAGGTTTGAGCATGAATCGAGGAGGATACAAATGTTTTTATGATAATTCTATTGTAAAATAAAGCGGAAATGTTTGTTTAAGTGGAAAGTTTTTATGTTCTTTATAAAAAGTGATACAATGAAAACATTCACCTCCAAATGCAATCAAACTAAATGGCCTTCGTGGACTGTCTGTTTCTGATGATAGGGACAGACGGTATCTTTTTCATCATACATCTTTGAATTATCATGAGATATCCCTATTTTAAACTTAAAAAAATATATTATGAAAAGAACACTTAAAATGGCATTGATTGCCTCATTGGCAGTTGGTGGAAGTTATGTTTTGTATGGTTCTCAAAACAAAGAAGAATTGTCCGATTTAGCTTTGTCAAATGTGGAGGCCTTGACTTTAGGTACGAAAGATTGTATGTATCAACGTAATTCACGTTGTTATGAACTCGTTGTAGGTCCTCCGGGAAAACCTGTTATTATTGAGACAAGTAAGGAAGCAAATTGGGTAAATCGATATACCATTCCTGAGTAATTAGACATTTATGTAATACGGGACAAAATAAATAGGCATTAAGCATTTGTTTTGTCCCGTTTGAAGAGTATTAAAATTATGATTAAAATAAAATTGTATTATTCGATTGTTGCCATCCTTTTTTTATTTCCTGTGTCAGTAACAAAGGAAATGACTTTTTATCTATTCCCACCAAACCGATCTATGGCTTTTATTATGATAAAGAAATTATCTCCAATGAGTTGGTTACATTCTCTTCTTTTGATTGTGGAATTCTTATGGTTCAACGTTGTAAATTTTCCGGTGAACCTATTTGTCAGATTCTAGAGGAACAGACAGGCGAAAGAGTGGGTAGCTTTGGAAGCAGTGGACAAGGGCCTGGAGAATTTATAGCTGCTGAATTTATTGGAAAAACAGAGGGAGACGATACTTTATATTTTGTTAATTTGCCTTCTACTGTCCTGTTGTATGCACGGGAGGAAAAGAGTGCTGATTCACCGATGGTGACTGGTAGGCAAGTACGCATTGGAACACCAAAGCATGAGTGTGCTTCTTTCTCAATATACCCCTCGGTTGTACTTGTTAAATTGTGAATCGGAATGTAATGTTGAAATATTTGAGATGGATGATATCCTGAAAGCAAAATTATGAAAATCCTGCTTTATGTGTTGTTGGCTTTTGGGGTATTTTGTTTCTTCTCGTGTAAAAGGATAGAAAAGGAGCAGTTGACTTTTTTGATGAAAGAATGGACTCGAAAAGAAATTCTCTTTCATGATAGAGCTGTTTTATGCTGGGAGACAATATACACCATTCATTGGATTCACGACATTGGGGATTGGTGCCTGATGATTTCATTGTGGGTGTAGTACAATGGATTTGGTATTCAAAAGATGAAGAGCAAAATTCAATTCGTTGGAATCGAATCGGTAGAGTAGATTGAAATAAGAGATGCGAAAGGTTATAGTTCTATGCTTGTTCGGATAAAAACGTATAAATGATGCGTTGTGATATATGTTGTATGAAAAGTTTTTGTTAATATTGTCATCATTATGAGTTTGTTTTTGTTGTATGATGAAATAATAACTGAAGAATTATGAAGAAAGTATTGTTTTTATTCGTCTTTTTGCTTCTGAGTGTAGGAGCTATGGCGCAAAAGGTAATTTACGATGAAACCAACCAGACCGGAGTGCGTACAGTGGTATGCGAGGGTATGAATCTGGGTGTTTCCAATAATATGGACGTATATGTGGCACTCGCTGGATTTCAGTATAAAAGTACCATACGTTATTCGCTGGCTGTTACTATCGGGTCGGGGCATGAGGTGGAAATTCTTAATGACAGTAAGTGTGTCCTGACGTTGGATAATGGAAAGACATTAGAGCTGCCTACGGTAGCAGGCGGCGCTTCCGTATTGCAGCATGTAGATGTGGAGATGAGTGATGTGTATCAAAGTTTCCGCCGTTTTGCCTATTATAATATAAAGGCTAAAGAATTGAAGAAAATCAGCAAAAACGGTATTGTACAAATGGATATACAGTTATCTCCCGAAAACTATTCCATTGCATTTAATCAGGATGTCTTGGGAAGTATGCTGACTGGTTCTATGTCATTAATAAATAATATGTTTGGTAAATAACTTCTCTTTTCATATTTTATGGTTCAGCCTTTTCTTCTCAGAAGGAGAGGCTGTTTTGTTTTTGAAAGTCAAAGGGTTAAACAAAACGTTGCTTCATGTGTTTTCCTAATGTTTTTTAATGTGATAAACTTATGAGGAAAATACGTAGATGGGGAGCATGGCTCCTTTTAATCATTCCTTTGGCACTGAATGCCCAGCAGCGGACCGAAAAATTATTGAATGTACCCTTGCCGGAACATTGGCAAGAAGAGGATGCGATGTTTCAACAACAGCTTCCGGTGGATGACCATTGGTGGACTGTATTTCAGGATGCCACACTGGATTCATTGATTCATGTGGCTGTCAGGCAGAATCCGTCTGTCCTTACTGCCTTGAATCGTATAGATATGGCGAAAGCGAATCTGAGGATAGCCAGAGGAGGCTATTATCCGGCTTTGTCATTGGATGCCAGGTGGAACCGCCAACAGACTAGTGGTAATACCGGTACGGGACAGCCTCAATCCAGAGTGGGGTATTATGATGCAACGGTTAATATGAGCTGGCAGGTGGATGTGTTCGGTTCCATCCGCCAACGGGTGAAAGCGCAGAAAGAAAATTTTGCGGCAAGTCGTGAAGAGTACAATGCGACGATGGTAAGTCTTTGTGCAGAAGTGGCGTCAGCCTATTTTAATTTGCGTGAGGCCCAACAGGAACTCAGTGTGTTACAGCGCAATGCTTTATCTCAAAAGGCGGTAGTGGATATAACTGAAGTGCGTTATAATACCGGATTGGCTTCCAAACTGGATGTGGCTCAGGCTAAATCGGTTTATTTATAGTACATTGGCTTCTATTCCTGCTACAGAATCCGGTATTATTCAATATATGAATGCGTTGGCTGTATTGCTCGGGCTTTATCCTCAGGATGTGAACGGCTGCACTGGAAACGGGAAAACCGTTAACCCGATTATATAGAGCCGGTAGGGGTTGGTCTTCCCGGACAATTACTTTTACGACGTCCCGATGTACGGGTTGCCGAACGTCAAGTCAATGCACAAGCAGCCCTGTTGGGAGCTTCTAAGACCGATTGGCTTCCCTCATTTTTTCTGAACGGTTCCTTCGGCTATGCTTCACATGATATGAAAGACTTTACTAAACGTAGCAGTATGACATGGAGCATCGCTCCCTCTATGAGCTGGACGATTTTTAATGGTGGCCAGCGTGCGAATAATGTACGCTTGCAGCGTGCACAACTGGATGAGACAATCAATCAGTTCAATACTACGGTTCTTACAGCAGTGCAGGAGGTGGATAATGCCATGAGTAGTTATAAGAATTCCATCAAACAGATTGTGGCATGTCGTGAGATGCTGAATCAGGGGAAAGAGGCATTTAAACTTCATTGGACTTATACAAACAGGGGCTGAGCCCTTTCCAAAATGTGTTGGATGCACAGCGTTCGTTACTGTCATACGAGAATTCATTGGTGCAGGCACAGGGATATTCATGCTTTGTCTGATTCAGATGTATCAGGCATTGGGTGGAGGCTGGTAGACTGTGACGGAAAAGTTGTTGAACTATAGAAATAATAAAAAACCTAACCCAAGATATGAAAAGAATAATGATAACTTTCGCATGGACGGTATGTGTGCTCACCGCCTGCGATAAAAATAAACCTTCTCAGACAGGAATGCAGGCATTGCCTATAGATGTAGCGAAACCTTTGGTGGAAAATGTGACGCTGACCAAAGATTATCCCGGTTATTTGGAAGCGGAATCCACTGTAGATTTGGTGGGACGAGTAAATGGAATTTTACAATCCAAGAATTTTGCACCTGGTTCCCGGGTACGTCAGGGACAGGTATTGTTTGTTATAGAACCGACACTTTATGAAAATTCAGTGAAACAAGCGGAAGCTGAATTAAAAACGGCTAAAGCCAATCTTGAATATGCTGTCAGTAGTTATCAACGTATGAAAGAAGCGATAAAAAGTGATGCGGTGAGCCGTATACAATATTTGCAGGCAGAAAGCCATGTCGTTGCTTGTGAGGCTGCCGTAAGTAATGCTGAAGCAGCTTTGAAAACTGCGCGTACCAACTTGAGTTATTGCTATGTCAAGGCTCCTTGTGATGGAGTGGTTGATGTATCAGCTTATTCTGTCGGAGCATACATCGGTGGTGCTTTGCAACCGGTTAAATTGGCTACTGTTTATAAGGATAACCGTATGTATTCCTATTTTAATATTGCAGATAACCAATATCTGACATATGAGCTGACCCAGGAGGCTGCCAGCAAGATTCCTGCAGAAACTCATTTTGTAACCTTGCGCTTGGGGACTGACGGGGCACAGGCATGGAAAGCGAAACTAGATTATCTTTCTCCCAATGTGACATTAACTACAGGTACTCTCCGTTTGCGTGCGGAATTAGATAACTCTGACGGGAAGCTTCGTCCCGGATTATTTGTCAGTGTCACGTTACCATACGGTGAAGCGCGGAATGCAGTGCTGGTTAATGATGCTTCTATCGGAACAGATCAGTTGGGCAAGTATTTGTATGTAGTGAATGATAGTGATATAGTGAATTATCGGCATATTGAAGTCGGGCAATTGGCGGATCATAATATGCGTGTTGTAAAAAGTGGCTTGTCACCTTCCGAACGTTATGTCACCAAGGCATTGTTGAAAGTGCGCCAAGGCATGAAAATTAAACCGATAGAACAAACCAATAAACTTCAATAGCCTTATGTTTTCAAAATTTTCATAGAACGGCCTATATTTGCCACGGTGCTGGCTTTGTTATTCGTGGTGGCCGGACTTGTAACTCTGAATATATTGCCCGTGGCGCAATATCCCGATATTACGCCGCCTACCGTGCAAGTCAGTGCGGTATATCCGGGTGCCAATGCTGAAACTGTAGCTCAAACTGTCGGTATCCCCATTGAACAGCAGGTAAACGGTGTGGATGGAATGTTGTATATGAGCTCCAATTCCTCCGCATCGGGTGCTTATTCGCTGACTGTGACTTTCGAAGTGGGAACGGATATTGATATGGCAACTGTAATGGTACAAAACCGAGTTAGTGTAGCGTTGAATTCTTTGCCTGAAGCTGTGAAAGTACAGGGAGTGACGGTGCAGAAGCAGTCATCCAATATTGTGATGATGCTTACACTGAGTGGTGATAGTATTTATGATGGCCTTTATCTGACCAATTATGCCAATTTGAATCTGGTAGACCAGTTGACACGTGTGCCGGGAGTAGGAGCGGTGAATGTGATGGGAGCCGGAGACTATTCCATGCGTGTATGGCTGAATCCTGAAACAATGCGTATCCGCAATATTACTCCGCAGCAAGTTTACTCTGCTATTCAAAGTCAGAACATGGAGGTTTCAGCCGGTTATGTGGGACAGCCTATCGGTAGTTCGGCCAATAATGATTTTCAATATACGCTGAATGTGAAGGGACGGCTTTCTACTTCTGAAGAGTTTGGGGATATCATATTGAGAGTGGAAGACCAGGGGAAGGTACTTCGTCTGAGAGATGTTGCCAAAATTGAGTTGGGAAGTGCCGAGTATGGAGTTGTTTCCAAATTGAAGGGACAACCTACAGCAGGTATTGCTGTCTATCAGTTACCGGGGAGTAACTCATTGGATGTGTCTAAAGGAGTTCGTGCACGCATGGCGGAATTGGCTGAAACATTTCCGGCAGGGGTGAAGTATAATGTAACATTGGACACTACAGATGTGGTTCATGACTCTATTGATGAAGTGATGAAGACTTTCGTGGAGGCGATTGTTCTAGTGGTGCTGGTTATCTTTTTTTTCCTGCAAAGCTGGCGGGCAGTTCTTATTCCATGTCTTACTATCCCTGTTTCTCTTATCGGAACACTGGCGGTAATGGCTGCTTTAGGCTTTTCTATCAATACATTGACACTGTTCGGCTTGATATTGGCTATAGCTATTGTAGTGGATGATGCCATTGTGGTGACTGAAAATGCCACCCGTATTCTAGATGAAGGGAGCTGGACGCTCGGGCGGCCACCGAGCAGGCTATGGGAGAGATTACCGGACCTATTGTCGGAGTGGTGCTGGTACTGCTTGCCGTTTTTATCCCTACTACACTGATTAGTGGAATTTCCGGGCAGCTTTATAAACAGTTTGCATTGACTATTGCGGCTTCTACGGTTATAAGTGGTTTCAATTCATTGACATTGACTCCGGCTGTTTGTGCTCTGTTGCTCCGTCCTACTCCGATGCATAAAGCGCGTTTGTTTCGTTGGTTTGATAGTATGAATGACTGGATGCAGCGGGTTTATGACGCTTCAGTAAAATGGTTGTTGGCACGTCCGGTTATTGCTATCGGTTCTTATATCGTAATATCAGTCATTGCTATTCTGATGTTTGTAAAATGGCCCAGCACCTTTATTCCCGAAGAAGATGACGGATATTTTATGATTGCCATTCAGCTTCCGGCTGCCTCTTCTTTAGAACGTACACAAATGGTGGGTAGCAGATTGATGCTATTTTGTCAGAGTATCCCGAAGTGAAGACTTATTTGGGAGTAAACGGATTCAGTATCATGGGAGGTGGTCAGTTGCCTAATGCGGCTACCTATTTTGTGGTGCTGAAGAATTGGAAAGAGCGTGCGGGTAAGGAGCATACCGCTCAAGCGGTGGTTAATCGTTTTAATGAACAGGCATATGCCATGATACAGGAAGCCCAAGTCTTGGTATTATTCCTCCTGCTATCCCTGGTATGGGTAATACAGGTGGTTTACAACTCGAACTGGAAGATCGCAAGTCTTTGGGTGCAGAAGAACTGCAAAAGGCGGTTGAGGCGTTATTGGCTAATTATCACAATGAGCGGCTATTGCTTCTATAAGCAGTATGTATCAAGCGGATGTACCTCAGTATTTTTTGAATATAGACCGTGATAAAGTTCAGTTAATGGGCTTGCAGTTGAATCAGGTTTTCTCTACATTAGGGTATTATATGGGGCAGGCTTATGTAAATGATTTTGTAGAATTCGGCCGTATCTACCAGGTAAAATTGGAGGCTGGTGAACAGGCCCAAAAGGTGATTGATGATGTGTTGAAACTGAGTGTGGTCAATTCGAAAGGAGAGATGGTTCCTTTCAGTAGTTTTACACAAATAGAGCAAAAACTGGGAATGGATCAGATAAACCGATATAATATGTATTCGGCAGCTTCTATCACTATTACTCCGGCTGCGGGGAGTAGTTCCGGTCAGGCGATAGAGGCTGTGGGGAGTTTGATAAAAAATCAGCTAGGAGGAGAGTTTGGATATGAGTGGACTTCTGTTGCTTATCAAGAAACTCAGGCTGGTAATACTACTACTATTATTTTAATCATGGCTTTGTTGGTAGCTTATTTAGTATTGGCAGCTCAGTATGAAAGTTGGACAGCCCGGTGGCTGCCGTAATGGGATTACCGGTAGCTATTTTGGGAGCGATGCTCGGTTGTTGGGTGATGGGAGTTCCAGTCAGCATTTATACACAAATCGGTATTATTCTGTTGATACCTTATCGGCGAAAAATGGTATTTTAATTGTGGAGTTCGCCCGTGATTACCGTAAGGCCGGCAATCCTATCCGTGAGGCGGCTTATGAGGCGGGGCATGTGCGTTTGCGTCCTATTCTGATGACTTCATTTACTTTTGTATTAGGTGTGATGCCGTTGCTGTTTGCAACAGGCGCTGGTGCCGGAAGCCGTGTGGCACTAGGTGCGGCAGTAGTATTTGGTATGGCCGTGAATACGATTTTTGCTACCGTTTATATTCCTAATTGGTATGAAGTGATGCAGAATATTCAAGAGAAATGGTTGACAAAGAAACAGTGAATGTTTCCTTTTCATATTTCACCACAGATTATACAAATTAACACAGATTGAATATAAATTGCTGATTGTCAATATAAATAATCTGAGTTGATATATATAGTCTGTGGTGAATTTATTATCTTTGCAGCAAACGTATAAAATATGGATACAATAAACAACGAATCTTACTAACTTATTGCAACAGATGGGGGTGCATCAGGAAAGTCTGGGCATCACTCAGCGTATTGTCATGATAGCAGGGATTCTGATCATTGCTTTTGTGGCAGATTACTTTTGTAGAAAAATAATAGTTCCTACTATAAAAAAAACTGACAGCAAGAACACAGGCTACTTGGGATGATTATTTATTCAATGATGCTGTACTGGATAATATGTGTCATCTTATTCCACCTATAATATTGTATGTATTACTTCCTTTTGCTTTTCCACATGAGCCTGTGACTTTGACATTCATACTGAGCTATGCTGGGTTTACATCACGCTGTAGCCATGAAATTGATCTGTTCTTTTTGACCTCTCTCTATACCATTTCAAGTGAACATGAGAAGCTGAAAAATCATCCTCTGAAAGGAGTATATCAGATGATAAAACTGATTGTGATTTGTGTAGGGGTAATTATTATAGTCAGTACATTGATAGATAAAGATCCTGTGAACATTCTTACAGGATTGGGTGCTTCTGCTGCTATTTTGATGTTGGTTTTCAAAGATACGATTATGGGATTGGTTGCCGGAGTCCAGCTTTCTGCCAATGATATGCTTCGACCGGGAGATTGGATTACTATGCCGAAATATGGAGCTGACGGTACAGTAATAGAAGTGACCCTTACCACTGTAAAAGTACGCAATTGGGATAATACTATAACCACAGTTCCTCCTTATGCATTGGTCAGTGATTCGTTTCAGAACTGGCGTGGTAATGCGGGAAAGTGGTGGACGTAGGGTGAAGCGTTCTATTAATATAGATATGAATACAGTCCATTTCTGTACACTGGAGCAAATGAAGACATTTGAAAAACAAGCTTGGATGTCAGACTTTGAAAAAACGGGAAAGGAGGAAGTGAATCTTTATGTGTTTCGTCACTATCTGGAATATTATTTGCGTCATAATCCTCGGGTGAATACAGAATTGATTTTGATGGTGCGTCAATTACAACCTACGCCGCAAGGATTGCCCATAGAACTTTATTTCTTCTCTGCCAATAAAGACTGGATTCCATACGAACGCTTGCAAGCAGAGGTCTTTGACCATTTGTTGGCTGTGCTTCCCGAATTCGGATTAAGGGTATTCCAAAGCCCTTCAGGATTGGATGTGTTGTCTCTTTCTTCTCATTAATTTATAATCTCACTAACGGAGAGATACAGGAAATCATCACATATTAACACGGATTAAATCAAATTTATTGATTGTCAGAATGAATAATCCATGTTAATATGTGAGAATGTACACTATTATACATGAAGTTCCAGTATAAACCGGGTCCCTTTTTATAATCAGTGTCCAAAGTCAGTGTGCCATTTAATTTATAAGCGATAAGGCTGCAGGTAGGCAACCCTAGTCCGTTCCCTTGTGTTAAATCGCGTATTTTTGCAAATGGCTTGAACAGTCTTTCACGCGCTTCAACCGGAATTCCCGTTCCCGTATCAGTTAGTATGAATTGATGTGTATGAGCGCTTCGTTTTTTGAATTCCAGTGAAATCTTACCGCTTTTCGTATATTCTGCTGCATTGTTCAATAAATGGTTTAATATGCGTTCCAATTCTTCTGCATTTGTCTTAATATTTACACGTGGGACGTTTACCACTGCTTCTACTCCGGACTTGAAGTTTATTTTCGCTTTTTCCATAATACTTTCACATAATGTATTTATGTTCAGTTCCTTTAGCGGATAATGTTCTTCACGTGTTTCTTCCAATGAAATATACGTCTGGATAGCTGTCATTAGTTCTTTCAGTGCCTTGATGTTTTCATGTAATATTGGGGTAGATATTGTTCCCTTTGTTGCTTCATCTATTGTATTCAGACTTGGTTCAATTTGGGCGCTGATATTACCGATAAACTTAGACTTCTGCTCATTGTTTTCATTCGCTATCTGTAGGCTATGTTTCAATTTCTTTACTTGGCGGATATGTTTAAATAACAAGGTAGCTAAAAATAATAATCCGGCAGCTAATATGGCAGATAACACACATAATGCAATGATAATAATTAGATTTGTGGTAATCTTGTCTTCTTTTTCCTGCAAAATTTTTTGACTGGTTTCATATTTTTGTTGTAGTGTGTTTAGCTCATTGGCTGTTTTTACTGCTTTTATGGAATCTTGCCATGAAGTATAAAGTTTTCTCATTGCAATAGCCAATGGGGCATTATTATTCTGTTCGGCATATCCCAACATGTCTTTATAGCATTGGTCTATTCCTTTTTCATCTTTACCGGTAGAGCGCTTTTGGAATAAGATGTTGTAACATTCCAAGCTTTTGTCTGTCATACCGAAAGTTTGATAATAATTGGCTTCCGTCATTAGAAGTTCTTCTTGTAAAGAGTCTGATTTTAATAGGTCTGTATAGGAGTGAAGTTGTTTCAATAGTATCTTGCATTGTTCTGTATTTTTTTAGATTCGTATACATACGCAGGCGTTCTTTACCCACCATGAAACGCAATTTTGTACTCAGGTGATTTTTTTTTTCTTGCTCACTATAATAAATCAGTGCGTCCATTTGTCGGCAAGTGGCAAAGGCTTCTTTATATTGTCTGTTTTGAGTAAAGAGCGTACTTACCCGTATTCCCTCTTCTACCGCTTTATTTATTTGCTTTTGTTCGGCATACTGAGTGAATTTTGCCCACTTTGTATTTAACTCTTGAATATTGACACCTGCCGGTATGGCTGTAGTTTGTCCTTGCCCTGCAACACAACAAAAGGCAAGTGCTAATGTTAGAAGAATTTTTTTCATTATTGAAACAGGTTTTCTGCAAATATAACCTTTTTTTTAAGCAAAAAAGTTCGGGAAGTGCAACTTTTTTTTCATCTTCTAGCGTCTAAACTGTAAAACAATAACTTTTAAGCAGGACAGGCCATCTTGTAAAAAGAATAAAATCATAATATTTAAAATGAGAAAAATAGTAATGATAGTCATACTGGTAGCCAGTATGGTACAAGGAGTTTTTGCCCAACAAATAATTATAAAGGGCACTGTGAAAGACGCGACAAGTAAAAAGGCTGCAGAATATGTTAATGTAGTTTTACAAACAGCAGATTCGGTTTTTGTTGGAGGAACTATTACGAATAGCAAAGGCGATTTCTTACTGAATAAGGTCTATGCAGGCGATTATTTATTGGCATTATCCTGTGTGGGGTATCGTACGCAATTTATTGTATTAAACGGAATTAAACAGAATATAAATTTAAGGGAAATTTTATTGGAAGATGATGCTGTGGCTATGGAAGGTGTAACAGTTAGTGCTTCCGGACAAATCAGTCATTCGGATCGTAAGTTGATTTTTCCTTCTGAACGGCAAATGAAGATTTCAACAAATGGAGTCAATCTGTTGCAACAGATGATGCTTCCCCGTATTCAGATAAATCCCATGAATAATGAGATAGGAGTGTTAGGGGGAGGAGAACTTCAGCTTCGTATCAATGGAGCGAAAGCAGAAGTTGAAGAGATTAAGGCATTACAGCATCAGACATTATTCGTATAGAGTATCATGACAACCCTGGTTTGCGTTATGGTAATGCTGAGGTAGTGCTTGATTATATTGTCCGTCGTCCGGAAACGGGGGGAAACTTTGGAGTGGATTTGTCTCAGGGGATGAATGCCATGTGGGGAGAATATAATGTTTTTGGAAAAGTGAACCATAAGAAGTCTGAGTTTGGTGTTTCGTATTACATGGGACCTCGCGATTTCTAATGGTATGTATCGGGATAATGAAGAGGAATTCCATTTGGCTGGAACGGAAAC
>ENA-OQAN01000755-OQAN01000755.1-human-gut-metagenome-genome-assembly--contig:-NODE-755-length-15963-cov-1.159763_pt1 | contig 15963 bp, 23 predicted proteins | sample MGYA00242735_ERZ504527 | MGnify/ENA primary metagenome ERZ504527 (study PRJEB26092, sample SAMD00036230) | human gut metagenome | host: Homo sapiens | study: EMG produced TPA metagenomics assembly of... | reverse complement strand
CATTTGCAAAGGGAGATAATTCACCTATAATTTTATTAAATCGAACACATAAAAATTCCTCCTTAGTCCCGAAGTTCTTTTCCCGTGATTTCCAAGAAGACATCGTTGAAGTGTTGGAAGTTCTGAAAATACACGTCCGAAAGAAATTGTTGTGATCTCCAAGGTATTTTAAGAGGCTGATTCAGATTGTGTTTTCCTCCACTTAGGCGGATTTTTAATACCTGTTCTTCATAGGTCAGTTCAAATACATTTGGCATCGTACGGATTTCAGAGAGTGTTTCCGGATTTAGGTTTATAGCTTCGATGGTGATCGTCTCACCGGTTTTGATCATATTTTTCAGCTCTTCACATGTTCCGGTCGCAAGTACATGGCCATGATCAATGATTGCAATACGGCTGCAGATCTGTTCAACTTCTTCCATATAATGGGTTGTGAGGAAAATGGTCGTCCCTTCTCGATTCATCTTAAGCATCTGGTCCCAAAGAATCTTGCGATAGTTTGGGTCAAGGCCTGTTGTCGGCTCATCGAGGAAGAGAACTTCCGGATTGTGGAGCATGGCCCGCGCAATCTTGAGACGCTGCGCCATGCCGCCTGAATAGGAACGAACAAAGTCCTTACGGCGTTCCCATAGACCAAACTTCCGCAGCAGCGCTTCCGAACGCTCACGGATGACCTTAGGGTCCATGCCAAAATAACGACCGTGATAATAAGAGGTTCTCCTCTGCCGTGAGCTGCCGCTCCAGGTTGTTATGCTGAGCGACCACACCAATCTTACGGCGAATGCAGCCACATCACCCGTAAGATCCTTTCCATCATAGAGAATCTTACCGCCCGTAGGAAGCAGCTGTGTCGTCACCATGTTGATGGTCGTCGACTTACCGGCGCCGTTAGCACCTAAGAAACCAAAGATCTCGCCTTTTTCCACTTGGAAGGAAACATGTTTTACGGCGTGGATGACGCCCGACTTTGCCTTAAAATCTTTCTGCAGGTTTTCCACCTGCAAAACAGTCTCTTTCATACCTATCGTCCTTTCTTTATATACCCCTTATGGGTATTTTATTACGAGATTTATTATATACCCCCATAAGGTATATTGCAAGGACTTTTTTAAGAAGTAGCTTAAACAAAAAAGGAGAAGGAGGCTGTGATGCCAAAGACTGGATGTCCAGCGCCAAACCGGTAAGCGCCCTATTAGGAAGAGAACTTCAACGATAAAAAGGCGGCTTTGGCTAAAAGGGCATATTTTATTAAAAAGGAAAAAAGGGATTTGCGTCCCCTTGTCCCGCTTTGCTCCACCGGCTCCTATCGTTATCTTATGCAAACGCTTTCTGCACAAATTTTTGAGCCGTAGGCTCAGTAAATCATTCAGCGTCTCACGTACCCCCTGTCACGATTCCATTCCTTTCTCTCCTCACACATGGGAAGCTTGCGAATCCATTTTGAAGGAATCGGGTCCTGAGGGGAAAGATTCGACGTCATCTGATCCAGCGCAGACGGTATGCGGCTTCCTGCATTGTACCTAAAGAAAATAGAAACTATAAACGAGGTCAAGACGGTAATTCTCTTTAAAACTTCACTTTTATATAAGAGCCTCCTCCAGAAAATAAAGAAGCTTCCAAGTCATCATCACTTGAAAGCTTCTTCATTTCTTAACATAACGAATGCTTCACATCCAGCAGCATAACACCTGGTTTTGGATTTCTATCAACTGCCCCCACAATGGATGAGGCACATAATTTTCTTCCAGATAATCAATCTCCTGAGGGGAAAGCTTTACCTTCAGCGCAGCAGACGCGTCATCTAAATAATGTGCTTTCGTTGCTCCAATAATGGGAGACGAAACACCCTTTGCCCACTGCCAGGCAAGCGCTATCTGAGCCATTGTATAATGGTGGCGCTCAGAAAGCTCCTGTACCCTTTTAATTATTTTGACATCCTGCTCCTTCATACGATCGTATTTCCCAGCAGCCACCTTATCCGTTCGCCCCCTAAGAGACCCAGATGACCACTTTGCTCTTGTCAGATGACCTGAGGCCAGCGGGCTGTATGGCATCAAGGAAACATTCATTTGTTTGCAAATAGGAATCAGCTCTCGCTCATCTTCACGGTAAATCAGGTTGTAATGGTTCTCCATGACAGAAAAGGGCGTCCACCCATGCTCTTTTGCTGCCATTCTGCATATGATAGAACTGGTATCCGTACATAGCCGAAGCGCCTAAAGCGCGCACTTTACCAGCTCTGACCAACTCATGCAACGCCTCCATGGTTTCTTCAATGGGTGTTTCATAATCAAAGCGATGGATGATATATAAGTCGAGATAATCTGTTCCCAATCGTTTGAGACTACCTTCGATTTCTCGCATAATGGCCTTCCGCGATAACCGGCTCATTAAAGTAACACCTTAGAAGCGATTACGTACTTTATTCCTAGCAATATTATGTTTTATCGCACGCCCCAAATATTCTTCACTTGTTCCAGCAGAATAACCATTGGCTGTATCAAAAAAATTAATGCCTAAGTCCAAGGCATGCCGAATCACAGCTTCACTCTGCTGTTTATCCAGCGTCCAGTCATGCATGGTTCCTGCCTTGCCAAAGCTCATACAGCCAACGCATAGTTTAGACACTTCAATATCCGTTGTTCCTAATTTTGTATACTCCATTTCGTTTGCCTCCTTATTGCTCAAGTTTGATCTTGTGGGCCGATATATCTCTTTCAGACTATGGACATCCAAAATCAGAATGGGACCTCCAGTAATTTCTGCCATATCTTTATTAAAAAGCATGAAATCGTTCGTACGAAAATTTTGGTAGATTCGTTCAGCATGGACCAATCTAGGAATATCAACGATACGGCTTTGGAAAAGCCATCGCAGGATGACTTGAGCCGTCTTTTTCCCCATACTTTGGACCAATTCCAGCTAAAACAGGAGCTGAAAAAGCCAGCATGTCCCTCTGCAAAAAGTCCAAGCCACGGGGCAGTTATGGTACTGATCCATGACACGCTGTAATTCCTCCTGCTGGGAAAAAAGCTGAAGCTCAACTTGATTGACGGCCAGAACAATCTCATTGCTTATGACCAAATCTACAAGCCTGTCTGGCATAAAGTTGCAGACTCCTATGGCCTTGATCTTACCAGCTTGATACAGTTCCTCCATGGCTCGTCAGCTTCCATAGCAATCCCTATATGGCATATAAATCAGGTAGAGATTGAGATAGTCCTCTGAAGATTCTTTAAGGTCTTTTCAAAAGAACACATGGTTTTATCGTACCCTGCATCCTGAATCTACATCTTGAAAGTTAGGAAAACTTCTTTTCTGGAAATCCCACATTCCTTAACGGCTTCTCACTCTGCTCCTTCCTTTTCATAGCAGGCAGCCGTATCAATCAGTCGATACCCAATGTTCAAAGCGGTCAGAATGCTTCTTTTGCACAATCCATAATCAGTTACCTGAAAAACACCCATTCCAAGCAAGGGCATCTGTACATGGTGATTTAGTTCTATGGCATCCATAGAAAAGGTTCCTTTCATCCCACTTGGATTCCTCATTTCATTCAATCCTTCTCCGCTATAGTCATGATCATCCTTATAAGTCTGCTTTTTCAAATAATTCTATCAGGGTTTTCCCCTATAAGGAAAGAGAGGCATAGATAATCATCGGTCTTCTCGCAGCCATTTTATTTTATTGCATCTGTTCTACTATGTTAAATACCTATTTTAAGTAAGCTGCAATGCCTAATTGGCATTGTACTGATCTCTACGGGAAGGACCTGCACGAAGAAGAAGGATTACCGCAAGGAATTTCTTTTTTTTACTTGCAACAAAAAACACCCGCAAGTCTCCAAAGACTTGCCGGGTGTTTCCTCTTCTTGTTTCTCTTATTCCCACTCAATCGTTGCAGGCGGTTTGCTCGTGATGTCATAGACGACACGGTTGACGCCAGCACTTCATTGACGATGCGGCGGGAGACGATATCAAGGACATGGTAGGGGATATGGGACCAGTCACTTGTCATGCCGTCGGTGCTGTTGACGGCGCGCAGAGCGATGGTGTTGGTATAGGTTCTGAAGTCACCCATGACCCCAACACTGCGGATGTTCGGCAGGCAGGCAAAGTACTGCCAGATACTGCGGTCAAGACCGGCTTTGGCAATTTCTTCGCGGAAGATGGCATCGGCTTCGCGGACAATGGCAAGTTTTTCTTCCGTGACTTCACCAAGGACGCGGATGGCAAGACCCGGTCCCGGGAAGGCTGACGCCAAACAAGTTCACTTGGAATGCCGAGTTCTTCCCCAACGGCACGGACTTCATCCTTAAAGAGCGCACGCAGTGGTTCGATGAGGTCAAGGTCCATGTCTTCCGGCAGGCCGCCGACGTTATGGTGGCTCTTGATAGTGGCACTGGTGCCGGTGCCGCCCGATTCAACGACGTCCGGGTAGATAGTGCCCTGAACGAGGTAATCGACATGACCGATTTTCTTGGATTCTTCTTCAAAGACGCGAATGAATTCTTCGCCGATAATCTTGCGTTTCTTTTCCGGATCGCTGACGCCCTTGAGTTTCGACAGGAAACGTTCCTTGGCGTCAACACGGATGAGGTTCATGTCAAAGTCTCGTTTGAAGACTTGTTCCACTTGGTCGCCTTCGTTCTTACGAAGCAGGCCATGGTCAACAAAGACGCAGGTGAGTTGCTTACCCACGGCCTTGTGGACGAGAACCGCAGCAACCGAGGAATCAACGCCGCCGCTCATGGCGCACAGGACATTCTTATCCCCCACTTTTTCACGAATGGCTTCGATCTGGGTCTGGGCAAAGCTCGACATGGACCAGTCACCGGAAAGGCCGCAAATATCAAAGAGGAAGTTGCTGAACATTTTCTTGCCAAAGGGCGTATGCATGACTTCCGGATGAAACTGGACGCCGTAGAAGCGTTTTTCCTCGTTCATCATGGCCGCAACAGGGCATTCTTCCGTATGGCCCGCCACAACAAAGCCTTCCGGTACGGTTTCGACATAATCCTGATGGCTCATCCAGCAGATGTTGTTCTTTTCGATCCCGGAGAAAGGCGCGTTTCGTTATCGAGGGAAACCGCGGTCTTTCCATATTCACCGGCAGAACCCGCATGGCAACGACGCCGCCCAGTTTCTTTGCCATGAGCTGATGGCCATAGCAAAGACCGAGGATAGGAATCCCTAAGGAGAAAACACCATCGTCGATAGACGGCGTATTTTCAGCATAAACACTGTTCGGTCCACCGGAGAAGATCAGGCTTTGGATTCTTGGCCTTGATTTGATTGATGGTATAGCTATAAGGAATGATTTCGCAGTAAACGCCACATTCACGGACACGGCGCGCAATCAGCTGTGCATACTGGGCGCCAAAGTCAACGACCAGGACAAGTTCATGCTGTAAGTTTTCCATGTTCTTCCTCCCTATTTGTTATATTCAGAACAATATATCATAATTCTATCATATTTTCAATGAAAGATGCGCCCATTTTGCGCTCATTTGCGAAAAAAGTTCGTCCTTTATTCCCGTTCCACCCAGCCGATTTTTTCAAAAATCAGGAAGGGCAAGGCTGGCAAGGATGGCGACGACCGTAGCAAGGCCCATTCCCTTAAGCTGAACAGGACCAATGACGATGGTGGCACCGCTAAGACCGGAAATGAGGGTCAGGGCAGAAAGAATCAGATTCTTCGGTTTAGTGAAATCCACCTTGCGATCGACCATCATGCGCAGGCCCGACGAAGCAATGAAACCAAAAAGAAGGATGCTGACGCCACCCATAACAGGACCGGGAATATTGTGGATAAGGGCAGCAATCTTTCCTACAAATGAAAAGACAATGGCGAGGATGGCAGCGCCGCCAATGACCCAGGTGCTGTATACGCCGGTAATAGCCATAACCCCCATGTTTTCCCCATAAGTCGTGTTCGGCGTGGAGCCCGCAAGCCCGGAAAGCACGTTCGAAAGTCCGTCGGCAATGAGTGAGCGGTGAAGGCCTGGGTCCTTGATGAGATCACGGCCGACAATGTCGCTGGTCACAAAAAGGTGTCCCAAATGTTCAGCAAGGACGACAAAGACGGCCGGCAGGATCATCATGATGGCGTTCAGATGGAAGCTGGGACGATAAAAGGTTGGAGCCGAAATCCAAGCCGCGGCCGCAACGCTTTCAAAGGAGACAACGCCGAGACCATAGGCAATGGCGTAACCGCTCACCACGCCGATGAGGATGGGAATGATGCCGATAAAGCCCTTCCCCAGGAGAGTCGCAAGGATGGTGATGATGAGCGTCGCTGACGAAATCTCCATGGCCTGGATGTTCGTCATGCCCTTTACAGGATCCATAAAGCCTGCCATGTTCATGGCCATCGGTGCAAGTTCAAGGCCGATGATGGCGACAATGGCCCCCATGGCAGCAGGCGGAAAGAGTACATCAATCCACTTGGTCCCGATTTTCTTCACAAGAAGGCCCACAAGGATGAAACAGAGCCCAAAAGCATGAAGCCTCCCTGCGCGTCCCCGTACGTAGGCCCGCCGTGTGCGTAACGGCAAGGACAGGAGAAATAAAGGCAAAGCTTGAACCCAGGTAGCTTGGCAGGCGCCATTTACAAATGCTGAGATACAGCAAGGTGCCTACCCCGTTCATAAAAAGTGCCGTTGATGGGTCGACATTCAGCAGGAAAGGTACAAGGACCGTGGCGCCAAACATCGCAAATAGATGCTGCAGGCTAAGCGGCAGCGTCTGAAGAATAGGCAGCTTTTCTTCGACTTCGATAATGCGTCTTTCTTTCATTAAGATTGATCCCCCTCAGCAAATTTGTTGGTACTGCGCTACTAGTGTATCACAATGGATTCCCCGTGGTACAGTCATTTTTTAGGTGTTCTGAAAGCTTCGTGTCTCTTATCCATCCCAAACAGGATGCAAAAATTCTCCCACCAAACAAGATCCGCTTTGCTGGGAGAACGCTTGTTATTTGTTCGTTGAAGTGCTTCACAAGTTCCGTCACGGTATAGACGCTAATGGGAAGGACATCTTTCGTTGAAAGTCAAATTCACTGGTGTGATGACCCGAGCTTCTTCCGTCCCATAGAGCATGTAAACGGCCTTGCCGCCATGATCCTGGACGCGGCTCATAAAGTACGAGCAGTCCTCACTGCCACTGACAGTATGATTTTTTTTCAATGTCGCTGTAGACGCCAAGCCCCTTGACGACTTCATAGACTTCTTCGCCCATGTCAGGAGAAGAATTGCCTGACGCCGCACTCCCGCGGGCGACCATCTTCACGGTGACGCCGTACATATCAGCTGCGGCTTGATCATGCGGCGGGCTTCTCCTTCCATAAATTCATTGATTGCCGTCGAACCGCCACGGGTCTCAAATTTGATGACCGCGTTGTCGGGGATGACGTTTCGTCCCGTCCCTGCCTTGAGAATTCCCACATTAATGCGGGAAGGGCCGTCGCTGTGACGGGAAATGGTATGGAGGGCCAGCGAAGCTTGGGCCGCTGCAAGAAGAGCGTTGCGGCCATTTTGGGGATTGGCACCGGCATGGGCCGGTTTTCCCGTAAAGAACGCATCAATCTTGCTTGTTGCAAGGAACCCTTCGGTCATACAGACTAGGCTGTTATTTTCGCCATTGCCAAGACCAATATGCCCGCTCAGGAAATAGTCCACATCATCGACAATCCCGCTTGCTACCATCGCGGGCTCCCATGACCCTTCTTCACCGGGCTGGAAGCAGAGCTTTACAGTGCCGGCCATTTCATCTTTGTGAGCGGCAATAAGGCGCGCCACGCCAAGACCGATAGCTGTATGTCCATCGTGCCCGCAAGCATGCATCAGACCCGGATGGGTCGACGCAAAGCCATCCCGGGTCGGCCGATGGGCGTCCGTTGGGTTTTCTTCAACTAGAAGGCAGTCCATGTCAAAGCGCAGACCCACGGTCTTCCCTGGTTTTGCAAAATGCATGATGCCCACGACGCCCGTCTTGCCGCCTTCCATCTTTTTCACAAGCTCCGGGTCCGCCCCTTCTTTAATGGCCCGCCCCATGGCGCGGGAAAGTTCCGCTTTATCAGGCACGCCCATCATTTCATCTGCCTTCATGCAGGCATCCCCCATGAGCACTTCATAGCCCAAGGCCTTGAGGGATTTTGCTACATGAGACGCGGTGCGAAATTCCGTCCAGGCAAGTTCCGGGTGGGCGTGAAGATCACGCCGGCAGGCCACCAGCTCCTCTTTCATCTGCATGGCTTCATCATATATCGTCATGGTTCTCCTCCTCCGCCGCCATAAGGCAGCCCATTCATTTCAGTGTCTTTTTGACCACCGAGACTTCAAACGTCCGGTTCCACGGCAGGTCAAAGGTGTAGTCATCCACACGCTGACCCAAATAAGGAAAAGCCTGTTCCTTCATTTCCTTTTGAAGGGCCGTATGGAGGATGCCCTTTTCCTTTGGGGTAAACTTTCCTTCCTGCCATTTATTGGGATAGGTGTATTCAGCACGCAGGCGCTGCCGCACGACGCTTCATAGGCCCAATCGTCAAGATAGCGCACGTTCAGAAGATCCTTTCTTTCCTGTGACAACATATGCCGCGCCATAAGGCCCTGTCCCAAGGTGTAGCCCAGGGAATTGCTTGCCGTATTCCAGCCGGCATAGGACGCCAGGTCATAAGCCATCGGCTCATCGCTGTGAGGCAGGCGACGTTCAAAAAGCCCCTTGATGAGGCCCTTGCTGCTGCCGTTGCCAAAAGCAAATATCTGCAATGCCCACGGCATAGCCCGCCCTGAGATAGGCCTCCGCCTGATCAAGAAAAGCCGTCATCCCCAGCGTCACAACGTCTGTGTTGCTCATCCCATCCGCTCCGCGCGTCACGCCGTCCTGAGCGTATAGATTCCCGCCACTAGATCCGCCCGCTTGGCCCGTTTAGCTGGATATCCGCCAAGGGCCCAGACATGTTCCCGGTAACTATGGGCAATGGTTCCATCTTCGTAATCAGGGACAGTCTCTTTTCCCGCACCGGGGGCATAGAACCATACACAAGGGGAGTGAGGCCTCGCGCTTTGTAATAGGCCTCGTCAAAAGAATCATTCCCATCTCATCGGTGCCCGAAAAGGAGCGGATCGTATAGGACTTTTTCCGGCCCTGGAGCAGACTGCGAGCATCATGGTGGGCCTCGGAATAAGGCGCCGAGTCGTCCCGTGCAATCAGAAAATAATCAAAGGTTCCTGCTTCTGCCGCGTCGTACAACTGGGAAAGGACGGCTGCGTTTTTCTGCCGCCGCTGCAGCAGGTCCTCTTGGATGGAGACCGGGATTTCCTTTTGCAGGGCCGCAAGTTTCTTATCTTCCTTCCGGCTAAGCTGCCCCATCGCCTTTTTATCCCGCAAAGCGCCCCACAAAAAGAGCTTCGGCCCCCACTGCGCATAGTACTGAGGCTCCTGAGGGGCGCTGCTCCACTTGGGGGAACGCATGATCGTGCAAAGGCGTAGATGGGAATATCGATATGACGGGCCTTGAAATCGAGCAAGACCTTGACCCGTTCATTGAGCACAGCCTCACTGAGTTCCGTGGGTTCGGCTCGTGGTAAGGCCCCCATAAATGAGGGAATCGGCGGCAACAACAGCAGCCTCTGCAAAGGGGCCTTCTTCTTGGAGCCATTTTCCTAGGGCATCGGGATTGCCCTTGCGCGAGGCCGAACTTAGAAGCATCAGATGGCGGCGTTACAACATCGACCCCGCTTTTTAAAAGTATCCACCGTATAAGCAAGGTTAACGGGGCGATCATCAAGGGGAATATATAAGATTCGTTCTGCCGCCAAAACTGTCTCCCCCCTTGTAAGGGTCCCAAAAAGCAGGGACAGGAAAAATGCCCCTATGAGTTTCCTGCGGGCCCAAGTAAACACAAGCGACCCCTCCTTCTTATGTTTCCTCTATTATAGCAGCAAAAAGCCACAAAAAAGTCCCTGCCAGCAAAGCCAGCAAGGACAGTGCGCAACAACTTATCCTTCAGGACCTTTCGTGTGCACATGCTCGATGGGAATCCACTGGGCATTGGGCCGGAAAAGCGAGTACACACTTAACAGGGAAATGAGGATACAGAAAAAACCGCCCGTCAGGATGCCCTTAGCAAAATGGCGGCTTTTGTAGCCTGCTCCCGCAATGGCGGCATGACCTACGTAAAGGCTCAAAAGGTACAAAAAGATCCACCAAACAATATCCTTGATGTGGAAAAGCGGCAGCCCGCAAAGAGCATTATAACAGAGCCAGAACACATTCAAGATAAAATAAAGGCCAAACACAACAACTCATCAAGTAGGGAATAAAATTATCGATGAGGCGTCCATCCCGATGCACTTTAAAATGGGGCAGCCAGATTTTCCATAGACCCGGGCAATCTGGTAGTTTCCCGTAAACCAGCGCCGGAACTGATGGACCAAGGTCATGAAATGGATGGGCTGTTCATCATAAAAGCGCGCGTCTTCCTGAAATTCCGAAAAAACATCCTTAAAATTCATCTGCATGGAAAATTCCATATCTTCCGTAACCGTAACCGTCTGCCACCCATCAGGCTCAATGAGGGAAAGGTCAAAACCAAAACCCGTTCCGGAGATAATGCTCGGCATGTGGACATTAAAACGGGGTTTGGAAAATAGCACGTCCACGCTGAGCCAGTACATCGAATACCACTGCGAAATCAGGGAATCATAAGGATTGAGTGGGAGCCGGTTTCCCATGACAAGGCGGGCGCCGCTGTCAAAAGAGCGGTTCATGGCCTTGAGAAAGTAAGGATCTGCCACGTTATCGGCGTCAAAGATCACGGCATACTCAAAAGACTCCGGCCACTCCTGCCTTATCTTTTGAAGCCCCCAGGAAAGGACCGCCCCCTTTCCCGTTCGAGGGCCTTCGTCTCGTTTCCAGACCGTGATATTGGGAAACGCTTCCCCAATGGCAGCCGTATCATCCGTGCAGTGATCGGCACAAAGGAAGATATGGTAGGACGAGTGTGGATAGTCCTGCTGCACAAGGCTTTCGAGCAATTTTCCTACAACCCGTCCTTCATTGTGGGCGCAAATGAGGACCGCCATGGTATGGGAATGTCCGGCAGGCGGCAAGATCCTTTTTTTTTGTTAGAAACCCACGAAAATCGTGACTGACGCCCCATAAGAAAACAAGAAGCAATACGACTTGCACGGCAAGGGTGAAAAAATACATGAAAAGACCCTCACATTCCGCTCAGGATAAGAAGCACGGCGGCAAGTCCTCCTGAAACGTATAGGACCACAGGTTCCCCCAATTGGGGTGGAAAAATCAGGCAGAACCCTGCACCGACTGCAAGGGCCGTCAGGGAAATCCGCAAAAGGGCAACCGAAAGGAGATGACTGGTCCATTTATCATCCCGCACAGCTTCCCACCATTTTATCCCGCCGCCGCGGCAAAAATAGCGGCCGCTCCAAGATAGGACGGTCTGCCCGCCCAAAATGGATAAGCCAGTGCAGGGAGCATGATGGGAAAATAGGTCAGCTCAAAAGGGATAATCTGGAAAAGATCACCAGCAAAGGCAAGTGTGAGCCCAAGGGCGCTGACGATGCCAGTGAAAGGACAAGGGCCATCATACGGGTCCGCTGATCATAGACAAGAAGGACCGGTTCATTTTCGCTTCTCATTCCCTGCCAAATGCGGAAAGGAACGTAGCTAGACAAAAAGACGGCCAAAAAGTGAATGGCAGAAGCATCGTATGAAGTCCGCCAAAAGAGCAACCGATCAACCGCGCCAATTCCTGCGGAAAAAGCCCCCAGACGGCCAAAAAGAAGGCCAAAGGTCAGTGCGAAAAGTGCACCCAACAGAGACCGGAGACACTGGCACCATCATGACCCGCATGCCAAGATAAGTGACGGCGCTATAGACCAGAACCAAAAGAACCGCCGTTTTTACACGTTGAAGCATTGCATCGACCAGCTTTCATTGAGATTGGCAAAAAAGCCTTACTTTCCTTTTTTCTGAAGCTCATGCCAGAGTTCCAGCATGCTGCGTTTCAGGACAGGATGTTCCTTTTGGGGGCAATCTCCGCCAAGGGGCGGAGGACAAAATCCCGGTTTTGCATGTCCGGATGGGGCAGCGTCAAAAATTCAGTCTCCATGACTCTCATCCTCAAATAAGATCAAATCAAGGTCGATGTTCCGTTCGCCCCAATGGCGCTTGCGCTCCCGCCCCATTTCCTTTTCAATGGCAAGAAGCTCCATAAGAAGGCTCTGTGCATCCTGGTCCCATATCACTTCAGCCGCCCCATTCAGGAACTCCGGCTGGTCCGTTACGCCATATGGCGCTGTTTGGATCCATGTGGAAACTTTCTGGACCTTGATGCCATGTACCTTCATCCGGCTCAGAGCGTCTTCCAAATAAGCTTTTTATCCCCTAGGTTGCTGCCAAGGGCCACATAGCTACCGGCATGATAGAATCGCTCCAACATACGGATGAGCCGTACATTTTCCTTGACATCGTGGACGCGAACCATTTGGGTGCCAGCAAAAACAGCTGCTGCGGAAAGGGCCATGGTCCTTCAAGGCGCTCTTCCGGCGGAAGGTCTCCCAGGACCTTACCGATATAGCCTTGCGGGACCCTGCAACAAGGACTGGAATCCCGTGTCCCGTAAGTTCCGCAAGACCGCGGGACAGTTCCAGGTTGCCGCTGACATCCTTGGCAAAGCCAGACCCGGATCAAGCATGAGTTTAGTGCGACCAATTCCCATCGCTTCACAAGCCTCTGTCCGCGTTAAAAGATATTCCATGACATCGCCGACTACGTTATGATAGGCCTTCATGTCGGCGCTCATCATGGTCTTGGGCGTACCACGCATATGCATGAGGATGAGCGGCGCGTCTTTTTCTTTGGCAACGGAAAGCATGTCGGGATCACCCGTTCCCGCCGTAACATCGTTGATGATATCGGCTCCCGCGTCAAGGGCGGCGCGGGCCGTCGCAGCGTGGTACGTATCAACGGAAAGGATGGCCTCAGGATAAGCCCGGCGGATTTCCGAAATGGCCCCGACGACACGGCGGATTTCTTCTTCTGCCGGTACGGGATCACTGCCAGGCGGGTCGATTCACCGCCAATATCAAGGACATCGGCACCGTCATCCAGCATCTTTCCGGCCCGCTTCAAGATCAGGGAACCGGCTGTGACACGGGATCCTGAATAAAAGGAATCGGGTGTTACATTAAGGATTCCATGATCCGCATCTTTTCATACGTAAGGTCCGTCCGTCCGCAAGGATCGTCGCGAGCTCATGGTCTGTAAGATAGTCCTCGATATCCCTTATGACTTCATCAAGACCGAACCATCCCTGATTGGCCCTGAGTTTGTGAGCAAGGTGCCGGTACTGGGTACGGCTTCCAAGTAAAATCACATCCGTCCGTTCTATACTGCAGTTGATGGTTCCTTTGGCATTAGCAGCGTCCGCCCCCATGGCGAGCATTTCCTGTTTGATGATATTGGCGCCGGGAGCCCGTACCCCGACAAGACGCAGCGGTTCCACAACCGCCTTGGGTGCCATGAGGGCAATCCCAGTCGGATGGACCCCCATTTTTTTTAGTTCAAAGCTGACTTTGATCGCAGGGAATCTTGATATACAAGGCCTAGTCCTCCTTTTCCACACAAGCAAAGGCATTGTGGTTATGGATGCTTTCCTCACTTTCTACGGTCACGCGGTACCAATCAATCCGCTCATCTTGATTGAGCCGCAGGGCGATTTCCCGGGCCGCGTCCTCAACAAAACGAGGATTTCATAGGCTTCCTCGGTGACAAACTTTTCATCAGGACGCTTAAGCAACGAAAAGATAGGAGACGAAGCAGAAGCCTCGGCCATTTCCACCAGTTCTTCGATCCATACAGGTTTCGTGCTACGGATCGTAATCTTGGCACGGGCCCGCTGATTGTGCGCACCATATTTGCTGATTTCCTTGGAGCAGGGGCAAAGGGTGTGGATGGGGACATTGACGCCCACATCCAGATGGAAGGTCTCCCCTTTTTCCGCATGGTAATGGCAGGAATATCAAGATAACCTGTTTTCCCCGATACAGGTGCCTTTTTTTCAATAAAGTAAGGGAAACGCATATCCAACATGGCCTTCTTGGCGCCTAGCTTTTCCTTGAGCATCAAGGACGATTTCCAGATCATGAGGATGAATGGGTCCCATTTCCTTGAGACACTCCACAAATCGGCTCATATGGGTTCCCCGCTGCTCATGGGGGAGGTTCACGCCGAGAGAAATCACCGCCACTGAATGCTGGACGCCTTATGGGGATCCTTTAAGGTAATGGGCCAGCGGATATCGCGGATGCCCACTTGTTTCAGTGCAATATGGCGCTGGTCGACTTGGCCTTGTACGTCTTTTAGCATGTTTCACCTCGATAGATAATCCCGCTCGTCTTCGTTTCCCAGACTTCCACTTCAAAAAGATGGTAGTTCGGCCCATGAAGCGGCGTTTCCAGCTGTTGCCAGACCCAGACGGCAATATTTTTCCGCCGACGGCTGAGGCAGGATGTCGTTGATGAAGGCGTGGTCCAGCTTTACTTACAACAAGTTCCTTCACGAGGTTCTTGAAGCGCACGAAATCAAGAACCATGCCCTCATGGTCAGGCGTGCCCTCAACTTTGACAACAAGTTTATACGTATGGCCGTGGAGATGTTCACATTTTCCGTTGTAATTGGGGAGAAAATGGGCGGCGTCAAAATCAAATTCCTTTAAGCAGATCATATGGTACCCTCCTCTAAATCAAAATGTACTTGGCGGAGTGCTTCGTAAAGCACGATTGAGACAGAATTGGCAAGGTTGAGACTGCGGCTTCAGGCACCATGGAATACGGATACATTCATCTTCATGGGCCATCCGAAAGGCTTCGGGAAGACCAGCCGATTCTTGCCAAAAATCAGCAGGGAATCCTTGGTATACTCCACACGCGTATACGAACGATGCGCGTGGGTCGTCAGAAGAAAACGCGGTGCGTCAGGATAGGCCGCAAGAACTTCCTCCACACTGTCATAGTAATGAATATCGACTAGATGCCAGTAATCAAGACCAGCACGCTTCAAATAGCGGTCATCGACAGAAAAGCCCAGGGGGCGCACCAAATGAAGGGAAGCCCCCGTTGCCGCACACAAGCGGGCAATATTTCCCGTATTGCCTGGGATTTCCGGTTCAACAAGAACAATATGCAAAATGGCTGCCTTCTTTCTAATCCGTACCCATGATGCAATCATGCCCTTCATCTGTTCATGGATATTCATGATTTTTTCAGCATAGTAGCTGCCTGTCGCCCATTTTCCGTTAAGCTGCTTCCACGTTGTCGCGTATCCCGTCTCCTTTTTGATGCGATGCACCAAATCATAGCGGGGATCGATGATGGCGGTCTTGGGAAGCCGATCCGTCGTATAGGCCATCAGATGCTGGATATGGGCCCTCACGCCGTCCTTTGGCGTAGGAAATAAGCACCGCGCACAGTCGCACTGGTTGTGCCCAAGCCGCAGAAATTGTTCTGTTCCGGTACCACCGTACCGCCAAAGGCAAAGAACCCCGTTTCAAGGAGGGCCTGCGAAAAAGCAAGATCCAGCGAATGCCTTCCCGGCTCGCTTCTTCGTAGTAAGCATCCACGATTTCTTCCGGCGTCGCCTTGATGGGAAGCTGCGGGTTATAGAGCGTCAGGAGTGCAATGGCCTGGGAGCGCCGCACTTCGGGCTCACCAAAGATGCTCACCTTGTCGTAGTTTTCAGGGATCTTCCAAATCTGTCCCTGCGTCATGAGCCGCTTTGAAATGACAAGGAGGTTCGGTCCGTGACGACGCGGTGCGCCATGGCCCGCTGGCGGCGCACCAGGGGCGGCTCCGTCTGGGGAATGTCCATAGGCGCCCCATAAATAAAGACCACGGCCCCTTTGGGCGGCTTCATGGCGGTTTCCTTTTTGAGCACC
>ENA-OQAN01000754-OQAN01000754.1-human-gut-metagenome-genome-assembly--contig:-NODE-754-length-15963-cov-1.964890_pt1 | contig 15963 bp, 19 predicted proteins | sample MGYA00242735_ERZ504527 | MGnify/ENA primary metagenome ERZ504527 (study PRJEB26092, sample SAMD00036230) | human gut metagenome | host: Homo sapiens | study: EMG produced TPA metagenomics assembly of... | reverse complement strand
AAGGTGGACCATAATCGCCACGGAAAACGTGGAAGGTGCCAAGCGCGCCACGTCGTATCTGCTGCAGACCGGCTGCAAGCGCGTGGCCGTGGTCGGCGTGCATCCGGGCGAGAAGGTCGCTCCGCCGCGCTGCGCTATCAGGCTACCTTGAGGCGTTGGAGGAGGCCGGCGCGATTCGACGAGCGTTTGGTGGTCGAGTCGGGCATGTGGCATCGTAGCGATGGCGTGCGCGTGATGAACGCGCTGCTTGATTCCGGCGTGGTTCCCGACGGCGTCGTCGCGCTGAACGACATGCTCGCCTCCGGTGTGATGCATGCGATCCAGATGCACAATCTGCGCATTCCCGAAGATATTTCGGTGATCGGTTTCGATAATTCCGACGATTCGCAGTATTTGTCTCCTGCGTTGACGTCGATTGCTCCTGGTCTTGAGGCGGTGGCGCGTCTGTCGGTGAAATTGCTGAAGGATCGTATCGACGGGGTTTCGCCGTCGAAGGATCTCAAGCCGGAGCAGAAGGTGTTCCGCAAGGTTTCGTCGTCGTTGGTGGTGCGTCAGTCCACCAAGCTGCCCACGAATTCCTTGGTGGTGTGATCTTCCTTCCTTCTTCTTCTTCTTCTTTTGGAAGAAAGGAAGTGATTGGTGCCTCGCGCTTGCGTCCGGTTTTTTACGGATTGCCGGTGCCGAGGTTTTTGTTTTCCCTTTCTGGCGATTGTCTGTTGCCGGGTACTGCGATTCGATTCTTCCGAGGAGTCGGATGCGAGAAACACGCGGTGCGTTCCTCCGATTTGTTACAACGTTGTAATAGTGATATATTCAACGTTGTAAATTACTGGAACAGCGGATTGAAAAGGAATAGACATGGCTGTTTACAACAATCCGATCGTGCTTCAGCGCGCAGATCCTTGGGTCCTCAAAGTTGACGGCGAGTACTACTTCACTGGCTCCGACCCGGAATACAACTGCATCGCCATTCGTCACGCATCGAACATCAACGACCTGCAGAAAGCCCCCGAAACGGTGGTGTGGCGCAAGCATGAGTCCGGACCGGCGAGCATCTATATTTGGGCGCCGGAACTGCATCGCATCAATGGCGCTTGGTACATCTACTTCGCAGGCGCCGCAACGGATTTCGAGCCTCCGCCTACCGACCCACCGCATGTTCGTGCTGGAGAACACCGATGACGACCCCACCACCGACAACTGGGTGGAAAAGGGTCAGATCGTCACCCCGATCGACTCTTTCGCGCTCGACGCCACCACCGAGGTGATCGACGGCGTGCAGTACCTGGTCTGGGCCCAGAAAGATCCCGCCATCGAAGGCAACTCCAATCTGTACATCGCCAAGATGGCCAACCCGTGGACGCTGGAAAGCGAGCCCGTCATGCTTTCCAAGCCGGAATATGACTGGGAGTGCATCGACTTCCTCGTCAACGAAGGCCCGGCCTTCCTGTTCCACGAGAACAAGATCTACATCACGTATTCCGCCTCCGGCACCGGTGTGCCGTATGCCGTCGGTCTGCTGACCGCCGAGCGCGGCAGCGACCTGCTGAGCAAGGATTCCTGGACCAAGAGCCCGGTGCCGGTGTTCAAGACCTGCGCCGAAAACGGCCAGTACGGCCCCGGCCATAACTCGTTCACCAAGTCCGAAGACGATTCCGAAGACCTGATGATCTATCACTGCCGCAACTATACGGAAATCAAGGGCGATCCGCTGTTCGACCCGAATCGTCATGCCCGTGTCGGCGTGGTCAAGTGGACGGAGTACGGCCCCGACTTCGGTGTGCCGGAACCCGACAATCTGTGGACCCCGACCACCACGGACGTGTTGCCGGCCGATGGCGGCGCTCTTGCGGGAACGCCGGTAGCGAACTGACTTGCGTAATCGTAAGAAACGTTGCGATTCCAACAAAAACGAATAATTGAAGATTATAAAGAAAACAGCTTTTCCATCGGCGTGTTTCCGATTTGTACAACGATGGAAAAGCTGTATAATCAAAATTACAACGTTGCAAACGGCAGTGCAGCTGACGAAGCGTGAACGACATCGCAAACAAGGTTGTTGATGAATGTCACTGCAACGGTTGGAGGAAATGTCTTGGGAGACCAAGAGGAAAAGGAGAAATCCATGAAGATCAAGAAGAGCACCAAGCTCTCTCGGCCGCGCCGTCCCTCGCGCATGATGGCCACCGTCGGCCTGTCCGCCTGCGGTGGCGGCAGCAACGACGCCGAGACGACCGCTGACGGCAAGGTCAAGATCACGATGTGGCACGGCTTCTCTGAGCCGATGGCAAGACCCTCGAGTCCATCGTCGACGACTTCAACAAGTCCCAGGACAAGTACGAGATCGACGCCCAGCTGCAGCCGTGGAGCACCATCGGCGAGACCATGGTGACCAAGGTCACCTCCGGCGACGGCCCGGACTTCGTGACCACCGGCGCGACAACGGCCAAGCTGGTCCATCGACGGCACCTTCCAGTGCGTCACCGATTTCTACGACGACAAGGACAACGGCACCGATGAGTACATCGAGAACGTCGTTGACCAGATCACCTTCAACATCGACGGTTCCGAAGAGAAGTGCGGCGTCCCGATGGGCTACGCCCCGACCGCCGTGTGGTACAACACCGATATGTGGGAGTCCGCCGGCCTGACTGACGCCGACTACCCGCAGACTTGGGATGAGCTGCTCGAAGTTGCCAAGAAGCTCACCAAGTCCGATGGCTCCCAGTACGGCATCGCTCTGCCGGATCTCGGCTGGGCTCCGTTCCTGAAGGGCAATGGCTCCGGCATCTACACCACCGATGGCAAGGTCTCCATCAATACCAAGGAGAACAAGGCCTTCCTCGAGAAGATGCGTGACTTCTACAAAGGCGGCTACTCCGTGTCCGGCATGGATGAGACCGCTGCTCGTGAATCCTTCGAATCCGGCCAGTCCGCAATGGTGATCGTCGGACCGTGGGAGGATCAGGCCTCCACCGACAAGGGCATCAACCACGACCTGTTCCCGGTTCCGAACGGCGACGGCACCTATGTGTACCCGGACGGCACCAAGGCTCCAACACCGGCTCCACCGGTCTGTACTGGTGGGTCACCTCCCAGGTTGGCGACTCCGCTAAGAAGCAGGGCATCTACGACTTCTTCAAGTTCTATAACAACCACGACAACCAGGTGACCTGGTCCCTCGGCTCCGCTTACCCGCCGAACAACACCACCGTCACCGCCGATGAGCTCTCCGAGCGTCCGCTGATCGCCAAGATCGGTGAGAACACCAGCAAGTCCTTCATCGGTATCGCAGGCCTCAAGGGCGGCTTCGGCGACATCGCCGCCTCCGTCGACACCCTGACCTCCAACACCGCCCGTACCGACGACGATATCCAGGGTCTGCTGGATGACGCTGAATCCCAGATCCAGGCTATCTCGACGAGTACGCCGAGTGATCGAAGCGGGATTCACATACAATCAACATAAGTGAGCGGGCCTGACCCGCTCACCACCCCAGCAAAAGGCCACGGTGCTGGCCCTCACGCCAGCGACGTGGTCTTTTGCTGTCTTAAAAACACATCCCTGGTGGCATTAAGGAGGAGATAATGGCACAAGCAACTGCCGCCCCAGGATCCGCGCATTCCGCAGTGGCCAAGGAGAACAAGAAGGCGATTCAGGCCCGCAACCTGCGCACCGGCCTGCTGTTCACCGCACCGGCTCTCATCGTTCTCGCAATCTTCGTTTTCTATCCGGCAATCAAGACGTTCATCACGTCTTTGACTTCCGACCGCATCAACCGCGCCGGCAAGTTCGTCGGCTTCGACAACTACGTCAAGCTGTTCCAAAGCGCCGTTCTGGACCGACGTCAAGAACACCCTCGTCTACGCAGTGGCCTACGCTCCGATCGTCGTGATCGTCGCACTCGCGTTCGCACTGCTGCTCAACCGCAAGGACCTCAAGTTCGTCGGATTCTTCCGTACCTGCATGTTCCTGCCGTTCGTCATCTCCCTGACCGTCGCCGCCATCGCATGGCAGTTCATCCTCTCCCCGTCGCTAGGCCTGGTTCCGTACTGGATCCAGCAGCTGACCGGCATCGCGCACGTCGATCTGCTCGGCACCCGCGAAACCGCCATGGCGGCCATCGTCTTCATCACCGTGTGGAAAAACTTCGGCTACTTCATGGTCATCTTCCTCGCAGGTCTGCAGGGCATCTCCGCCGAACTGTATGAGGCCGCTTCCCTCGACGGCGCCTCCGCATGGCAGAAGTTCCGTTACATCACCCTTCCGGCGCTGCGCCCAACTTTCAACTATGTGGTCATCTTCGGCCTCATCGGTTCCTTCCAGGTCTTCGATCAGTCTTCATCCTGACCTCCGGCGGCCCGGCACGCGCCACCGAAACCATCGTGTACCGCATCTACACCGAGGCATTCGGCAACGGCAAGCTCGGTTACGCATCCGCACTGTCGTACGTGCTGCTGATCATGACGCTCATCGTGGGCCTCATCCAGCTGTACACCAACAACAAGCATGAGAAGGAGGAAATCGCATGAGCACCGCGACTCTTTCCGCACAAGAGCAAGAGAATGCCCGCATCAACGCCGAAAACGAGCGTCTTCGCAAGCAGGCGACCCGCAAGCGTCGCATCGGCCTGGGCTTCAGCTACTTCGCACTGATCCTCATCACCATCCTGATGATCTTCCCGCTGCTGATCGTCGTGCTGGTGTCGTTCACCCCGAACGCCATCACGCAGACCTGGCCGCCGAAGCTCATTCCGAGCCAGTTCACCCTTGAAAACTACCAGTCGCTGTTCAAACGCCTGCCGATCGGCCGAGAAATGCTCAACACCGTCATCTTCGCCGGTGCCGTGACCATCATCTCCGTGTTCTTCGACTCCCTGGCCGCCTACGGCCTGTCCCGTGTGAACTTCAAGGGCCGTGGCCTGCTGCTCGGCGTGCTGATCGCCACCATGATGATCCCGGGCATGGCCCTGCTCATCCGGTGTACAAGCTGCTCGCCAACATGGGCCTCATCAACAGCTACTGGGGCATCATCATCCGCGTATGGCCGACGTCGCGGCATCTTCCTGCTGCGCCAGTCTTCATCTCCATTCCGAAGGACCCTCGACAACGCGGCCCGCATCGATGGCGCAGGCGAATTCCGCATCTTCGCGCAGATCATCCTGGCCGAACGCGGTGCCGGTATTACTACCAATTGTTCCCTGATGGATGATCAGTTCATTGCATTTATGAAAGAAAATCATTTTACAGTACGTCTTAGTTTTGATGGGAATAAGGAAACCCATGATTTGAACAGGGTTGCGAAAGATGGAGTTTCTTGCTATGACAAAATTTTTGAGAATATCATGAAGATAAAGGATAGTGGTTTGAATTTTTCTGTAAGAATGACGGTCACAGAAAATACCATTCCGCATATGTTCGAAAACATCTGTTATCTGCATGAGCATGGTCTGGATAACATCGGTATGATTATGGATGTATATTTAAAAATATCTGATGATCTGAAGATAGAATTTGAGAAGCAGGTGGGACAAATTTTGCAGTACTATTTGGATGAGGCAGCATCGGGCAGAATTTTTTAACATAGATCAATTTGATGGAAAAATGTTTAATATGTTGTGTGATTTTGGAAACTGCTTTGGTATGTGCGATGCTGGAATTGGAAATTTCAAGATATTTCCGAATGGTCAGATATACCGTGTGGATTTCTTACAAGCAATGAAAAATATTGTATAGGCAATATTAAGGAAGGTGTTGATATAAGGAAGGCAAAATTAATAGCGATATCTAATTTTGATAAAACCGATCCGAAGTGTAAGGGATGTACAATCCGAGATTTTTGTCATGGTATGAAATGCGGATATATGAATTTTATCAATACAGGGAAGATTAATGTACCATCGGATGCAGAGTGCATCTTTGAACATATCTTTTATAAGGCAATGGTACAAATTCTTGGATATTATTTACAGCAGCCGATTGAAATAATTAGAGAAAAATTAGGCGTGTATATAGACTATATCCAGGAGGAAAATTTAAAATTCAGTGAGTTTGGTGAGAAGATTGCCCAGAGGTTAAAAGATGAAAAGTAAAAATAAACGTGCATATCTTGGATTTTTAAAAGAGTATGCTTTTAAGAAAAAGCTACTACCTTATTACATTTTAACGATAGCAATAATTGTATTGACAGCTGGGGTTTCTTTGGTGCGTCCAGAACTGCAAGGAAAAGTGATAGATGATTTGGGAAATCCGCAAAGTACCAGTTTATCTGCGTTTATGTTCCTTCTGGCGGTGTTCCTGGGAATGGTACTTCTAAACTACCTTATGAATTATGTACAGCGTTATGTTGTGGCTGTCATATCGGAAGAGATAGCAGCAGATATGCGACAAAAGGTAGAAGATAAATTATCAACAGTAAGTGTAACTTTTTTTGAGAAGATAAAGCTAAGTGACATTTTGCTAAAAGTGGATAAAGATGTTTCAGCAGTGAAACAATGTGGTATCACAAGCATTATTACACTGATTTCTAATATTGTTATCCTGGTAGTGGTTCCTCCGTATATGTTTTCTATCCATAAGGGAATTGCCGTATCTAATATTATTTTACTTGTCAGCGTTCCTTTTATCAGCAGAATTCTTGGAAAATTGATACAGGAAACCAGTAGTCAAGTTCTGGAAGGATACAATAGTATCACCAGTGTGCTAACAAATACCTATGATAATTGGTTTATTACAAGACTCTTTCAATGTGGGCAATATGTGCATGATAGGTACTTTGAGAACAACCAGAAATATAAAAAAGAGACGAATCGCCAGAATTTATTGTACATATTGAATACATCTACGATACTTGTAATTCAGTTTATTGGAACAGTCATAATTTGGGTAGTAGGTGCACAAGAAGTATTTAAAGAGAATATGACCATAGGTACCATTATGGCATTGATGAATTACCAAACAATTATTATGAATCCTATTATTGGAATTGCACAATTTGCTAACGAGTACCATACAGCCGTAGTTTCCTTAAAGGATATCAATGGTCTGCTTCAGTATCCGGATCAGAAACAAGGAGATGGAGAGGAAGTAACAACAGTTAACAACATTTCCTTAGAGAGATGAGCTTTTCTTATACAGAGTCGAATAAGAAGGTATTTGACCGGCTCAATTTGAAGTTCGAAAAAGGCACTCTTTACGGAGTTCATGGAAAAAGTGGACAAGGCAAAAGCACTCTGTTCAAAATTATAACAGGTGTGTATCAACCGACAAAAGGAAAAGTAGTTGTGAATAACACAGATTTGCAGGAATTAGATATTAACAGCTATTGGAAAAATACAGGATATGTTATGCAGCGTACACAGTTCTTCAATGATACGGTAAGACAGAATATGGGATTACTACATATTGTTTCGGAGCAAGAAATGGATACAGTGGCAAAGTGCTTGGATTTGTATGATGAAATCCATACTTTAGAAATGGTATGGGATACCGAGATAAAGATAGATCCATGCAATTTCTCAGAGGGACAAAGGCGGCGTTTGGATATTATGAGGAATATTTTGAAAAATTCACAAATTCTGATTTTTGACGAAGCGACAGCGAATATTGATGAAAAGCGAAGAGGGCGTTTTTACCAATTATTGCATGAATTATCAGGGGATAAAATTATTATTTTTTCTACGCATAATCTGGAAGAATTGCGAGAAGCGGATATTATCGTGGATTTGGAAAAGATGCATATAAGGCAGGTGAGTGAAAAGTGAGGATAGGTGTGTTGGATTCCAATGGATCTTTTGATAATCCTTTTTTTATGGATAAGAAAATTGTAAAAATAGACTGCAAGTGGAAAGACCAGGAATACAGCAAAGATGCCTTTGGATTTACCCATGCGGAATATGTCTGTTCTTTTATTTTAAAGGAAAACCCAGAAGCTGAAATTGTTCTGGTACCCATCGTGAGGAAGAATAAAAAGAGTACGGTTCTGGATATGATAGAAGGTATTGAATTACTGATAGAGGAACAGGTAGACATAATTAATATGAGTATAGGAGATGAGTACAAATATCACAAAGAAATAGAGGAAGTGTGTAGAGCAGCTACAGAAAAGGGGATTTTGATTGTGGCTGCATATTCCAATCAGAAAGCAGAAGAAACCTATCCGGCTTCCTTCCCCTTTGTAATGGGGGTAAGATGCCTGGATATGGAGAACCCGGTACAAGTTCTTCAATATGATGAAAAGAAAAATGATGTGATTTTTTCTTGTGGGCTTTTCTTTTTATATCATTTAGGAATACCGGTGCTGCATCCAGGAAATAGCCTTGCCTGTGCTGTGGTAACAGGCTATTTGAGTAACTATGAGAAACAGTATCAACAGGCAATTTTACAGTTTACTTTCAATACTTTGAATAACTATTATCCATATCAGACATTGAAGCAGAAACAGTGCTATTTTCTAACGAATCGTATAGAAGAACCTTTAGAGCAGCGTTTTATACGGGAAGTAACGAGAACAGAGAGATGTGATACTTTTGAAAGTGGAATGGAAAAAATTGAGAAATATAAAAACAGCAAAACAGTATCCTGTGCTATTTATTGATCACAACAATTATCAGGAAATATGTGAGTATAAAGAGAGAATCAGGATATATGCCATGGAACATCCGAAGACAGAAATTGTTTTGCGATATCCCTTATTTAATATGGTGGAAAGATTGGATTTCCAGAAGAAAACAAATAGAAATTTGAACCAATTTACAGTTTAGGAGGCAGGAAAATGTATACATTGTCATTAGAGATTATAAATAAGTGCAATTTGAATTGTACTTACTGTTATCTGGGCGAGAAGAAAAATACATACATGAGTTTAGAAACGGCTCAAAAGGTAATCGATATTGCTGTGCATGAAGCAAATAAACAGCATGATCGGACACTTATGGTTTACTTTATTGGAGGGGAACCTCTTATGGCATTTAATCTGATGAAAGATGCGATAGATTATGCGAAGAAAAAATGCCAGGAAACAAACTTAATATGCAAGTTCAGTACTACGATAAATGGAACGTTAGTTACGGATGAAGTAATTGATTTTTTTGTGGAAAATACATTTGAGGTGAAGGTGAGTTTAGATGGTCCTGAGTATGTTCAGAATTTGAACAGGAGAGACTATGCAGGAAATGGAAGTTTTGAAAATATCATAAAGAATCTTCCGTTATTGAGAAAATATGAGCAGGAAACAGGAAATCAGATTTCTGTAGCCAGTGTTGTGACAAGTAATAACTATCAATATTATGCAGAAAGTTTCCAGTTTTTGCTTGATTTAGGAATTAAAAAATTAGAATCAGGAATTGATTATTATTGCTCCTGGAGTGATGAGCAGATACAGGGATTACGAAAGCAGATAGAGAAAGTATTTGGCTTATATAAAGCATATATACAAAAAAATCAAGAAGTAATCTTCTGGAATCTCTGGGAACAATATCTGAAATCATTCCTGATTCCATGTCCATTTTATGCATGTAAGGCGGGTTTGACAACTTGCTATGTAACAACAGATGGTGGGATTTATACTTGTGCAGAACTTCCAGAGTTTAAAATCGGTTCTGTAGAAGAAGGATTGGATGTTCCGAGAATTCGAGAAATTATTTATCTAGAGGATCGAGAGGATGCGATGTGCCAAGAATGTCAATATCTTAGACATTGCAAAACAAGAGGATGCCAGATGGCAAATTATGAAATTCACCAGAATGTATATAAACCTATAAAAGTGAATTGTGAAGTGACGAAGTGGATGTATCATCTGATTCAAACAAACTTAACCGAAAAACAGCTTGAAAAGTTGAAACAAGAATATGAAAGGAGATATTTACGCCATGGAAAGTAGAATGAATGAGTTTATTAAGATTACAGAGGGAGAAAAAGTGGCTTTAATTGATCCAGTAGGAAAAGTCTGCCTGGGGGTAAGTAAAAGATTTGCTGATAATTTAGATAAACCAGAGTTTCAGGAAAAGTTATTCTCTGTATGGAAGCAGCAAACTGAATTTATAAAGGAAATAGAAAATAATCATGAGAAAATCAATACGGTATATTTGATGGTAACTAGGAAATGTAATATGAATTGCGATTTTTGTGCGATTAGTGCAAACGACAAATTGCGTCCAGAAAAAGAATTTAAGCTGGAGGATATACAGAATAAGGTGATTCCGTTCTTTCAAAAAAATAAACCACATAAAATGATTCTTACAGGTGGAGAGCCACTGATTAAAGATCAAATTGTGGAAATTGCAAAAGCTTTGGGAAATGGTTTGACCTGCCCAATTACACTGCAGAGCAATGGCCTTGCTATTACCAAGGACTTAACAGAACAACTCAAAGGTATATAAATGAAATAGACTTCAGTACTATGCACATGTTTGGAACACCTGAAAAGGAGCAGCAGCTAATTAATCATATAGAGATGTGTCAGCAAGCAGGAATAAAGGTGGTTCTTAGTTTCATTTATGAGAAAACAAATGAAGTGGATTTGTATAGAGTGATTGATATAGCAGCTAAATATGACATTGATGTTCTTTTTAATATTGTTTCATCTGTGGGTAGGGCGAAAGAAAACTCTGAAATTTTAACAGATATGGAACATCTTGATATGAACCTGAAGATAGCAAAATATATATTGAAGCAGGGGTACGAGGATAAAAAAATAGGAGGAGCCTTTTATCAAAGGATTCAGGTAAGAAATTCTTGTGGGGGTTATGGAAAAGTTATGGCAATTTTCCCAGAAGGCGATATTTATATGTGTCAGTGTATGGAACAGAACCAGGTTCGAATGGGAGATATACTTATAGATAATCCTGAAAAGATTTTAAAAACTCAAGAGTGTTTATTAAAGCAATCTGAAATAAAGCAGTTATTCTGTGTTGACTATAAAGAAATATGTAAAGAATGTGATTATCGTTATATATGTGGGGGGAAATGTATGGCTTCGGAAGACGAATATGACTATAAATGTACTTTTGCAAAAGCAATGTTTAAATATGTAGCTGTTTTATTACCAATCCCAAGAGAAAAATAGAGAAAAACTTGAAAGTTATGTTCAATATCTTGAAAAAATAAAGAAATGCATATGAGAAAGATAGAGAATCCATATAGGAAGAAAAAAATGCAAAATAAACATAAGTTGTGGCTGATACATCAGAAAAGGGATATATTTAAAATAGTTTTACATACGGAAAATTAAGGAGGTAATAGCATGAATGAAAAGTTGGAGCTGACAGAGGAAGAAGTTAATGTGTACAGTGATGATTGCGGTAAAATACAGGTAGATTGTTTAAATGATTGTATTGATGGAAGCGCATGGCTAAGTATCGAATCCTAAAGAATTTACGATGACATGATGATTAAGGAGATGTAATTGAGGTAACAAGTATCTTTAAAGTAAAAAAATATTATAATTTTATGTAGGCAATAGGAGGAAGTGTACATGAAATTTTCAAAGTTTAATTTGATAATCAAAGAAGGGGATAAAAGAATTTTATTTAATACGCTTTCAGGAGAGTGCTTTAAAATATCTATAGATGTTGCAGAATGATTGAGAATAATTTACTGGATCAACTCAATAAAGAATTATATGATGATTTTGTGGAAAAAGGAATTATTGTGGATGATCAGGTTGAAGAAAATAGGTATTTCAGTTATATTCAAAACCAAACAAGGTTCAATAATAATGCATTATCATCGACAGTACTGCTAACCTGGGCATTGTAATTTTAGCATGTATATATTGCTATGAAGGAGCAGGATGTAGAACGATAAGAATGAATAAAGCAACAGCAGATAGATTTATAGGATTTATGATAAACCAAGCAAAGACAAGAAAATTCAAAAAGTATGTATATTAATCTGTTTGGAGGAGAGCCATTACTTAATATAGAATGTGGATTTTATATTTTAGATGCATTAAAGAAATTCTGTGCAGAAAAAAATATAGAGTTTTGCATCAGGGATAATAACGAATGGAACTTTATTAACAGCAGAGATAGTAAGCCAATTAATAAATTATAATTGTCAGCAGATACAAATAACTCTTGATGGTATGCCTGATACGCATAATGCAAGAAGAAAATATAAGGATGGAAAAGGTTCATTTGAACAGATTATTTCGGCGTTAGAAATTGCTGAACAATAAAAGTGCTGATATACATACTGTTATAAGAATCAATGTGGATAAGAATAATTTGGATGAAGTGAGTTTGCTTTTGGAGTATCTTGGGAGTAATGGAAAAGGTTTAACAAATTGCAATGTTGACTTTGGAATCGTTAGAGGTTCTACACAAGCATGTTCTGCATATTCGGGGAATTGTTTAAGTGAAAGTATTGTAGGAGAAGTATTGAGTAAACTATGGAGTAAGGCTGAAATGGAAGGGTTTACTTTATATACAAAACCATTTCATAGATGGATTTATTGTGGACTATATGCTGATAGTCAGTTTACAGTTACTCCCAATGGTGAATTATATAAATGTTGGGAACATGCAGGGGATGAGCAACATTTGATGGGGAATATTAATGAGAACGGTAATATTGATAACATAAAGTATTCATATTATGATTGGATGTCTCATAACCCATTAGAGAATGAAGAATGTAAAGAATGTGTATATTTGCCAGCTTGTGGTGGTGGATGCGGGGTCGTTAGCTATAACGAGACTAATAGCTACCATTCGAAAGGGTGCTTTAAAGTAAAAGGCGTACTTGAAAAGCAAGTGTTACGGTATTTTAAGGGGAAAATATAAAATTGGAGGTAATATGTATGGAGCTTGCACCAAAGGAAAAGTAATTTCAACTAATAGATTATGGTGGTTGAAAATTAATAAAAAACCTATTAGAACACATTTATTAGATGGAGCTGATTTTCCTACGGTTATTACTGTGCAATATAGTGTTTCCGGTGTTAATTATAAAAAAAGAAAATTTATTGGCGTAGGTACTAATTGCCCCAAAAAAGGGGAAGAATTGTCAGTATTCTATTTTATGGATAATCCCAAAAAGGCCAGAATAAAATTGTGATTAGTAATCTGAGGGAGAAGTTATGGTAAGCATTTTTAAAATGTGTAGAAAGTATCTGATTAAAAATAAGTATTGCGTGATTTGGTATGGATTTCTGTGTCTAACAAGTAGTATATTTTCTATGATTTCTCCCTACATAAGTGGCAATTTTATTGATTATTTGATAGTGGCTGATGATATCAGTAAAATTTATCAATATTGCTTTGTTTTTTTCGGACTTTTTGTTATTAATCAGTTGATAGGGTATATTGTTAATAGAGTATACATAAAGATGCAGACTCAAATGGGCTATGAATTGAATAGTGATGTGATACGTCACATACAACGTTTGCCAGTTTCATTCTTAAAAAAGCAGAACATGGCTTATTTAAACCAAAGAGTCAATAATGATTCTAATCAGCTCATCACATTTTGTATCAATATTGTACAGGGGATATTAATAAATAGTTTAAAACTTTTATTTTCCATTTCTCTATTGGTGCAATTTAGTAGCAATATTACATTGTTATTCGTAGCTATAATAGGTGCGTATGCATTGTCGTATAAAATATTAAAGAAAATCCTTTTCGAAGCACAATTTATTTTGACAGAAGCACAAACAAATTATTTTTCGAAATTATTCGAACAATTTGATAATATCCTTTTTGTAAAAATGCAGGCTATATATGAATCTTTTTTAAGTCGGTTAAAGAGAGAGTTTCAAAATATTTTAAAAGTAAGTCTCCAATATCAAAAAATTTCGTATTTATTTTCAAGTTTGGATTCTTTAGTGATGTCCTTAGCTCAAATAGGAATTTTTATAATGGGAGGGGCATTAGTTATTAGAGGTAAACTTAGTGTAGGTCAATTAACAATTATGTTGAGTTACTTTGGGATAATGATGGAAGCTTCGAGATATTTCTTTTCGTTAACAAAGACAATACAGGACAATAAAGTAGCATATACAAGATTAAAGCAGATATTAGATTTAGAGAGTGATGAGAATGCTGGGGTAGAGTTAAAGGATATTGGTCAAATCAGACTGAAGAATATAATGTTTTATTATGGTAAGAAATGTATTTTCCGTGATATTAGTTTAGAATTTAAAAAAGGAAAAATATATTCCATCATCGGAAAAAATGGAATAGGGAAAAGCACATTGGTAGATTTGATTATAGGGTTCTATAATAGAGAATATGAAGGTGAGATATATTATGATGATTTATCATTAGATCAGATTGATGTTTATAAAACGAGAAAAATGTGTTTTGGAATATGCGAGCAAGAGCCAGTGTTATTAGCGGATACAGTAAAATATAATGTATCAATGGATGGTGAGGGTGGCATAGATTTAAAGCGATTATTTTATATAGCAAAAAAGATAAATTTGTATTCATTCATAGAAAGTCTGCCACAGAAATTGGAAAGCACCATTGAAGAAAAAAATTCAAATTTGTCTGGAGGAGAAAAACAAAAGCTTTCTATAATGAGGACATTTTACAAAAATTCACCGGTAATTATTTTAGATGAACCGACATCTGCATTAGATGAAGAGAGTATAAGATGTTTACAAGCCTATTTAAATGAAATAAAAAAAGATAAAATAATTATTTTAATATCGCATAATTCCGATTTTATATCTATATCAGATGAAATAGTAGATTTAGATAAATTAGATATGGACGTATAGTATAAGTTATGAAAGCTAAAACGGTATACTGAAGAGCTGGCATGGTTATTACATGTTATGGCTAATATATTATTTATATAACGAATCGCATACTTATTCAGGAAAGGAGAAATGTTATGGGTAGTGAATACATAGGAAATGGATATGGTCAGTCTAAAGCTGGTGGATGTGTCGGGAGGAGTGGATGTTTAGCCGATGTAGGATGTGGTGGAAATGCCTGCGGAGCGGCAGCATGTGGAGCTAATGTTTGCGGGGTAGATGGTTGCGGAGTAGCAGCATGTGGAATTAATGCTTGCCCACTTAATGGGTGTGTGGGAGATGCATGTGCAGCAAACTTACGCCATTGCCGGGACCGTTTTCAAATAGTGATAATAAATAAACAGAAAATAAGGATATATTAGCAAAAAGTATGCGACTCGTACTGAGCCTTGAAAGGGTGCAATTATAGCAACCTTTCAAGGCTTATTTTTAGTACAACAAAAAAGATTTTTAAATCCATTTGAAATGGAAGCAGAAAAAACACACAGCATTACTTGGAGGTCTCAAAATCCTATACGATAATGATATCGGTTTTGTATGTTTTAGTTATAATTCTATTTCGTAAGCGCAAAAATATTGCTACGTTACTCGTAAATTACGCTTGCACCAAAATGATAGATGCAAGCGTTTTCCTCTATTTTAGTTTTGACAGTTAGCTTTCGCAGGCTCGCTCCATGGGGTGAATATTCTTGCGGCTCGAAATCACGAATTCGGAAATTTGGAAATCAGAGTTCTGGTACTCGGAAATCGCCTTTTTTGTGCTTGATTACGGTTCCATTTCTATGGGAATATTTGTCAAGGCCTTGCCGCATCTGCGGTGCGTAGCAGCCTTTACGAATATTCTTGTAGAAATTATGATTCAATATGTACAAAAGTGAATCTAAAAAGTGGTTTCCATATCACCGGACAGCTGATGGAAACTTATCGGAATAATCATGGGGCAAGCTGTTCCAGCTGTTCATCTGACATTTTATCGTTTGGTCGTTGTGATAAGATATGTCAGATATTTATAGGTATTTAGATTATTCGCTTTTGCCATTTCAACCATAGTGTACACAATAGCACTGGCAGTGGCTCCTTTTGGACTGGCACTGAACAGCCAGTCCTTCCGGACAACAGTAAATGGTCTGATTGCATTCTCGCTGAGATTGTTAGATAAACTACAATGACCGTCTTCCAGATAGGTCATCAGAGTGT
>ENA-OQAN01000753-OQAN01000753.1-human-gut-metagenome-genome-assembly--contig:-NODE-753-length-16010-cov-9.807026_pt1 | contig 16010 bp, 18 predicted proteins | sample MGYA00242735_ERZ504527 | MGnify/ENA primary metagenome ERZ504527 (study PRJEB26092, sample SAMD00036230) | human gut metagenome | host: Homo sapiens | study: EMG produced TPA metagenomics assembly of... | reverse complement strand
TCCATCCAGTGCATTGGTAGAAGACTTCATGTTATGGAGCTTATCGTAAGTATAAGTAGTGGTACTCTTTAAGCTGTCGCTTTCTTTTACCACGTTGTCCACTTTATCATAAGAGAAATTTTTAGTATAACCCAGTGGACTGGTCATACTCTTCAGACGTCCGGCTTTATCATAACTATAGGTATACTCTCCACCATTCGCCTGTGTCATCTTTGTGACATTGTCATTCAGGTCAACACTGTACTGTGTCTCATTTCCCTTTGCATCCGTTACAGAAATGACATTGCCATGCTTGTCGTAATCATATTTGGTAACTGCTCCCTTTGGAGAAATCTGTTCCGTCATGTTACTCAGGCTGTCATATTTGTATTCGGTAATGAGTCCCATCGGATCTTTTGATTTGGTAAGATTTCCAATGGCATCATAACGGTATTCATTTGTTTCTTTTAACGGAGAAGTCTCACCGATCTTGCGGTCCAGTTCATCATACTGGTAGGTTGTCGTATTTCCATTTCCGTCTGTCTGGGATACGAGATTGTCATTTTTATCGTAAGCATACTTGGTAACCGTACCGTTTTCATCGACAGATTCCGTCACATTATCATTTCCGTCATACTTAAAGGTGCTGGATGCTCCCAGTGGATTTGTCTGAGAAATAACCCGGTCTTTCTTATCGTAAGCGTATTTATATGTGGCTTCCTCTTCTTCTGTCATGGATAACTGGTTGCCGACTTTATCGTAGGTAAAGGTTGTTTTATGACCTTCCGCATCCGTTACCGCTGTAATGCGGTCCATAACATCATATTCATAAGATGTGATACTTCCGTCTGCTTCAGTAAGTTTCAGGAGTCTGCCGTACTGATCGTACTTGTATGTTGCTGTCCTGCCAAGTTCATCGGTCTGTGTCAGTACATTTCCGGCACCATCATAAGTATAATCCATACTGTTTCCACCATTGTCGGAGGAATGGATCAGGTTGCCTGCTCCGTCATATTGATAGGTAATTACGAGTCCCTGTGCATCCGTACATTTTACAAGCTGTCCGATGGCATCGTACTCCATCAGCACCTTGTCCCCTGTCGGCAGTATTATGGATGTGTTATTTCCCTCTTTATCATACACATAACTATACGCATTGCGAGGGCATCTGTCATCTTTGTGCTGTTGCCCTGTGAATCGTATTCGTAAGTGGTCTTTCCTTTCAGGGCATCCACCGTCTGTTCCAGATTGTCGGTGGAATCATATTTCATTGCTGTAATGTTGCCCTTTGCATCGCTTACCGATGTCATGTTTCCATTACCATCGTAAGTCATGGTACTGGTATTTCCATTTTCATCGGTAGAGGATACCAGATTTCCATTTAAGTCATACTTCATGGATACGGTATATCCAAGGGCATCTTTGGATGTAGTCAGATTTCCTGCCTTGTCGTAAGCATAAGTATCTGTTCTTCCCTCTTCATCGGTAGAAGATACCAGATTTCCTGCTTTATCATAAGTATATGTGGTAGTTCCACCTTCTGGGTTGGTTTCACTTAAGCGGTTTCCTGTATTATCGTAGGTATAAGTCCAGGTTCTTCCACTGTCATCTGATTTTGATACCAGATTGTCTGCCGCATCATAAGTATAAGTGGTAACTGCACCTAATTCATCTGTCTCTTTAGCGAGTCTTCCGCAGTTATCATATTCCTTGGAATGGCTGCTTCCATCTCCATAAGTAATCTTGGTTTCATTTCCTAATGCGTCATATTCATATTTGGTTATATTACCAACTGCATCTTTGGACTGAAGCACCTGTCCAAGAGAATCAAACTTGGATACGGTTGCATTTCCATTTCCATCGGTATATTTTTTCAGATTTCCTGCTTTGTCATATTCATAGAGCTTTGTTCCAAAATCTTTATTACTCTCTTCTATGACACGTCCCATGCTGTCATACTTATAAGTAATTGTATTTCCTTTTGCATCGGTTGCTTTGACCTGCTGATAATTCTTATCATAAACGTAGCTGATCTGATTTCCTTTCGGATCTGTACCACTGGTCATCACATAAAATTCCCATAATATATACCATAAGTGTATTCCAGACATGATGTTGCCAGTCTGCCTGATATGCCACTGTTATAATTAACAGAGCTATCAGCTCAAAGATCAGATCTCCGTACATCGTTCCCCACTGCATGCTTCCCCAGCATGAAAGCAGATATGCACAAAAATATGCAAATAGCTTTTGTGTATCCTCATTTTTTGGATACAGGATGGTATTGTAACGGAACACAGTATAAATCCAGAATAATTTACTTGTCAGATAAGTGATCAAATGGATATTCATAATCTTTTCTTCTCCGTTTGTAATAGTCTTTCCCTGACCTTCTTGCGATTTGCTTTACTGATACTGAGACGTGTCTTGTCTTTCATAACCACGTTGTCATATTCGTAATGCTCCACGTGTTCCATATTGATGAGATAGGACTTGTGAATCAGTAAGAAATATTCTTCTGTTACATCCGCTACATCCTTTAATTTTCCTCGATATTCATATTCTTTTTCCGATGTCACGATATGTACTCTTTTTCCCAGACTATAAAAATACAGGATCTTGTCATAAGAAATCTTGTGGATTCCTTTTGTATCCGTATATTCAAATATTTTCTTCCGTTCTTTTAACAGTTCCCGTAATTCACCTATCACCCGGAAAAGTTCTTCCTCTCGGATTGGCTTTACAAGAAAATCAAATGGATGAATACGGAATAATTTCATAGCATATTCCTGATATGTTGAAATATAGGTAATCCGCAGTTCTTTTCCATAATTTTTCTTTCGTATCTCCGTTCCGATATCAATTCCATTCTCATGTTCCAGACAAATATCAAGGAATAACATATCGTAGGATTCTTCTTCCAGCCTGTTAAGAAGCTGCTCCGCAGAATAGTATATTTCTATAGATATCTGACAGTCATTCGCTTTCCCATAATGGAGCAGCTTCTGTTCTAACCAATTACATAGGATGATGTCATCATCACAGATTGCAAGTTCTAGCATATTTTCTTACCCTCAGTCTTTCGTAACACGACAAATGGGGAAAAGAATCCCCTTCAATTCTTTTCCCGAATGGACATCACTAATTTTGTGTCATTTTTCCGATGCAACAGCACCACTTCCTTTGCTGTCTTATTTTGTCCTCTATATAATAAACACTTGAACAAGAAAAAACTGTCGCCATTTTATAATTTATTTATATTTTTTATGTTTTATTTATATTTTATCCAAATATTACAGCGATAACTAATAATGTCACCCCCTGCATTATTCTTTTTATTTTTAGCGTCATTTGATAAAACATCAACGTTTTTGATGGCAAAAAGGGAACCTGCAAAACCAGATTCCCTTTAAAATACATGCTCTTCTCTAAAAGGATGATAAATCCACCATCCTCTGCTTATTTTTAAAAACTTTTTCCTTTTTTACAATACTTATAAATATTAAATGGTTTTTCTTTTTTTTCAAATAAAATCCCTGTTGTTTTAATAATTTTTATAAGTTCATCCGACTCCATATCTGTCGTTTTAAATATAAATATTTTCTTTTCATTTGTTATGAAAAAAAAGAAGTTTTTATATAAGAACATTCTATCAATATTTTTAAATTCATAAATTTGATCTTCATCTATTTTAATTGCGTTTTCATCGATATCCACCGTTTCATATCCTGATCTACCCCAGACAAATTCATGAACATTTTTTTCAAAATTTTTACCAATCATTTGATACCAAATAATCCAAGCCACACAAGCCACACAAGTTCCAATCCCTATTCCAAACATCAAATAACTTTCCGACAGATAACAATTAATCGACAGTAAAAATTCTACAGGTGTAAAAATATAGATAATCATTCTACTTTTCTGTCTTGTTTTAAATAATTGATTAGGAATTATAAACCCAAGCGAAAGCATTCTTTCTAATTCTTCCCTATCCTCATCTGACACAATTGATTTAATATGCATTCTTCTTAATCCCCCTTTTGCCAGAGGTCCTCTTTATAAAATCGAACCTCTGGCCATTGTCTCTTTTATTCTTTTACAATTTACAGCGCTTGAATCAACAAACCAAAAACAGTACCTGCTCCAGCTGAAAATAAAGCAATAATTGACGGAATTGCATTTACAACTAATGCACCCGCAAGAACTAATATTACGGCTCCTGCCAGTATATTACTATGCTCTTTTGTGAATTCTACAACATTAAATTCAAGACCACTATTAGAATTTAATGTCATTGTAAAAATCAAAGCAACCGATATTGTCCACTCTTTTTCCTCTTCTGGCAGCAAATCTGATGTACTAAATACAATGGAAAACTCTACACTATTGGCAAAAACATTATTTATTTCAAAAGCAATATTACCAGATTTAACCGATAAAGCAATTTTTTCTATCGTATTTCCAAAGTTATCTGCTCCCTCTATACCTGTATCTGATAAATTTGATGAAATCTCCATAATTTGATTTTTGCAAGTTTGTGTCAATTCTCCATCATTTCCTATATCCACTTTTATATTATAAATTTTACCAGTTGAACTTTCAAGCGATGTGGATATTTTAGTAGAAATATCAATTGCTCCTTGAGGACTCATCATTGTTCCCAGTGAAATTTCCTTATCATACTCCACACCCACATCCATAATTTTATTCAGATAACCAAGCGGCTCCATTACATTATAGACATATTGATTTCGTGCTATTTTTACCTTTGCCCGAAGATTTTCTTGCGCTATTTCCTCATCTGTTTTTGTCGATACGGCATCGAACTTTTTAAATCCAGTATCTCTCCCTGAATATGCATCTTTATCCAGTGGGAACGAAGGTGACGAAGAAAATGAGTTCAACTCACAAAATTGATCAAATGCCCAGTTCTTCGGCATCGAATATCCCAAATTACAGCTAAATCCAGTTGACATATCTGCCACAAATGATTTACTTGCCAATCCTGCTTCATAAACTTTAGTACATACATATCTTGGTGCATAAATGCCGACTTTATAATTTTTATCATTTGTCGAACTGAAAAAGATCATGTGAATCTGTTCAAAATAAGGTATAATAAATGTATCAATCTGATATGAATAACAATCAAAATCCACTGCAAAGTATATAGTCGTTCCACTTGGTATACCGATTCTCTCGGCTGCTAAAATTGCTGTCTGTGCATCAACACTTCCCTGGGACGGATCCTTAAAATAGTTTAATTCATATCCTCCATCCTGATATATCGGGAATACCGATAATCCTGCATTTTCAATGTTTTTCACTTCTGTTGATGTCAAATATTTCGGTGTATGTTCTTTTCCAACAGAACCTGTCAGATAACGTCCTACATGAGTATACCCTGCATTTTTTATATCTAATGCCTGTTGTTTATTTAATACTGTTGCACAGTCACACGCTTTTGCTGCCCTGTTTGTATCGCCTTTACTCGTAAGCAATGATTTCATAGTAGAAACATTTACTTTTCCTTTTGTTACAAGTCCAATTCCTGTCAGACCATAAAACTCCTGAAATTCTGACACCTTTGACTCTGTAGTCGAATCAAACACGCCATCGAATCTTCCCGGATTATATCCGTTAAAATATAGTCCGTATTGAGCAATCTTATTAAATGGAACATATTTCGTCGAGTTCTGTCCGTTCTGTAATGTACCCGGAAACGCATTTGTTGTTGCATCGCCAAAATTAACTGAATTCAAATCTGTAATTAATTCAGTTGTAACTCCTTCAGCCGCCTGCAATGCACCAACTAAAGACAAAATTGTCTGTCTTGAGGCAATTCCATCACAAGGTCCAACACCAATAACATCTGACCAGTCACTATTTAATTGCTGTTGAATAAGAACAATATTGGAATCCCCACCAGAAACCTTTGTAAACCAGTTTAGGGATAACAATCCAGACCAAACTTTCCAATCAATTTTGCCCGTAACTTCCAGTCCTGCATTTTCCTGCATCTTTTTAACTGCATTTACTCCTGATGTATAATAAATTCCAGTAATTCCTCCAGCAGCATATCCTTTGCAAAACAGAGCACACTGAATCAAGCATACATTAACCTGCGGAGTATCATTCGGATCCATTTTTGTAATAATGGCTAACTTCTTCATGGTATTAATAGTAAGTGGTCCAACCGTTCCTGTAATCGTTGAGATCCATTCTGAATCTGAAATGCACGAATGATTCCCTGCATCACGGCTGTTCCGGTCTTTCCATCTTCATCCAGTTTTACCCAATCCTTATGTCCACCAAACATCGCATTTAAATATTTTTGTGCTGCTTTTACATTCTGATCACTCATATTCACTACCTCCTAATTCAAGTCAATTATAAAGATTTCTAACTCTTTATATGTCTATCACTAAAAGTTACAATAACAATTTATCAATCAACTGTGCCTATTTTGTGACTATTTTCCAAAGGATTCATTAACTCCCTTATAAAATCCTTAACAAATTATGAAAGAAACCATCAATTTATCACCCCATATCCCATTATAGAACTGTAATCTACTGCATAATTTCTCTGCCGTACCTGATCACTGGAATTTCCCTCAATCGTGTAAACTCTTCCACCTTCACACTTTTCTACTATTCCTACATGATCCGATGTTCCATCATGATCCCAGTCAAAAAAGATGATCATTCCAGCTGTCGGAGTTGTTCCGCCACTCTGCCACTTATTCTTTCCCTGAAACCAGGACACTCCATCACTGCACAATGAGAATTTAGGAACATTCCCACTTGCAATCAGACCGCTCTGATCCGCACACCAGCTTACAAAACAGGCACACCATTCTACCCGACTGTCAAATCCGTACCAGCTCCAGAACTTCTGACCGCCACTGTTTCCAAGCTGCCCCATTGCAACCGACACAATCTGCTGATTACCAAACAAACCAGCAAACAGGCTGCCACCGGAATAATACCGCATCACATGGGGAACGTATTGGGGATCTCCGTAACTGCTCCATCCATGCGAAGCTGCCTGTTCCTGTGAAAACTGCAATGCATTGGCTTCTGTATAACCGCCTCTTTGCAATGCCCATCCTATGTAGCCATTTCCATAGTTATATCCCTGCCATGCAAGTTTCAGCTTGTCCAGATCCTGTGGACTGCTGCATCCTGCCTGTCTGATACAGTCTGCAAAGGTCTGTACTCCAACCTCTATCGAATAATCCGGATCAGTAATAGAACCAGGAGTGTGTGGGAATCTTGTATTATATGGACTTTCCGAACACTGCATCGGGTCTGTTCCCCTGCCTCCAGATTCCTGCATCATGATGGCCTGTATCGCAGACACATATTCCGGAATGCCGTATTGGGATGCATACTGCTGTATCACAGAAGTATACGCAAGCACTTCTTCACTTAGGGATTCGGAGCTTTCCGAATTACTGCTGAAAGCTGCTCCTGCAATGATTCCCACAATCAGAATAAATACCAGAAGAAATGCACTACCTCCGGCAGCAATCCATTTTCCCATTTTTTCAAGAGCTACTACCCCTTTTTGAATCGCTGCTGTAATTCCCTGTACGGATAACTTTGAACCCTTTCCAGTTACCTGAAGGACTGCTTTTCCACTTTCTGCCGATGCCTGTGCTGACTTTCTTGCCATCTGGGCTGCTCTTGCTTTCTGCATCGCCTGAAGACTTTTTTCCATCTGCTGTTTCTGCATGGATGCCTGTGTCTTTATTTTTTCTTGAGACAGACCGGATACTTTTACCACTCTCGGTGCTGCTTTCACCTGCCGTTTACCATTCTCCTTGGCAAGTGCTGCCTGCTCCGGTTTCAACTTGATTAATTTCTTTCCGCTTTCTGCCCCCTGCTCCATTGCTTCTTCGGCAGCTTTCGCTTCTTCCTGTCTGCTTTTTCTTTCCTTTATCTTCCTGTAGGTCACTCCAGCAAGTTTTTTTTCCACCTTGATATGTGGTTTTCCCTATACTTTTTCCTGCCACACTCGCCGCTCTGTACTGTACGGATTCTATTTTTTCAGTTCCATACTGTGTTGGGGATTCTGACTGCCCACTGCTTTTTTCATGTAGTTCCCTTGGCTTTTCTTTTGCTTCCAGAACCGCTGAGCGAACCAGTTCTTTCGGAAGTCGGGCAGCCGGATTTCGAATCTTCGGATTCTTATCCCTTACCCGTTCCTTGATATCTTTCATCCGGTCACCCTCTTTCCGTATCTCTTATCTCATCGGGCAACATCCCGATGTTTCTTTTTTTCCTGCTGTTTCTGCAACTGCTCCACCTGTCTGATTGCCTCATTTACCAGTGGATGTTCGTTGTAATATGGCACAAGTTCCAAGTCTCCCCTGTCTTTTGATGACAACGGTAATGGATATTCCATGTCTGAATAAATTGATTCTGGATCATGAATAGAAAACTCAATAGCCGGACACATATTGGCAGATGTTCTACAATATTTCTGGTACTTTTTATATGCCTCTTCCAGCGTTCTGCATTTTGTATATTCTCCTAAATCATGGAACTCACCGCACTCTGCAGCATAAAAAGTTATCGTTACTTCTTCTTTTTTCTTCATTATGATTCTCCCGGTTTTGTTGTCATTAGTTTATAAAGGTCTGTATTCTTTGGGAACGTATTCTCAATGGTACGATATTCCCAGAGCAACGGATTAGGCCACTGCCAACCGATACATTTGTAATATAGGACAGTTGGTTTTCGGAAATATTCAAAAGAGCTGCCAATTCTTCCCTGTCTGTACTTGCCTGATTCAAAAGAATCAAAAACTCACTGTTTGCCAACATCAGTCTTGCAGTGTCCGATTTCAGAAGTTCCTCAACATTTTGGGTTAAACCTGTCACGAATCCATTGTATTTTCTGATTCTCTTGTACAGTCGGTAGAAGAAATTTGCACTGTATTCATAGCGGAATAACAGATAGAACTCATCGGCAAATATCCATGTCGTTTTTCCTTCTTTCCAGTTCTGAATTACCCTGTTGAAAATACTGTCTAAGGTAACCAGCATTCCCAGTGGCATAAGCTGTTCCCCCAGTTCCCGGATATCATAATCCATGATCCTGTTCTTCTTATTCACATTGGTCGGCTGTGCAAAGGTGTTCAGGCTTCCATTGATAAAAAGTTCGGATGACAGTGCAAGTCCCCTTGCCTCTTCTTCCGGCTGTAACATCAACTGTCGGTACATATCTTTCAATGTCGGAACTTCTCCGGTATAACCACTTCGGATATAATCCCGGTACACATCTGCAGCACAGCGGTCCAGGATTGACTTTTCTTTTGCTGACAGGTTTCCTGCTCCAACCAACTGTTCAAATACAGACAGAATAAACTCCGATTTTTCAATCAGTGGATTCTTTTCATTGCCGTAGGCTGCGTCCATATCCATTGCATTCAGGTGATTGTCTGATGTCGCAGATACTTTTACAACCTGTCCACCCAGAGCCTCTACTAATTTTGTGAATTCGGACTCCGGATCAAGAATCAGGATATCGTCATCGGTACTCAATGCCAGATGCACAATCTCTTCTTTTGCCGAAAAGCTCTTTCCTGATCCACTGACGCCCAACCGGAAACTGTTTCCATTCATCAGTTTCTTCCGGTCGGCTACCAGAAGGTTCTTGCTGACTGCATTCTGCCCATAATAGATACCGCCCGGCTGCAGGATTTCCTGTGTATGGAACGGGATTAAAACAGCCGTTGATTCCGTTGTCAATGTACGCAGGGCATTGATCTTTCGCAGTCCGTAAGGAAGCACTGTATTGAGTCCGTCCACTTGCTGCCACTTTAATGTTGCCATCTGGCACAGATGCTTTCTTGCTATCGACAATAATAATTCCGTATCGGAATCCAACTGTTTTTTACTGTCTGCCAGATGTACCATTGTCAAAATTCCGAACATCATACGCTGGTCTCTGGTTGTCAGATCATCGAGCATTTCCTTGGTTTCTTTTCTCTGAAGTTCCATATCGTATGGTACGATTGCCGAGAAGTTATTATTAGCGTTCTGCCTTCTCTGCCAGTTGGTCACGTTGGTTTCCACACCAAGCAGTCGGTTCTGGATTTCCCTTACCGCTTCATCCGTAGGGACTGGCAGGATATCAATCGACAATATCAGATTCCGGCTGAAGTCACACAGTTCTGAAATCATGTCATCTTTAACATAACTTGCATAATCCTGCATATACAGGACTCTTCCGTACCTGTCACCGATTTTAAAATGGTCACGTTCAAATTCCATAGAATCCGGACACATCCAGTCCTTGAAACTTGTTCCCTTCTTGGCAAATTGTTTCAGATCAAACGGAAATGCCTGTGGGACATCTCCCTTGAAGAAGTCCCTGAAAATCTGGAGCCGGCTCTCTGCGTCCAGTCCTTCTGCTGTGGACGATAACTTTGCCAGATGTGTTACGATGTCTGTTCCGATACGTGCAAAATAGGTTCTTGCATCGTCAATCGATCTTTTATGTACACTGACAGTCAGATACCGTTCCTGATAGATGCTGTTGTTTGTTCCTGTAATCTTAGACAGGAGCATTTCGTTGTATTCTTCCGATAGTGGTCCAGTCCATCTTCCTTCATTGGAAGCAGGATTGATTTTTCAAATTCTTCTTTATTGATTCTCCGGTTATTGATGGTAATTTTGGCAGAAATGCCGGAATCCAGTGAATTTAAGAGTTCGGAATAATCCAGAAACATTTCTGTCTTATTGTCCTTACTCGCAATATAATAGTTGATATCTGTAAAACGATATGTTTTTGAGAATTTCGTTCCCTGTTGAAAAATTCCATCCGGCCAGATTCGCTGGATGGGAATTGCCTGTTGGACTGATTTCGGAACTTTGAAGCGTTCCTTATCCATCCGAAGTGCCTGACTTAAGGTTTTAATCAAAGGCATCACTCCTTCCCTTGCGTTTCTTTCTCTGTTTTGCTTCTGCTCTTTGCTCCCGCTCTTTTATGATTTCCGCTCCATCCTTTTGATTCTTTTCTCCCAGCGAGATGGTCTCCTGCATGCAGGAGTAGTGGATATCTTCCGACTGAAACACCAGTTTCTTCGGATACAGCAATTCGGATTTGATCACTGCCCATAAAAACTGTTCGGCTGTCATACCATGATATTTGAAAAAGCCACAGGCAGCAAATGGAGTAGCACCAAGCACACACAGCCATCCGGTTATTTCCTGTCCGGTAATTTCACGCATTCCAAAGTAAATTCCGATTGCTGTAAGAATCGCAAGAACAGAACACACACATTGTCTCAGGTCCAGTCCCATAAACATGGATTCCTGATAGTCCCGGATTTCTTTATTCATCTTGACTTCCATAACTTATCGCTCCTTTCCTCTGCTTTGTTTCTTCGTTTTCTGTGGTTTTTCTTTCGGTACTTCTATCCCGGCAAATCTACAGTGTTCTGCAACGCCTTCCGGATCAAATTCCGCAAGTCTTGCTAGATCAAACGCTACCTTCTGATAGGTTGCATATCCTGATCTTCCTGTTTCATTCAACACTTTTCCTAGTTTATGTTCCTTGATAAAATGAAGCATATCCTTGGTAAAATCTCCTGTTATAAAAGCCTCATTTGGCTCTAAGACTGATAGGGCAGATTAATGGTTACATCTCCAAAATCTTCCCATTCTCTCCCTTCCTTATGGCAGAGTCTACATATAAATTTCCATTGTTCCGATAAGAGCTCACTCGTATTGCTACTGTCTCACGTCCAAATTCCCAGTTATATCTTAATGTTTTCTTTATATCCATATTTTTAACCTCCAAGTCCCATCATTTCTCTGACAATACGGTCAGATGCCTTAATTGCTCCAACCAGCACCAGTAAATTAAATACCAGTTCTCCGACATAGTTCCACACGATTGTAACTGCACTCAACTCCGTATCTCCGACAGCCGGAGGGCTTGCTGCATAAGCAGAAAAGATAATACATGCCAGTGCAATAATTGCCCCTTCCAGACATACGCCTACATAAGAACGGATAAAGTTCTTTCCAATGGACTGCGTGGGTTCTCCTGCAAATGAGGAAATCGGAATCGGGGCGATTGCCGTATACATATAGATTTTGAACATTCTGCCATACACTGTCAGGATCATTACAAATGACAATACAGTGATCAGCAGACTGCCAAGCAGTGTAACAATCCACAACGGAATGGATTCCAGCATTCCCACGCTCTTAATCTTATCTACAATCTCCGTTGGCAGTTCCGTCACGCTTCCTGCCATACTGGAGCCACTCATTACGGTTGTCACGATTCCCTGCACAATGGAAAACAGTGCCTGCATAAGTTCCATCCCGTATGTAATTGCTCCCTGAGCAAGTGCAAACCGGATAAATGCTTTTAGCACATGTTCCGGCTTTTTCAGATCTGTAAAACTGCCACACGTTTTAATGATTCCGGCTGCGAAAAATAATACCAGTAATCCATAAGCAATGGCTGTCAGTGCATCATTAATATTTACCATAATCCGCCAGATGCCGCCGCCCTTAAAAGTTGCCGGATTTTCGGTCAGCAGAGTCCACAGTTCTGCCATCTTTTCACTCCATGTGGATAGTGCTGAGTTTAGATTCTGTACAATCCAGTTATCACTCAAAAACTCTCACCTCCTTAAACATTTTTTTGAATACAGGAGTACCTTCCGGCACTCCTGCTGTTTCCTGATATATTTTTTCAAAGAGCTTACGCCATAATCAAATCGAGATTTCTTTGGCGAACGTAATAATTACCCCTCCGGCCAGTGTCAGAAATCCATTTGCCCTCTGGCTTGGATCATGGCTTTTTAAAGACAGACCAACCTGCACAACACCAAATCCAAGCAAAATCAAACCGATCGCACGAATCAGAGAAAAAATAAAGGTAGACAGGTTATTGATAACGGACAACGGATCTCCGGCTGCGAATGCGGTCGTTGCTCCAACCGTTACGGTCAGTACCAGTGCCATATAAAGGCTCATCCACTTTTTCTGTTTTCTCCCCATCGGCATCGGGGTTATCATTTTTTCAGTTGTATTCTTTTTTGTTCTATTTTTTTCTCCTGTGAGAAGTTTCTTCAATACACATCACTCCAATCCATCAAAAAACTGCTATTCACCAAGGATGTCCTCGGTAGACAGCAGTTCGTAATCGTCTAATCTGTTAATGTCAATCTTTAGGTCGTCGTGAGCCAGTGGTGTTTTCGCATAATCATAAGGCGATGCACCACCGTCCTCTGTGTATCTGAAATTCACATGCTTTTTTAAATCATATTTATCGTCCATGATCGGACGCTCCCCACGAATAAACAAAATCGCTTTGCGGTTATCTAAAAGCCGTATTTCATCCGGTGTTAAAAGTTCCCTTCCTGTCTGCTGATAATTCACCGAATAGCTGCCGCTACGCCCTTTTGTCTGTCCGTAGGTATTGGTATCCAATGTCTCTTTTCCCAATAATTCCGAGACATACTTATGTCCTTCTTTTTCATTTCCACCCAGATATAAAAATTCATCGCAGTTGCCGATCAGACTCTCATACGAGTCTTTAAATAAGGCTTTCATCTGTGCAATGTTCTGGATGATGATACTGCAGGAAATCCCTCTGGAACGCATGGTTGCCAGAATCTTGTCAAAATCATCCGGCAAGGCTACGTTTGGCCATTCATCCATAATGCAGTGTACCGGAATCGGAAGCCTTCCTCCGTACTTCCGATCTGCCACATAATACAGTGTCTGAAACAGATTACTGTAAATCATGCCGACCAGATAATTCATGCTGGTGTCTGCATCCGGAATACAGCAAAACAGTGCTACTTTTTTCTCCCCAATACTGTATAAGTCCAGTTCGTCCGTACAGGTCAGGTTGGCGATTTGTTTCAGATTGAACGCTGCCAGACGGACACCAACCGATATCAAAATAGACTTTGCGGTCTTTCCGGCCGCCTGCTTATAAATGGCATACTGCTTGACCGCAATACTCTCTGGGTCCCGCATTTCCAGTCTTTCAAACAAAATGTCCAATGGTGACTGGTAATCCTCATCATCTTCTTTGACCTGTGCGCTTCCAAGCATTTCCATAATCATCGGGAAGTTCTGTTCTTCCGGTGGAGCTTCATGCAGTAAATACAGCATAAGTGCCTGTAAAAGTGCAGTCTCTGACTTTTCCCAGAACGGGTCCGAGCTTTGTGCACCTTTCGGTGTCGTGTTGCGGATCAGGTTGTTAATTAGTTTCAGCACATCCTTGTCATCCCGGACATACGCAAACGGATTATAACACCAGGAAGTCTCCGGATTGATCAAATCAAAAACCCGGACTTCATATCCATTCCGTTCCAGAACACCTCCTGTTTTGCGCAGAAGTTCCGCTTTCGGATCTGTGATCACCATCGAGCAGTTGCACTGCATGATGTTCGGAATCGCATAGGTCCGGCTCTTTCCTGCCCCGGAACCTCCGACTACCAGCACATTTAAATTTCGTTTATGCTTATATCCATCCAGTCCCATGCGGAAATGCTGTGTCAGAAGCAGATTATTCGTGTACTGCTTTTCGCAGTAACGTCTGCAGATTTCGGACACGTTGCCCCATTTTGCGGAACCATGTTCCACGCCTCTTCTATAATTTCTTTTTTGGGATTCATAAATACCAATGCCTAAGAAATAGGCTGCTGTGAATATCAGAATACATTTGAACGTATACGGTGTATACGTGATAAAAAACGGCTGTTCGAGTTTTTCGCTCAGCGTTTCTAAGATTTGAATAAAATTCTTATCCGGTGCAATGGCACAAGCGGTAATCGCTGCCGCCCACCAGACAAATGGCAGAAAGACAAGACACAGAACCAAGTCCTGCTTTTTTTTACTTATCTCTGCAAGTCAGATTCTCTTTTCTTGCGTGGCTTTTCTTCTGGATGTTCCTGTCCTTCTTTCTTATGAAAGGAATCCACTCCCGGTATCAGTGAGAGACTTCTGCCGTTGTCCCAACTGATGCCGAGCTGACCTGCATCATCCACATACTGCACAGTTCCTTCCAGTCCCTGCGGCATACCCGCTTCTCCGTCCATCGAATCCAGACAGATTCTTGTTCCTGCCGGATATTGTTCTCTAAGTCGTGCCACTTTTTCTCTTGAATAAATGACCAATCAACCACTCCTTTCTCTACCAGAACATGTGTCTGGTGGTATTCGGTTTTGCAACCTGAATAATGATTTTATCTATTCCATCACTATATCTTCCGGCTGCAAGATATTTACTTCTAAGCCTGTTCAGTGCCTTACGGATCTGCCTTTGTTCCCCGGCTGTAATCTGCAGCCGTTTCTGGGCGAGGTCGTATTCACTTACTTTTTTCAGAAGAGCTTTCGTTTCTTCCAAACATTCATCCTGCTCACTCTGTGCCTGCAGCTCATCATTCAGTGCCACCACGAACATATTTTTCATAATGTTATCCATCTTCAAATAGTATTTTGTCATCTGGCTGACCTCCTTTTTTTATTACACCAACCATATCACAAGACCTCCGTAATAGCTACTCCAACCGTCCAACTTTTTCACTTTTATCGTTCCGGCTGGCTCTTTGCTTTTTTCTCTTTTCCGGATACTTGTTCAGATGGTTTTTCATCCTTGGTTTCCGGTATTTTTACAGGGTCTCCGATTGCGAACTCATCGGTTATATACTCCTGTTCCTTTGCACCAAAATTGCGTTCGATATGGTTTCGTATACTGTAGGAAGCCTGACGGACATCATTTAAAAAGTCTCTCAGTTCCTGCGGATCTTTCTTTCCACATTCATTTCTCTGTGCAATATACTCCAGATTGAATCCGGTAACATCCACACCATAACGTTTTGCAATCACATAGGCCGCACAATATGCCTGTGCGCTGACTTTCTGTCGGCTGTAGGTTCCGGTATGCTGGTCCAGTGCTGCACATGCCAGTTCTCTGTTCAGTGCATGGAATGTCGTTACTTCACTCATTCCGTTGCGGATATAAATGGTACGGTATCTCG
>ENA-OQAN01000752-OQAN01000752.1-human-gut-metagenome-genome-assembly--contig:-NODE-752-length-16027-cov-4.731258_pt1 | contig 16027 bp, 17 predicted proteins | sample MGYA00242735_ERZ504527 | MGnify/ENA primary metagenome ERZ504527 (study PRJEB26092, sample SAMD00036230) | human gut metagenome | host: Homo sapiens | study: EMG produced TPA metagenomics assembly of... | reverse complement strand
TCTCGAAGGACTTGCAGGTCTTGTTTTACTTTTCAGCGGTATCCAGAGATTCATTACAGATGTAATGGCAGCTTATATGGTCGGTGCTGTCATCCTGATCTATGGTATTTTCCAGATTGTCGGCGGCATAAAGACATACAGCACCTCTAAGGGAAAAGGAATCCTGAGCATTATCTGTGGTATTTTATCTGTCATTGTCAGTATCGTATCATTTACCCACCCTGTACTTACCATGATCTCTGCAGGATATATGATCGCATTTTCTGTTTTAATGCAGGGTATCAACATGATCGTACTTGGAATTAATTTCGGAAAGGCAGAAAGTTGACAAAAAGGTTATGGCTATATGAATAACACAAAAAGCTCCAAAAACGTATCTTTAAAAAACCAGCTTGAATTGTGGCTGTTCTGTACACTCATTGGTGCTGTTGCCGGTGCACTGGTATGGATCCTGCTGAAAATAATGGCAGTCGGAACTGAATTTCTGTGGAAATGGCTTCCCGGAAAAACCACTGTTCCCTATTATACGATTCTTATCTGTGTAGCCGGTGCGGCAATTATCGGTATTTTCCGAAAAATATTCGGAGACTATCCCGAAGATCTGGAAACTGTTATGGGAAAAGTCAGAACAGAAAAAAGATACGAATACAAAAACATGCTTGTAATGATGGTGGCAGCACTGCTGCCATTACTCATAGGAAGCAGTGTAGGTCCCGAAGCCGGACTTACCGGAATCATCGTAGGTTTATGCTACTGGGCCGGAGACAATCTGAAGTTTGCCAAACAGAATACCAGAAATTATTCGCAGATTGGTGCCGCAGTCTCCATGAGTGTGCTGTTTCACGCACCTCTGTTCGGTATTTTCGAAGTAGAAGAAAACTCCGAGGAAGATCTTGCAGCCTTAACAAAGGGTTCCAAATTATTTATTTACGGAATCGCGCTGGCTGCAGGCACTGGTATTTATGCAGGTTTATCTGCACTTTTTGGTGCAGGGCTTTCCGGATTTCCATCCTTTGATATGGTGGAAATCCAGAGAAAAGACTATCTGCTTATGATTCTGTATATTTTGTGCGGTCTTATCCTGGCATACTTCTATCAGGCAACACACAAACTGACCGGAAATATTTCCAACAGATTCCCGGCAGTTGTCAGAGAAATTTTTGCAGGTTTATGTCTTGGAATCACAGGTTCATTCTTACCTGTACTTATGTTTTCCGGAGAAGAGCAGATGGGAACACTTATGAAAACTTACACCTCCTATCTGCCACTGGCACTTATTGCTATCGCGTTTTTCAAACTTCTGCTGACAAATCTATGTATTCAGTTCGGTTTAAAGGGAGGACATTTCTTCCCTGTCATCTTTGCCGGAGTATGTATGGGATACGGCATGGCAATGCTGACCTGCGGGCCAGACGGGGGACATGTGGTATTTGGAGCTGCAATCGTTACTGCGTCACTTCTGGGCGGAATCATGAAAAAGCCACTGGCAGTAACCATGCTTCTCTTCCTCTGCTTCCCGGTTAAAATGTTTATCTGGATATTCATCGCAGCAGCGGTTGGGAGCAAACTTATCACACTCAAACCAGAGCAGGAACCTTCTGCAAATTACAGCAAGCAATAGAGTCGCTACCAGACAAAAAGAACCATTATATCAGAAAACATGGCTGTATGCTTCAGGCAACAACTATAACTTCTGTATATAATGGTTCTTTCATTTACAATTACATGTTATTTTTATAATTACTTTTCTCCGGAAAGAAGAATACGGTCATTATCCAGCATCTTACCGGCACCTGTCTTAAACTTCTCCAGAAGACCTTCCACTGTCAGGCCTTTCTTTTCTTCTTCATGATATCCAGCACAATGTTTCCGGAATCCATCATCAGAATACGGTTTCCCAGATCAAGGGCTGACTGCATATTGTGGGTGATCATCAGACAGGTAAGCTGATGCTCCTCCACGATCCGTTTCGTAAGATTCAGCACCTTCTCTGCTGTTCCCGGGTCAAGGGCTGCTGTATGCTCATCCAGAAGCAGAAGCTTGGGCGGATTCATGGTTGCCATGAGAAGTGTCAGCGCCTGTCTCTGTCCACCGGAGAGAAGTCCTACCGGCTGAGTCATACGTTTCTCAAGTCCTATATCCAGAAGTTTCAGCTCTTCATGGAATCGCTCTTTCTCCTGTCTGGACACATGGGAAAGCCATCCGCCTTTCCCTGCTGCAAGCGCCAGATTCTCTTCTATGGTCATTCCGGGTGCAGTTCCTCTCATAGGATCCTGATACAGGCGGCCGATGGTCTTGCACGTACATGCTGGGGCATAAAAGTAATATCCTGTCCATCCAGCATGATCACACCGGAATCTGTAAGAAAATCTCCACAGATCGCATTAAACAGAGTGGATTTACCAGCTCCATTGGAACCGATGATCGTTGCAAAATCGCCCTTCTCCAGATTCAGGGATAAATCTCTGATGGCCTGTTTCTCGTTTACCGTACCCGGATTAAAAGTCTTGGAAATATGTTCAATCTTCAGCATAAATCACTGTACTCCCTTCCTGTGAGTCATTCTTCTCTTAATCTGCGGCCACTGTTTCTTCAAATATGGACCTGAAATAGCCAGCACAACGATCACAGAAGATACCAGTTTCAGCATAAATGCCGGCATATTGAATCTCAGTGCGACGGTATATACCAGACGGAAAATAAAAGATCCAAGTACCATGCCAACAGCTCTCACGAAAATTCCACCTCTGCCAAGAATCGTACCACCAATCAGCAGGGAAGCCAGCGCGATGGTAACCATTCCCTGTCCGATATTGATATCTACAGATTTCTGTGACTGAGACAGAAGACATCCGGAAAGTGCTGTGAAGGAGTTGGCAACACAGAGACCTACAATCGTAGTAAATACCGGATTAATAGATGAGGATTTTACCATATCTGCATTATTTCCTGTTGCCCTGATTGCCAGACCAAGTCTTGTCCTTAAGAAAAATACAAGGAAGACAATCACAATGGCTACTGCAATGAAAGCAACTACAATATCTCCTCTTCCTTTCAGCGGTGTACTTTTCAATGTTTCTTTCATCATGGAAAATACCGTCTCTGTTCTGTTCATATTGATCAGGGAGGAACCTCCCATCACTGCAATATTCACAGAATAAAGAGCCGTATTAACGATAATTCCTGCAAGAAGACTGTCAACACCCAGCTTTGTCTGAAGTATGGCTGTCACAAAGCCCGAGCATATACCTGCAGCCATAGCTGCAAAAATTGATAAAAAAGGATGTCCGCTGACTGCCACTGCTGCTCCCACTGCTGCTCCCAGTGTAAAACAGCCATCAGTGGAAAGGTCACAGACATTCAGCATGGAATAACTGAGAAACAGGCAAGAACTGTCAATGAACAGATCAGCCAAGTTTCAGCGCGGTCTCTCCAAGAGAGAGTATAGTCGCAATAGTCACGATGATTTCCTCCAGTTTGTATTTATTTTATTACATTCAATGAACAGCAACAGAAAATATCTGCTGCTGTTCATTTTAATCCAGAAAATATATCAGTCTTTTCAACCGGCACAATGGATTCCATAAACCCAGAACTTATTCTGAATTTATTCAAAATGCTGTCCGAATATCCTTATTATTTCTCTACATCATCAAAGCTCTCTGCTGTAACGATCTCATTTACCTGTGTGCATAACGGCTCGAAATCTTTTTTAACAGTTTCAAGATCAAGTCCAAGTCCCTCGCAGGTTTCTGTGTTTACTGTTGCAGTACCATTATCAAAAGTTTCAACAGATGTTGTTGCAGGATCTGCATCATTCATAAGGATGTCTGCGATCATATCTGCTGTCTTCTGTCCAAGGTTTGCATAATCAACACCATATCCGACAAATGCACCGTTTAGTGCAAAGGAGTCAGCTCCTGTATACTGTGGGATACCTGCATCAATGAATTTCTCATAGATAGAAAGCTCTGCTGTCATAATTGTGTTGTCAGTTGGTGTGAATACTGCATCTACGCCATCTGCCACCAGTGCATCTGCTGCAAGCTGTACCTCATCTGTTGTGGTACCTGTACGCTCTACATATTCGATGCCTTCTTTATCCAGATAATCCTTGGCTTCCTGGATGGCTGTTGTAGAAGAATCCTGTCCGATATCGTATAAAAGTCCGATTTTCTTTACATCCGGGTTCACTGCTGGATCAGCTTCATGATGGATGCTGTATCCAGATAATCGCTTGTACCTGTAATGTTTGCTCCAGGTGCATCCAGATCCTCTACAAGGCCGCTTCCTACAGGATCAGACACTGCGGAAAATACAACCGGTGTATCGGTTCCTTCTGTTGCGGACTGCATACGCATTGCTACAGGTGTTGCAATACCTACCATCAAATCTACATTATCAGCCTGAAAATCAGAAATGATCTGTTCCATAACATTAGCATCTGCATTACAGTTATCATAGGACACATCAAAATTTACGTCTTTTTCCTTGCCGATTTCTTCCAGACGGGACTGGATGTTGTCTACGATCTGATTCAAGGAAGCGTCATCTACATAATTGCAGATACCGATCTTGAAATCCTGTGCCATAACCGGTGATGCCATCATCATAGTTGCCATTGCTGTTGCTGCGATTGCTAATACTCTTTTTTTCATAGTCTTTTTTCCTCTCTCTACATCTTATTTAGCAGTTCATGGTTTTTTAACTGCCATAGTCTCAGGGATGTTTACCAATCCCTTGTTACTGTCTGTGAGAAAGAACTCCCCGGATTCCTCTTTTTCCCGGATGTGTCAACTGCTGTGATACCCACCTGCCATCAGCAGATTTTCCTGCATTACAGGGGGTGCCATATAACAGATTCTCTTTATATATAAAAAAATCCGCCACAAGCTATCTGTTGCTTGAGACGGTAATAAGAATCTTATTATCGCGGTACCACTCAAATTGACGAATCGTCCACTTTCTCATGTACAAACATACACTCCTGATTTATAACGGGTTCGGTTCCCGTCGGTGCCTACTCTCACGCTTATCAAGATTTCGGGCCGCCCTCGAAAGGCCATTCAACAATCAGTTTCATACGGCTTCCCACCAATTGCCGTTCTCTGGAATGATTCTTGGTTGTTTACTCTTCTTTCTCATCGGTTTTGATGTGTTTACTTTACCACGCTAATGCAGATATGTCAAGAGGTTTATTTTTTATTTTTTTCCATTAATTTTTTCAAAAGGGACGCGAATGAATGGGAAGGGATTTCGGGCTTAGTTTCGGAACCATGTAATTCTAAGGCATTTGGGAAGCTGCTAAAAACATTCAAAAAAATCTCAAACTCGCTTCGCTCAGACAGTGAGATTTTGAATAACGCAACTTCCCAAATACCAAGAATTACTATGAACCCTCAAATGCGCCCGAAATCCCTTCCCATTCCTTCGCTGTGTACTGGCGGATTAACATATATTTCCTTTTCGACAGCATGCTGAATTGCTTGCTTTCTGCACCACCGCAGGAGACTTATTTAATCGAATCAAGTAAATCCCCTGCGGTGGTTGCGAAAAGCAATAAGCAGTGGGTGGGGACTTGCCTTCTGTTAAATGCCTGCTGCAATGATATTGGGACCTGTATATTTCAGGATAGCAATATGTAAACAGTGATGTTTACAGAACGATGTGATAAGTGTTAAAATAATGTTCAGAAAAGATCTGCGATCTGCTATGTAGTGATTTTAAGTTTATATAGATTAGATTATATAGAAATGAGGGATATTATATGTCAACAGCAAAAATGATTTTTCATGGGAGTGATATTGAGAAAATATGTGAGGTCTATCAGCTTAAGCCGGAGGAAATTGTGAAGTTTGGGGCTAATGTAAATCCGCTGGGGCTTTCCGAGTATGTAAAGGAACAGCTTGCAGGACGGCTGGATATCCTGTCTTCTTATCCAGACAGAGATTATACTTCACTTCGCAGCACAATTTCAGAATATTGTAATATTCCTGCTGAATTCATCCTTCCCGGAAATGGTTCCAGCGAACTGATCGCACTGCTGATACAGGAACGAAATCCAAAGCATACCCTTATCCTGGGTCCGACCTATTCAGAATACTCCAGGGAACTCTCCTTCTCCGGAAGTACACAGGAATATTACCATCTGCGCGAAGAGGATAACTTTGTCCTCAATGTAGATGATCTTTGTCACACCCTGGATGGAAAATACGATTTTCTCATCCTCTGCAACCCAAATAATCCTACCTCATCTGCAATTAGCATAAATGACCTGCGCAGAATCGTTTCCTTCTGCAATGAGCGGAACATTTTCGTGATGATCGACGAAACTTATGTAGAATTTGCCCCGGATATCAATGAGATCACTGCTGTCAGCCTTACCAGAGAATTCACGAACCTTATGATTCTGCGCGGCGTATCAAAATTCTACGCAGCCCCAGGTATGCGTCTTGGCTACGGAATCACCGGGAACCTGGAATTTCTCAAAAAAATGAAAGAAAAACAGGTACCATGGTCTCTCAACAGTCTGGGAGCTGGCCGGCGAGCTGATGCTCAAGGACAAAAACTACATCCGCCATACCCGGGACCTCATCCTCTCAGAACGCACCCGCCTGCTCAAAGCACTGGAGAATATCCCCACTTACAAAACCTACCCGGCCTACGCAACTTCCTCCTCCTGAAAATCCAGAAGCCCGGCCTGACCTCCCGGGACGTCTTCGACGCCTGCATCCGTCAGGGTCTCATGATCCGTGACTGCTCCTCCTTCGAATGCCTGGACGGCGAATACATCCGCTTCTGCATCATGCACCCCCAGGACAACACCCGACTCCTCAATATTCTGGAATCTCTTTAATTGCTATAGTTAAAACCAGCTACCAGCGGGGCGGAAAATATTTTGTCTGGGGTGCATTTGCAGGAGTCTTAGATATTCTTAGTCACCAGAAATCTGCGTTATGAGCCGTCTGCCTCACTGTCTGAGCGAAGTTTGCAACGGAGCGAGTTTGACAAGACAGCTCATGCTTTTAGCAGATTTCTGGCGGCTTAGAATATCTTAGGCTCCGAAACCGCACCCCAGACAAAATATTTTCCGCCCCGCGTCCCTCTTAAACAAAGAAAAGCCAGAAACTCCCCTTTTCCGAAGTTTCTGGCCTTTTTTATCAGTTTTTAAAGCTATGGATCGGTGCCGGAATCCTTCCGCCACGCTGCACAAACGCATCACAGGAGAACTGGTTCACCGGCATGATCGGTGCATAACCAAGCAGTCCACCGAACTCAACCACTTCGCCAACCCCCTTACCAATTACCGGGATCAGACGAACCGCCGTAGTCTTCTGGTTCACCATACCAATTGCAGACTCATCCGCAATAATACCCGCAATCGTAGAAGCCTTCGTATCTCCGGGAATTGCAATCATATCAAGACCTACAGAACATACACAAGTCATAGCTTCCAGCTTCTCAAGAGTCAGTGCCCCTGCATTCACCGCATCAATCATACCCTGATCCTCGCTGACCGGAATAAATGCACCACTCAAACCACCAACTGCTGTAGAAGCCATAACTCCACCCTTCTTAACCTGGTCATTTAACAGAGCAAGCGCTGCTGTTGTGCCCGGTGCACCTGCATGCTCCAGACCAATCTCCTCAAGGATCTCAGCAACACTGTCACCAATTGCAGGAGTAGGAGCCAGAGACAGATCCACGATACCAAACTTAACACCAAGACGTCTGGAAGCCTCCTGTGCTACCAGCTGACCAACACGTGTTACCTTGAAGGCAGTACGCTTGATCATCTCACAAAGAGTTTCAAAATCCTTACCTCTTACCTGTTCCAGCGCAGTCTTAACAACGCCAGGTCCGCTGACACCAACGTTAATGATAGTGTCTGCTTCTGTCACACCATGGAAAGCGCCTGCCATAAACGGGTTATCATCCGGTGCATTACAGAATACAACCAGCTTCGCACATCCCAGGGAATCCTGATCTTTGGTAGCTTTCGCTGTTTCCAGAACGATCTCACCCATCAGCTTAACAGCATCCATATTGATACCTGTACGTGTAGATCCAACATTTACAGAACTGCAGACACGCTCTGTCTTCGCCATAGCCTGTGGGATAGATTCGATCAGAAGTCTCTCAGCAGGAGTCATTCCCTTGCTTACCAGTGCAGAATAACCGCCGATAAAGTTTACGCCTACCACCTTGGCAGCCTTATCCAGAGTTTCTGCAATAGTTACAAAATCTTCCTTTGTCTTACATGCAGCTCCGCCAATCAATGCGATCGGAGTTACGGAAATTCTTTTATTTACGATCGGAATTCCATATTCACCGGAAATAGCCTCACCTGTAGATACCAGATCCTTTGCACAGGTTGTGATCTTTTTATAGATTTTCTCATTTAAAACAGCAAGATCACTGTCAATACAGTCCAGAAGGCTGATACCCATAGTAATGGTACGCACATCCAGATTCTCCTGCTCGATCATTTTATTCGTTTCATTTACTTCAAAAATATTGATCATTTTGTTTTTCTCCCTTGTATGTTCTCTCAGCATTTTTCAGGCAATCTGATACAGGAAAGTCCCTCAGTGGCTTACCTGCTTAGATTTTCTCAGATTCTGTGCATTACATTGAAGATATCTTCATGCTGGCAGCGGATCACTACACCGATCTTATCTCCAAGGGCTTCCAGTTCTTTGGCAAGAACTCCGTTGTCTTTCTCACATTTGCTGGCATCTGTTACCATCATCATGTTGAAATATCCCTGTACGATGGTCTGGGAGATATCAAGAATGTTTACATTATTGTCTGCAAGATAAGTACAAACCTTTGCAATAATTCCTACGGTATCGTTTCCTACTACTGTGATGATTGTCTTTTTCATAAGTTCTTTGTCCTTTCTACACTGTAATTACTTCTGATATGCAATCCCTCTGTGCCACCTGAATTCTGAAATCACGCGACTTATAAGGGTTGTCACCTAAGGTTACTTCTGAACAGACGGTTTCATATGCCAGTTCCTCATAGTTATTTTCCCTGCTCAGATGTCCAAGGAAAATCCCTTTCATATTGTCATGCAGCAGCCTGCATAAAAGCCTGCCTGCATTCTCATTGGAAAGATGTCCCCTGTCTCCAAGGATTCTCTGTTTCAGATAATAGGGATATTTTCCAACCTGCAGCATACGGATGTCATGATTTGCTTCCAGAAGAAGCGCATCCAGATTCTGCAGATTACCGACTATGTACTCATTATATTTTCCAAGGTCTGTAGCAATCCCCACAGAATGCTCTCCACACTCTACCGGTATCCTACGGGCTGTGCAGCATCATGAGGGATCGTAAAAGGATTCACTGTCAGATCATTAATCTCAAAAGGCTCATCTTCGTGTATCTCACGAAATCCCTTCCGGCATTTTTCCAAGATTCATGTGAGATAAAGCTTCCACAGTTCCTTCTGTCGCATAAACCGGTATCTGATGTTTCCTTGCGATCACGCCCAGACCTTTGATATGATCCGAATGTTCATGTGTAATCAAGATACCATCAATATCTTTTCCTGTCAATTCCAGAGAATTCAATCCCTGTTCTACTCTTTTTCCGCTGATGCCTACATCCACCAGAAGATGGGTATTATCTGAGCCCACATAAATACAGTTTCCGCTGCTTCCGCTGGCAATGCTACAAAGTCTCATATTTTCTGATTCCTTCCTCAATCTGCCGTCTGGTCTGTGCAAAATCTCCGTTATTTACCACAACATAGTCTGCATTTTCCCGAAAAAAAGTCTCCGGTGCCTGACTGGCAATGATACTGACTGATTTCTCTCTTGTATAACCGCGGTTCTCCATCAGTCTCCTGATACGGATCTCTTCATCCGTATGAATATACCATATCGTATCGCAAAACTCCTGATAATGATCTTCCAGAAGGAGTGCAGCTTCCACCACACATATCTTCTGTCCCTGCTGTTTCTTTACAGCTAACTGCTCTCTGATGTACTGTTTCACAGCCGGATGGATGATCTGGTTTAATTTCTCCAGAAGCTCTGGATGTGAAAATACTACATCCGAAACCTGTCTGCGGTCAATAGTTTTATCATTTTTTATGATTTGTCTTCCAAATAGTGCAATCACCGGTTCATAACAGGACTGCCCCGGCTCCATCACCAGATGCCCGATCTCATCTGCTTTCATCACATATGCCTGATACTTTTCTTCAAGAAAATCAAGCACTGTACTTTTTCCGGCACCCACTCCGCCGGTAATTCCTATTGTTATCATCATCACTTCGCCTCATACCAGTTATTACCCTGATGCATATCGACTTCCAGTTCTACGGAAAGCTTTGCGGCACCTTTCATCTCTTCTTCAAGAATAGCAGAAACCTGCGGGATTTCCTCTTTACAGGTCTCTATCAGAAGTTCATCGTGTACCTGAAGTACAAGACGGGATTTAAGATTCTCATCCTTTAATCGTCTGTACACACGGTTCATTGCAATTTTAATGATATCCGCCGCAGTTCCCTGTATTGGAGAGTTCATGGCTACTCGCTCCCCAAAAGACCTCTGCATAAAATTACCGGATTTCAGTTCCGGGATCGGCCTGCGTCTGCCAAACATGGTAGTCACATATCCTTTTTCTTTTCCCTCTTCCACCAGTCCGTCAAGAAATCCTTTGATCTTTGGATAAGTTTCAAAATATCTTTCAATATATTCTGCTGCTTCTTTTCGTGTGATACTTAAATCCTGGCTGAGCCCAAAGGAACTGATCCCATAAACGATTCCAAAATTTACTGCCTTGGCATTTCTCCTCTGCAGATCTGTCACCTCATCAAAGGCACATGGAATACCTCTGATGCTGTATGTCTGTGGATATCCTGGGCTTCTTTATATGCCTGGATCAGTTTCTCATCCCCTGACATATGCGCCAGAACGCGAAGCTCGATCTGGGAATAGTCCGCATCCAGAAATACATATCCCTCTTCCGGAACAAATACCTTACGGATCAGTCTTCCAAGCTCCATTCTTACAGGGATATTCTGAAGATTCGGCTCTGTGCTGCTGATCCTTCCTGTTGCTGTAATTGTCTGGTTAAAAGTAGAATGAATCCTGCCGTCCTCTGCGATCTCACCAACAAGCCCGTCTGCATAAGTAGATTTCAGTTTCGCAAGCTGACGGTACTCCAGAATATCCTTTACAATGGGATACTCCGGTGCAAGCTTTTCCAGAATATCTGCCGCTGTGGAATAACCTGTCTTTGTTTTCTTTCCACCCTTAAGGCCAAGCTTTTCAAACAGGATCACTCCCATCTGTTTCGGAGATTGATATTAAACTCTTCCCCTGCCTGCTGCCAGATCTGCTTCTCCAGTTCTCCAATACGTACACTTAGTTTCTCACCGTAGCTTTTCAGTTCTTCACTCTTCACGCTGATTCCCCATTTTTCCATGGAATCAAGAGTAAAGATCAGCGGAAGCTCAATCTGTGTATATACATTCCACATACCTGTATCACGCAGTGCTTCACACATGGGTTTCCGGCAGGCAAGTGCTGTATAGGCCATGTAGCAGCCCCAGGCTGTAAGTCCCTCTGCACTTTCCTCCCATGCTTTTTCCACTGTTTTCTTTCCAAGAAGTTCCTCTCTTGCAGGCAGGATACGACCACTCAGATATTCCTTTGCCATATCATCATAGGTATAGGAGGATTTCAGCGGGTTCAACAGGTATGCAGCCACGCCTGCATCAAATACAGCCATCGGATCATCAAATTGTATATACTTGAGTAATGCCTTTACATCCAATGCACAGACAGTATGTGTTTTATTATATTTCAGAGTACCGTCTGCATTAACATCAGATATCTCTTTTTCTGAACTTCCCTTTGTATCTTCTGCATTACATTCCATATTATTCTCTGCATTATATTCAGATACCTTACGAAAAAGCTCTTCTAATTTTCCGCAGAGATATCCTTCTGTGATCATCCCCTCCACAGGAATATAATAAATTTCCTCTTCATTCAGCGCAAGTCCTGCACCAAATACCCTGCCATTCTCTGTAACCAGAGAAACACCCGCTGTCTTTCCTGCTTCCGCTTTCGCAAACAGCGCTTCACAGCCTGCCAGGTCTGCACATGTGAAAAACTCCTGTTCCAGCGTATCTTCCTGTACTGCCGCAGAGTCAAAACGGTTAAGCAGATTCTTAAATTCCAGCTGTCTGCAGAGAAGGAAAGCTTCTTTTGTATAAAGATTTCCCAGTTTTGCCTTTTCATACGAAAACTCTATGGGACTGTCCGTACAGATTGTAGCCAGAGCCTTGCTCATCTGCGCCATATCATAATGTTCTCTCATTGATTCCCTGGCTCTGTTTGGCTTCAGCTCTTCCAAATGTTCATGAGCATTCTCAATACTTCCATACTCCACAATAATCTTTGTGGCAGTCTTCTCACCTACTCCCGGGATTCCCGGAATATTGTCAGCACTGTCACCCATCAGAGCCTTTAACTCAATGATCTGAGGAGGTGTAACCTGATATTTCTCGATCACCTGCTGTGCATGATAATCCTCTATGGTGGTCTTGCCCCTTACAGTCTTTGGCAAACGGATCATAACCTTATCTGTCGCAAGCTGAAGCAGATCTCTGTCACCGGAAAGGATTGTCGCATCCATTCCTGCCGCTTCGCTTTTCCTGGCCAGAGTTCCCAGAATATCATCCGCTTCGTAGCCTTCTTTTGTCACAACATTCACACCCATTGCAGTAAGCATTTCTTTAATCAGCGGTACCTGCTCTCTCAGTTCTTCAGGCATGGGTTTACGTGTTCCCTTGTATGCTTCAAACATCTTATGGCGGAAAGTCGGTGCCTTCAGTCAAATGCCACTGTCAGATACTGAGGCTTCTCTTCCTCGATCGTCCGAAGAAGGATATTCAGGAAACCATATACTGCCCCTGTGTGTTTTCCTTCTGAATTTGTAAGATCCGGCAGACCATAAAAAGCTCTGTTCAGAATACTGTGTCCGTCAATCAGTAATATTTTTTCGCTCATAAAATCCTCCAGTGTCTTTATAGAATGTAATTTGTCTCCATCATTACAAAAATCAATATTGCCGCAATCGTAGCGATCAGAAGGCATATACTCACGCCAAACATAAGCCAGCTGACTTTCTTCTTGCGGATATATCTTCTGGATTTCCGGATGTCCTGTTCCAGCAGTTTTTTGAAATCCAGAACCGAATCGCTGCTGTCATCATCAAGCTGATGTGTTACCTCATGGACAATAAAATATGTCTCCAGTTCATCATAACAGGAAGAACAATTCTGTACATGATCAAGAAACTCTTCCAGTTCATTTAACGGAAGATCATGTTTAATATACCTGCTCACCATTCCTTCTGCAGTTTGGCAATCCATCTTCATTCCCTTCTTTCTTCCAAAAAAACATCCAGGATGCTGCGTTCACTATTACGAATTATAACCGAACCGGAGTTAATTGGCAAGAAAAAGCAGCAGAAGCTCAAATCGCCTCTGCTGCTTTCATTGCTGTTCACTCAGTTTTCAGTGATATAGCCAATTTTCCGGATTGCCTGCGACAATGGACTTTTGACTTGTATATCTCGAAAAAATATCACTTCTGCAGATTTACTTTCCCGGAAGATGTATCTGCGTCAGCTTCTGTACTGTTTTCGGATTCTGCATTGTTCTCAGACTTTGTATTACTTTCAGATTCCGCCACTGCAGTGGGAACCTGTACAGGTGCATTCAGGATTTTCATAAATTCCTCACCTGTAATTGTCTCATGTTCATACAGATATTTTGCAAGTTCATGGAGCTTTCCAATATTGTCCTGAAGGATTTTCAGTGCTTTCTGGTGTTCCATCCTGACAAGCTCCACAACCTTCTTATCCAGAAGAGTCTGTGTCTCAAAAGAACAGCTTAAGCTGGAGTCTCCGCCCAGATACTGATTTGTCACATTCTCCATGGCAACCATATCGAAGTCTTCACTCATACCATATCTGGAGATCATTGCTCTTGCAAGCTTAGTCGCCTGTTCGATATCATTGGATGCTCCGGTTGTAATAGAGTGGAAGATCAGTTCCTCAGCGGCACGACCGCCTGTAAAGGTCGCTATCTTATTTGCAAGTTCTTCCTTTGTCATCAGATAATGATCTCCGTCATCCACCTGCATGGTATATCCGAGTGCTCCTGATGTACGCGGAATAATAGTGATCTTGTGGACCGGTGCAGATTCGGTCTGCTTTGCTGCAACCAGCGCATGTCCGATTTCATGATAAGCAACTATCAGTTTTTCTTTATTGGAAAGAACTCTGTTCTTCTTCTGATATCCTGCGATAACTACCTCGATACTCTCCTCAAAATCTGCCTGGGTGGCAAATTTTCTGCCGTCACGTACTGCACGAAGTGCTGCTTCATTGACAATATTTGCAAGTTCTGCACCGGAAGCTCCGGCTGCAGCTTTCGCAATCTCATCAAAACGTACGGAATCTGCAATCTTAATCTTCTTTGCATGGACTTTAAGGATTTCCTCACGTCCTTTTAAATCCGGAAGTTCAACAGGAATACGTCTGTCAAAACGTCCGGGACGAAGAAGTGCGGGATCAAGGGAATCCGGTCTGTTGGTTGCCGCAAGGATCACAACACCTTTGGAGCCGTCAAAACCATCCATCTCTGTAAGCAGCTGGTTCAGAGTCTGCTCGCGCTCATCATTGCCGCCTGTAAATCCGGCACCATCACGTTTCTTGCCAATTGTGTCGATCTCATCGATAAATACAATACATGGAGCTTTCTCATTCGCCTGTTTGAAAAGATCACGCACCTTGGCAGCGCCATACCAACAAACATTTCCACGAATTCAGAACCGGAAATGGAGAAGAACGGAACTTCCGCTTCACCGGCTACCGCTTTTGCAAGAAGTGTTTTACCTGTACCCGGAGGGCCTACAAGAAGGGCTCCTTTCGGCATAGATGCACCGATTTCTCTGTATTTCTGCGGGTTATGAAGATAATCTACGATTTCTGTCAGAAGATCCTTGGCTTCGTCCTCTCCCGCTACATCTGAGAATTTGATTCCCGTAGATGATTTCACATATACTTTCGCATTACTCTTTCCAAATGACATTGCCCCACCGGGACCTCCGCCCATGGAACTCATCATCTTCTTGCTGAGCCACCTTCCAAGAAGGATAAAGATGGCAATCGGCAGTACATATCCTGCGATCAGACTGATCCAGATAGATGTCTGCTGTGGTGCTGCTGCACCGAACTTGACATTTGCATCATGCAAACGGTCTACAAGGTCAGGATCATTCATCTTGACAGTTCTGAAATAACCCTCCTGTCCGTCACTCTCTGCTACATAATAAATATAATCATCCTGAATTTCTACTGTCTTAACGTAATCCTTCTCTACTCCTGTCAGGAAAGTACTGTAATCAGTCGTCTGTACCTTTCGTCCCTCAATTGCAGGAAGTAACAGCACATTCAGAAGAATGATAATAACTGCCGCAATGATATAATATACATAAAGCGGTTTTCTGCCAGGCTTTTTATTATCAAGGTTCATTGGCTTTTCCTCCATTTCGTTTTGTTATGATGTAACATATCACTTATTCATCTCTTTTTCAAGAAAAGCGAGATAAATTTCATAAAGATTTTAGAATTATCTGAACTGGTAAACCTCACATGACTAAAGTCACGTGCTTCCAGACGCTTTAGGCGTCAGACTGAATATCGGCGGATACGCCTGTAACTTAGGTGCGCAGTTATGCGCATTTCCCATACCAGATATGGCTGGTTCCCACATTACAGGTAGTCCGCTGTATATCTGCCTGTATCTATGCTGCTTTTAAGAGTTCCATTTCTGAATGGAGTTTCCTCAGATCTGCATAGACACATGAGGTTCTACGCTTTACAGGAGGGACTTTTGCCTCCAGTAAAGACCTTTCCGTTTGCCGGAAGGAAGGGGTTTTAAAAAGTTCCCTTATAAAATATCTCGCCCCTATATTATAGGATCTGACAG
>ENA-OQAN01000749-OQAN01000749.1-human-gut-metagenome-genome-assembly--contig:-NODE-749-length-16068-cov-1.653221_pt1 | contig 16068 bp, 21 predicted proteins | sample MGYA00242735_ERZ504527 | MGnify/ENA primary metagenome ERZ504527 (study PRJEB26092, sample SAMD00036230) | human gut metagenome | host: Homo sapiens | study: EMG produced TPA metagenomics assembly of... | reverse complement strand
CCTATTGTTTATAACATGAACCGCATAAAGAATTCCACCAGCTTGAGAAAAATAGCTGCTGCACAGACATAGATGAATACTTTGAAGTCACTTGCCACAAAGTAAGTGATGACAGCTGCTAATGCCAGTGCCATGAAAAGTATGTTCAATATATTTCTGATCAGATCGATATTCATACGGTCTTATTTTATTAGTTTCTCTTTCAGTGCAGTGATTACTTCATCCGGATCGGGGACAATACCACCCAGACGTCCGAAGTGTTCTACAGGCACTTTACATTTTACAGCCAGACGGACATCTTCTACCATTTGTCCGGCGTTCAATTCTACAGTGAGGATACCTTTTACCTGTGCGGCGCGTGCTGCAATAGCTTTCGACGGGAACGGCATAGGGTAATAGGACGGAGCAAACCAACTTTGATGCCTTCTTCCCGAGCCATTTCCATTGCCTTTTGGGCAATGCGGGCGCAAGAGCCGAAAGCTACGATCAAATATTCTGAATCTTCGCAGTGAAGTTCTTCGAAGCGTACTTCATTCTCTTCTATTTCTGCATATTTTTTCTGAAGATGAATATTGCGCTTTTCCATTTCGGCGGGATCGAGTTCTAATGAGGTAATGATGTTGGGGGTACGGTGGTGGGTTCTGCCGGTAGTGGCCCACGGACAACGGGCAATGACTTCTTCATCTGTCAGGCGTGTGCGCTGTTCGGGTAATACTATCTTTTCCATCATCTGCCCGATAACGCCATCTGCCAGAATAATGGCGGGATTGCGGTATTTGAAAGTCCAAATCAAAAGCTATACCTACGAAATCTGCCATTTCCTGTACTGATGCAGGTGCCAGGGCTATGAGACGATAGTCTCCGTGACCGCCACCTTTCACTGTTTGGAAATAGTCGGCCTGACTAGGTTGGATGGTTCCTAATCCGGGACCTCCGCGCATGACATTGACAATCAGGCAGGGGAGTTCGGCACCGGCAATGTACGAGATGCCTTCCTGCTTTAAACTAACGCCGGGACTGGAGGATGAGGTCATTACCATTTTACCGCTTGCTGCACCGCCATATACCATGTTGATTGCTGCGACTTCACTTCTGCCTGTAACACCACCATACCGGTAGTTTCCCAAGGTTTCTCTTCGGCCAGCGTTTCCAATATTTCCGATTGGGGAGTGATGGGATAGCCAAAGTAACCGTCTACTCCGATACGGATGGCGGCGTGGGCTATGGCTTCATTTCCCTTCATTAAAACGACTTCTTCTGCCATATTTGTTACATTTATTGTTGTTTTACTTTATACACAGTAATGCATCCGTCCGGACAGACTGTGGCACATGATGCGCAACCATTGCAGGTATCCTCTAATACCTGGTGGGCGAATGTGTATCCTTTTTTATTCACTTGTTTGGCATTGAGCGCGATTACATGTAGCGGACATGCCACTACACATAGATTGCAACCTTTGCAACGCTCTGTGTCTACTACAATAGCACCTTTAATCTTTGCCATGGGTTAGTTATTATTGATTATACATGTCTTTGTTATAGAAATTCAGAATATTCATAATCATGTCACGGGCGGAAACGGCGGGACTTTCCGGATTACGCTCGATGCTTCCAAATAATTGTTCAAAGCTTGTTGCCAGTTTCCCATTTTGCGGTAGGCGTTACCCAGTAAGTAATAGGGTTCATCGTTGACGTGCGCATCGTTTCGGATGAAATTAGTTAGCGCATGAATAGCTCTCTCCGTATCACCCTGTTCGATAAGTGTCTTTATGTCCTGTAATTCTTCCGTCATAAGGCATGATTGTCTCATTGTTGTTTACAAAGATACTCTTTATTTGTTATGAAAGGGAAGATTGGAGCAGAAAAAACGACTTCTTGCTAAAAACATTTAAAAAAAGGAGAGAAAGATAGGGAAAAAATGGAAGAATGATTTCTTCTAATGGTTTGATTATTATAGAAATTGGTTTCAAGTGAAACGGTTGATAGAGGAACGGTGTTATTTATTCTTAAAGGGGGGATATGTTTGAATTGTATTTGTCATGATATTTTTGGGGGGAAGTATATGGTAAATCGTTTGTATGTTTTTAGGGGGAGTTGTCAGGTTATCTCCCCCCTAAATATTTTATGTATTATCGTATAGAATTAACTGTCACGGCATAAATATATAGAAGAAAAGATTATTTTATTACTTCACCTACATACATATTATATGCCTTCTGGCCGTTGTTACTGGGGTTCATTTTTTTTGCTTCCTCACCGGTAACTGTCTGTTTCATCAGTTTCTTACAGTTTACTATCAACCACGGCTCACTACTACCTTGCTTGTAGAACGAAATTTTATAATTGTCGCTTTGATCCATTAGCATATTGCCCATTGATTTGGATTGGTCAATTATGCAGAATGCTACTTCTTTGCCGAATAACTGACCGAAACCTCCCCAACATTCTTTACCAATTTCGAATTGTTCATCGTTTCCGGCAGTAATTGTCATACGTGAAGATGCCTTGATTTGGTCATCTATGCTTTGTTCTTTGCTAGGAGTTACATTATTGGCTACTTTTATTTCGGTATTACCCTCAGAACCACCGATGATAGCCGGTTGGGCAGGGGGAGTTACCGGAGTGGCGGTAATGATTGTGGTTGTATTTGATATCGGAGTGGCTGTTACACCCGAAGTAGGAGCAACTGCAATTTGTGAGTTGTTCAAGACTTTGTTGCCCAATGTATCTTGGATGGATTTGAACAGTGTGTCTTTCAAGTCAATTGTTTCTCTTCTGAATTTGCCGCAGATGGGAGCCAGTTTGGTTTTCGATTTGTTTAAAGCCATATCGTCTACAATCCATTCCTCTGCGCTGTATTTTTCTCCTCCGTCACGAGCTTCATCATACCAATAGCGGATACGGGTCATTTCGATATCACATTTTCCGTTTCCGCAGGTGATAAACATCTGATAATAAATTCTGGTTCTGTCCAATGACAATGCAGAGGATGAGAATACCAGATATTCTTCGCCACCTGCTGCAATGGTTCCTTCATCTTCATTGGTGTAAAGAACACGTGCATTGAACTTGCCTTCGGGCTTGAAACGTTCTGTAGCCCATTTCAGCATTGTCTCATATAGCTGGTCTTTCGTTAAAGACGGTGCCTGTATTTCTGTTTTGAAAGAAACTTTACCGTCATCCAAAGTTATTGCTCCCGCCAGATATTTGGGATCTGTCTGTGCCATAGCGATGAATGGCAGGCATAAGAGCATTAAAAAAAGAATTTTCTTCATAGTAATATATCTTATTTTATATTTTAATCTAAGCAAAGATAGGAATAAAAAAAAAGAGAAGCTATAAAGCCTCTCTTTTTTTACTTTTATTATTATTGCGTGAATTTTACTTTACAGGTATCTTTTCAATGCGTTTTTGGTGACGTCCGCCTTCAAAGCCGCTGTTAAAGAATTCATCTAATATTTTTTCAGCCATTTCATGGTCTATGAATCGTCCTGGCATTACCAGAACATTGGCATCATTGTGTTGACGTGACAAATGGGCTATCTCGGGAATCCAGCATAGTGCCGCACGGATACCCTGATGTTTGTTCAATGTCATGCTGATCCCTTCACCGCTTCCGCAAATAGCTACTCCAGGTCCGCATTCTCCGGCTTCTATAGCCAGTGCAAGCGGATGGGCGTAATCTGCATAGTCACAGCTTTCTGTACTGTATGTACCGAAATCTTTGCATGGATAACCTTTTTCAGTCAACCATGTTTTACAAACTCTTTCAGTTCAAATCCTGCATGATCGGATGCCAGTCCTACTTTTTTCATGCCAGCATTTCTTTTACTTGGTTATACACGTTCTGTGCGGTAAAGCCCAGCTTTTCATCCAATACTTTGTAAGGAGCGGAGAATCCGAATGATTCCAGACCGAATACTTTACCGTTGGCACCTACCAAACCTTCAAGGTTTACAGGAAGACCGGCAGTCAGACCGAATACTTTAGCCTCTGTGGGAATGACACTGTTTTGGTATTCCTTGCTTTGGCTGCGGAACAATCCCTCAGAAGGAGCGGATACGATACGTATTTTTATGCCATCCTTGCGGAGAAGTTCTGCACCTGCTTCCAAAGTGGAAACTTCGGAACCTGAAGCGACTAGGATATATCCGGATTTTCGTCGGAACCTGCAACAATATAAGCGCCTTTTGCAGCCTGTGAGTAGTCGTTTCCTGCAGGCAGATTCGCGATATTCTGGCGGGAGAAGATTAGTGCGGTGGGGGTGCTGGTATTTTCCATGGCCAATTTCCACGCTACAGTGGTCTCTTCCGCATCTGCCGGACGGAGTACCAACATAGAATTGTGCCCTTTGTGGTTTTTCAGTTTTTCCATCAGGCGGATTTGTGCTTCTTGTTCTACCGGTTCGTGAGTAGGACCGTCTTCACCTACACGGAATGCGTCGTGTGTCCAGATGAACTTGACGGGAAGTTCCATCAAGGCAGCCATACGTACGGCGGGTTTCATATAGTCTGAGAATACGAAGAAAGTAGCACATGCAGCAATCACGCCTCCGTGAAGTGCCATACCTAGCAGCAGCAAGCCATGGTTAATTCGGAAACACCTGCTTGCAGAAACGCGCCGGTGAAGTCATCTTTAGTGAATGCATGTGTTTTCTTCAAGAAACCGTCGGTCTTGTCTGAGTTTGACAGGTCGGCCGAAGAAACAATCATGTTTTCTACTTCTGTAGCTAGTACACCGAGAACTTTGGCAGAAGCACTGCGTGTAGCATCTCCGGCTTTTTGTTCAATAGCATTCCAATTTACTTTCGGAGCTTTGCCTGAGAACCACAGTTCCAATTTAGCTGCCAGTTCGGGATTAGCTTTAGTCCATTCAGCTTTAGCTGCATATTTTTCTGCAACAATTTTTTTTCAGTTCTTCTGCACGTTTGGCATACAACTCTTTTACTTCAGGGAAGATTTGGAAAGGATTGGTTGGATCGCCACCTAAGTTTTTGATTGTATTGATGTAAGCATCACCTCCCAAAGGGGCACCGTGGGTGGCACAGTTACGTTCATAACTGGAATCATCCGCTTTGCGTGCACCTTTACCCATAATGGTCTTACCGATAATTAATGTGGGCTGACCGGTTACGGCTTTCGCTTCTGTCAGAGCTGTGCGGATTGCATCGGGATCATTACCATTGATAATAATTACTTTCCAGTGCCATGCTTCGTATTTCTTGGCAACATCTTCGCTGGTAACAGCATCGGTAGCGGTAGACAGCTGGATGTCGTTTGAATCATAAAACATGATCAGATTGTCCAGTCCCAAATGACCTGCCAAACGTCCTGCACCCTGAGAAATTTCTTCTTGAATGCCACCATCGGATATATAGGCATAGATAGTCTGGTCCATGACATTACCCAGACGGGCTTTCAGAAATTTGGCAGCGATAGCAGCACCTACTGCAAAAGTGTGTCCTTGTCCTAACGGACCGGAAGTATTTTCAATACCGCGCATGATGTCCACTTCAGGGTGTCCCGGAGTCGGACTTCCCCATTGACGGAACTGTGCCAGTTCTTCCATGGTGAACTTGCCGGTCAGTGCCAAAGTGGAATATAACATCGGTGACATGTGGCCTGGATCAAGGAAGAAACGGTCACGTCCTTCCCAACGCGGATTTTCAGGATCGTAAACTAAAAACTCAGAGAAAAGTACATTCACAAAATCAGCGCCACCCATAGCTCCACCCGGATGTCCTGAATTAGCTTTCTCTACCATCGAAGCAGCCAGAATACGGATGTTGTCCGCTGCACGGTTCATAAGTTTCTTTTCGTTCATATTAAAATAATATTATAATTTGAATGCTATTAGTGAGTCGTTTATCCTTGCTATTTTATTTAATATCTGCAAAGATAACTCTTTATGTGTAAACCACAACATGTAAAGAGGCTCTTTTTTAAACCTGTTTGACTCACTTCTTAAATTGGGTCGCTGCTTCTTCAACAGGCAGTCCTGCCTTATAGTTTTCGATATATGTGTTGAATCCGGCTACATCTTCGGCTGTTGCGATGTTTCAATACCGGCATCACCGGTGAATACTTTGTCTTCCAGAAAATCTGCCAGGGATTGTTTCTTTTCATTGTTGACAAGGTAAGAACCTAGCAGGGCGATTCCCCATGCGCCACCTTCACCGGCAGTTTCCATTACGGAAATAGGGGAGTTTATAGCTGCTGCAAGTATTCTCTGGCCTACACCTTTCGTCTTGAATAATCCGCCGTGTCCTGTGATTCTGTCTACTTTGATTTTCTCTTCATTGAAAGAATGTCATTACCTATCTTAAGAACTCCGACTGAAGCGTATAAATGGGTACGCATGAAGTTGGCGAGGCTGAATTTGTCATTTGCAGAACGTACAAACAATGGCCTTCCGTCGGCAAGTCCTGTCACGGGTTCACCTGAAATATAATTATATGAAATAAGACCACCGCAATCTGCATCACCTGCGAGCGCATGATTGTAAAGTTTTCCATATAATTCATTCATATCTACAGGTATACCCAGCAGTTCTTGGTATTCCTTAAACAGATTGATCCAGGCATTGAGGTCGGAGGTGCAGTTGTTGCAATGTACCATAGCTACAAGGCTTCCGTCGGGAGTGGTGACCATGTCAATCATTTCGTATGGCTTGGACAACTCTTTTCCAACACAATCATGGAAAATGAGGAAGTGCCTGCTGATACATTCCCGGTACGTTGCTTGACAGCGTTGGTTGCTACCATGCCAGTTCCGGCATCTCCTTCCGGAGGACAGACAGGTATACCTGCTTTTAAATGGCCCGACACGTCCAGCCTCTTGGCACCTTCTGGTGTAAGGAACCCTGCATTCTCGCCGGCGGGTAAGACTTTGGGCAGGATATCTGTCAGTTTCCAGGGGTATCCTTTAGGAGCTACCAACTTGTCGAACTTGGCTATCATTCCGGCAGAATAATTCTTGGTAGCCGGGTCTATGGGAAGCATTCCTGATGCATCACCTATGCCCAGAACTTTTTGACCTGTAATTTGCCAATGAATGAAACCTGCAAGGGTGGTCAGATAGTCAATGTCACTTACGTGCTCTTCATTGTCTAAAATAGCTTGGTATAAATGAGAAATGCTCCATCTCAGAGGAATATTATATACGAATAATTCAGATTAAAGCGGCTGCTGCCGGACCGGTATTGGTGTTTCTCCATGTACGGAAAGGTACAAGGATTTCTTCTTCTTTATTGAATGCCATATAACCATGCATCATGGCACTGACACCGATTGCTGCCAAGGTTTCTATTTCTGTGTCATATAGCTTTTTTACGTTGGAACGGAGATCTGCATAGCAGTCTTGCAGGCCATGCCAGATAGCTTCCACACTGTAAGTCCACAGTCCGTCTACCAATTGATTTTCCCAGCTATGGCTTCCTTGGGCAATGGGCTTGTTTTCCTGGTCAATCAAAACAGCTTTGATTCGCGTTGATCCGAATTCTATGCCTAGAATAGCTTTCCTGCTTCGATGGTTGATTTTGCATCTGATTTCATATTAAAACCTATAATTTAAGGTACAACAATAATGATGATAAAATAAGGTGGGATGTGCCAAGAATCTTATTAGCCTTGACACATCCCCTCTTCATGGATGAATTAGCAAAGTGCTTTGTTCAGCATATAGTAGACTTCGTTCATGCGAAGCTCTTTCTTGAAGTTGCTGATGGTAGTATCTTTGTCAATACGGATCATTTCGATACCTGCAATTTCAGCATAGTCTTCCCAATATTCTGCTGTCAGATCATAAGAGAAGCAAGAATGATGTGTTCCACCTGCCAGGATCCATGCGCCTGCACCTACTTCGAAGTTAGGCATCGGAATCCACAGGGCGGAAGCAACCGGTAATTTGGGCAACGGTTTCGGTTCGATGCATTCTACGTCGTTCACGATCAGACGGAAACGGTTACCCAAGTCTACTACAGTGGCGGTACAACCTGAACCTACTTTTGAAGTGAATACAAGACGGGCTGTCTGGCTCTTGCGAATACCTATACCTAGGAAGTGTACTTCCAGACGTGGTTTGGAAGCGGCGATAAGAGGACAAACTTCCAGCATATGTGATTGCAGGATAGCACTGTTTGCACCATCGAAGTTCAATGTGTAATCTTCCAAGAAAGAACAACCTTGGGAAAGTCCTTGGTTCATCACCCATACAGTGCGGTAGAGAGCTGCTGATTTCCAGTCACCTTCCGCACCGAATCCGTAGCCTTCAGCCATCAGACGCTGGGAAGCCAGTCCCGGAATCTGATCGAAGTAGCTGCCGTCTGTTTGGCCCAAATCATCAAAATTAGTAGTGAATCCTTTAGCGCCTTTGGCTTTGAGGATGGCACGAAGAGCTAATTCGGCTTTTGCAGCATTCCATACTTTCTGATAAGCTTCGGTTGATTTATCTTCTAATGAAGCATCGTGGTCGTATTCGTTAAAGTAAGTTGCTACAAGTGCTTCTACATCTGTATCCTTGATATTTTTATGGTATTCCATCAGTTCGCTTGCCGGACAGTAATCTACGTGGTACCCCATACGTTGTTCTGCTTCCACTTTATCACCGTCAGTTACAGCTACATTATTCATCTGATCGCCGAAACGGATGATCAGCATATCCTGAGAGTCTGCCCAACCTGCACAAACGCGCATCCAAACGGCAATCTTGTGCTGGGTGTCTTCGTCTTTCCAGTAACCTACCACTACTTTGCGGCGGATGCGCATACGGGTACAGATATGTCCGAATTCGCGGTCACCATGGGCGGATTGATTCAGATTCATGAAGTCCATATCCATGGTATCCCAAGGAATTTCCTTATTGAATTGAGTGTGTAGATGTAACAGTGGTTTCTTTAACTGCTGCAGACCGTGAATCCACATTTTAGCAGGGGAGAAAGTGTGCATCCAAGTGATGACACCGATACATTTTTCATCGTTGTTGGCTGCTTTGAACACTGCTTCCACTTCTTTAGAAGAATTGGCTGTTCCTTTATATACTACTTTTACAGGAAGTTTCCCTGATTCGTTCAATCCGTTTACCATTTCATTGGAGTGAGCGTCTACTGCTACAACTGCGTCACCTCCGTACAGAAGCTGTGCTCCTGTTACAAACCATACTTCATACTGATCAAATGCTTTTTCCATAATGTTATATTTTAAAAGGGTTATTAATTTCTTTGTTTCTTATTTCTGTCCATAATAGGCATTGGGACCGTGTTTGCGGCTGAAATGCTTTTCTATTAATAAAGAATTCATCGTTAAATGAGGGTTGGCGGCAAAAGCGATACTTGCCATTTTGGCTACCTGTTCCATGACTACTGCATTATGCACAGCATCATTGGCATCTTTTCCCCATGCAAAAGGACCATGATTTTTTACTAGTACTCCCGGAGTATGTACAGGGTTCAGTTTCTTGAAACGTTTCACAATCACATTGCCTGTTTCCTGTTCATAGGCACCTTTTACTTCCTCTTCTGTCATATCTGCGGTACAAGGAATGGCGTCATGGAAATAATCGGCATGAGTCGTTCCGATATTGGGAATATCCATTCCGGCTTGTGCCCAGGCGGTGGCATAGGTGGAGTGGGTATGTACACTCCACCTATTTCGGGGAATGGCTTTATATAGAACTACATGGGTGGGAGTATCTGAAGACGGACGAAGAGAACCTTCTACCACGTTGCCGTCCAGATTTACTACAACCATGTCTTCAGCTTTCATATCATCGTATGATACACCACTGGGTTTGATTACTACCAAGCCTGTTTCACGATCAATGGCAGAAACATTTCCCCATGTAAAAATAACTAGTCCGTGTTTCACCAAATCCAGATTGGCACGGAATACTTTTTCTTTTAATTTTTCTAACATAATGAATAATTGGGTAATGTGGCAATATGCTAATTTGTCAATTGGCAAATTATTGCATCGGCACATTATTTTAAAGTTTAAATTTCGGATCCTTTCTGTAGGCCTTATCATTAAATTTATAAAGATAAGCACCTCGTCGGGAACCTGATTTGTCTATCAATCTGTTTTTTCAATGAAATCCATTTCGCTACCCGCTTGCGGAAATTCCGCTTGTCCATCGGTTCGCCATAGATTGCTTCATATAGATTTTGCAACTGTGTCAGGGTAAACAATTCGGGCAGCAGGTTAAAACCAATTGGATTGTATGATGCTTTGTGCTTCATTAGTTCACGTGCTTTGGAAATCATGATCGGATGATCGAAAATGAGCTGTGGCAGTTCGTCTATTTTTGTCCAATGGGCATTGTGCTGCTGCACTAGTTCCCTGTCATATTCATTTACATTGACTAAAGCATAATAGGCTACTGATATAACTCGTTCTCCTGGATCGCGCTCTAAGTCGCCAAATGTGCCTACTTGTTCCATATATACATTTTCCAATCCGGTCAGTTCTGCCAATACCCGTTTGGCGGCAGCGTCTACACTTTCGTCTTCTTGTACGAATCCTCCCATCAAAGACCATTTTCCCATAGCTGGTTCAAAATTTCGTTTTAGTAGAAGCAGTTTTAATTCTCCTTCGTCAAAACCGAAAATGATACAGTCTACAGATACATAGAATTTAGGATTTATGTTATAATAGGTGGTCATGGTTTAGTGTCGGTTTAAAATTAACAGGCTGTATTCTTCAAGATAATTCAAAGCATACAGCCTTTAATTTATGGTTTACCAGAAATAAGCATAGAATAGTGCGCAAAGCAGAACTACACCTAAAGAGGTTATAACATCCCATTTGTTCCAGCTCTTTCTGATAAGTTCCTTGTAACTGCCGGTAAAGGTGATGGCTTCCACTTGTTTGGCGGTTGGAGCCGGAGTGAAGCATGATACAACAACCATTAACAACAAAAGGAATACAAGTAACCATATTTCAAAAATAAGCCAGTTTGTCTGCCAAAACCAAGTTGTATTTTCCCAAAACCAGCCAGTCATCACATCTTTTCCGGTGTTGGTGAGGATATTAGTCAGCAAACGGATCATACCAATTAGGAAACCGACAATCATGGCAGTTTCACCGGCTTTCGGAGTGATTTTCTTGGAGAATATACCAAGTGCAAATACGGCTACCATTGCAGGTGCAAGGAGAGACTGTATACCTTGCAGATAGTCGTAAAGGCTGCCGAGACTCATCATTACAGGAATCCATGCCATGCCGAGGATAACTACAACTACGGTAGCGATACGTCCTACCATAACATAAGTAGCTTCACTTTTGTTCTTAAACATGGGTTTGTAAAAGTCTTCTGTAAAAAGTGTGGCACATGAATTAAAGAAAGCAGCCAGTGAAGCAACCAATGCACAGATGAATCCAATAGTTACAATACCTTTTACACCGGCAGGCAGAACATCCTTTACCATTACAGCAAAAGCTGCATCTGTATTTGACATATCAAATTCACCTTTTGCAGCCAAGGCGGCAGCTACCATCCCCGGAATAAGAAACATGAAGACAGGCAGGATTTTAAAATAACCGGCTGCAATAGTACCTCTACGGGCACGCTTCATTACTACATCATTATCTTCGCCTTTACGTTGTCCAAGTACACGCTGTACGATATGCTGGTCGGTACACCAATACCAGAAACCGATGATAGAAGCTCCGATAAATACCCAGAATCCAGGATAATCTTGATACATCGGGTCTGCTTCAGTCCAGTGAAACATATGGTTGGCACCATAAGCGTGTCCGTCTGCTCCTATATTCATGGCGCTACGCGCATGATCCATCATTTCTGTCCATCCTGTAGCAATATTACCGTCTCCCAAGGCTGACAGTCCAGGAAAGAACCAAGAAAGAACCAATGATTAAAATAGGGGTTTGAATAGCTGAGAGGGTCATTACTCCTTTCATTCCACTCAGTACGGTGAAGATGCCGGTCAAGACAATAAGTCCGATTGCCCCATACCAAAAAGGAAGTCCAAGTAAAAATTCCAAAAAGATACCTCCGGTATAGGCGGTTACACTAACTTTAGTAAGAATGTAGGCTATCAATGTGATGATAGAAAGCATGAACCGGTACGTGGGGTATAACGGTATTTAAGGAAATCGGGCATGGTAATGATTTTGCCCATTTTATTGTTTAATAGTTGGTAGAATGGAACAAAAAGCCATCCTAGAAGAAGAATCATCCAACCTTGCATTTCCCAGTGTGCCATACCTACTCCGGATTTGGCACCGGTTCCTGCCAAACCTACCAGATGTTCCGAACCGATATTGGCTGCAAAGATAGCAGCACCAATGATGTACCATGGCTCACCTTTACCAAATAGATAATCTTCACTGCTTGCTCCTTGTTGCGAGCGTTTGTCTTTTTGTACAGAGCGCCATACCGCCCATATCACAGCTACAATGCCGACTGCCAGTATTGTCCAGTCCAGCCAGATGAATTCATGTGAATTCCAATTCATGATATTAAATATTTAAAGTTTAACAATTATTTTTCAACACCGAATTTAAAGATACATTGGCTGTGATAGGTCTGTCCCGGTTCCAGGATTACAGAAGGCCATTGTGATTTGTTGGGGCTGTCGGGATAGTGCTGTGTTTCCAGACAAACAGACGCGCGTTGCGGATAAGTAATTCCCTTTTTCCCTTTTACAGTTCCATCCAAAAAGTTGCCTGTATAGACTTGTATTCCCGGTTCATTAGTATATATTTCCAAAGTGATACACTAGTGGGGCTGGTCAGTTTGGCAGCCAGTTGGTTGATATCACCTTTCGTGTTAAGTACCAATTGTGGTCGAACCCGTTGCCGAATTTTATTTGTTCGTTTTCAAAATTAGTCACATCGGGGGCAATAGTTTTAGGAGTATTGAAATCAAATGGAGTTTCTGTTACTGCTATCATTTCTCCAGTGGTCATGAATGTGCTGTCAACGGGAGTGATGCTGTCTGCATTTACATAAAGAATATGGTCGGTGGCTGGATTGGCAGGGTTTCCACTCAAGTTGAAATAAGAGTGGTTAGTCATATTGATAACAGTCTTTTTGTCAGTTGTCGCTTTGTAGTTTATGTCGATGGCATTGTCTCTTGTCAGTGCATAAGTAACAGTAGCGGTTACATTTCCCGGAAAATTGGCATCTCCATCTGGTGATTCATAGTTAGTGTCATAGTACTGTCGTTTAATTGGTTTGCTTCATAAACTTGGTATTGCCATCCTTTAGGACCTCCATGCAGGCAGTGGCCAAAATTATTTTGGGGCAGTTGAATGGTTTCTCCATCTATTACGATGACTCCTTTATTAATACGGTTGGCATAGCGTCCGATAGAAGCACCGAAGTCGCTGGGAATATTTTGGTAGTCAGCAATGCTGTCAAAACCCAGCACTACGTCTTTTAGATTTCCGTTTTTGTCAGGGACCATGATAGATACAATACGTCCGCCAAAATTGGTTACGCATACTTCCATTCCGGCTGCATTTTTTAGCGTATACAGTTTAACAGGTTTTACGCCATCCACTATTGTTTCATAATTAGTGGGGGCTAATCCGGACTTTGTAAGTGCTTCTTGAGATTGTTTGGGAGCGCAAGCACTTAACAATGTCAGTGCGATACCGGTTCCCAGAAAGGTTTTTTTCATGCTTTTCATGATATAAAAGTACTAATTAGTAATAGAGTATATGATTTTGGGTGTAAAAGTAACACTATTACTAATACATTGGATATGAAAAGAGTATGTTGTGCAACATAAAAGTGTATTTCCTACACTTTTATAGCATAAAGAAGAAAAAAACCGCTTTGGATTCAAAGCGGTTTTTTCATATGTTAGCGAATTTGAGATATTTTTTATACCAGCTTGCGAGAACCGTCACTGATGACTACATCGTAAACTTTTGGACTTCTTCCGAATTTTTCTTTGAATCTTTCTTTGGCAGTGGTGATGAATGTTTCGTATAGTTCATTTTTAACTAGGTTGATTGTACATCCACCGAAACCTCCACCCATTACACGTGAACCGGTAACACCGCAGTCGAAAGCAACATCATTCAAGAAATCAAGTTCCTCACAGCTTACTTCATACAATTTACTCATGCCATAGTGAGTTTCATACATCTTCTGCCTACGGTTTCGTAATCACCTCTTTCCAAAGCGTCGCAAACATCGAGTACACGTTGGATTTCTTCAATGACGTATTCTGCACGCATATAGTCTTCTTCACTGATCTCGCTTTTGCTTCCTGCAACATTTCCATTGTACAATCACGTAAAAATTCTACATGAGGATGTTTTTTCTGAATGGCAGATACGGCAGCTTCACAACTTTGACGACGCTTATTGTATGCAGAAGAAGCCAATTCGTGTTTGACTACTGAGTCAACTAATACTAAACGGTAACCTTCCGGTTTGAAAGGGAAATATTGATATTCTAATGAACGACAATCCAAACGGATCAAACTACCTTCTTTTCCAAATACAGATGCAAATTGATCCATAATACCGCAATTTACACCACAATAATTATGTTCTGTTGCCTGACCTACCTTGGCTAATTCAAATTTATCTATTTTGTTGTCGCCGAAAAGTTCGTTGATAGCGAAAGCGTATGTACTTTCCAATGCAGCAGATGAAGACATACCTGCACCCAAAGGTACGTCACCCGCAAAAGCAGTGTCAAAACCTTTCACATCTACACCACGTTTGATCATTTCACGCAAACGCCGAAAATATATCTTGCCCAACTGGCTTTAGGAGCATCTTCTTCGTTCAAACCGAACTCTACATAGTCTTTTAAATCAATAGAATAAGCACGTACCTTATTGGTACCATTAGGTTTGATTTCAGCAATCATACCTTTATCTACTGCTCCGGGAAATACAAAACCACCGTTATAGTCGGTATGTTCTCCAATAAGGTTAATACGTCCGGGTGATGCATATACTGAACCTGTTGTACCATCAAAATGTTTGATGAAGCGACTTCTTACGTATTCTATATCCATGATATTAATAGTTTAAAGTTAATACTATATGTTTTTATAATTATTCTACAGGAATGTCTTTGTTTACGTTCTTGCATCCTATCAAACCATAGAACAACAGATAAGCAAGCAAAGCGATAATTAACCAATAGCTGGCCATATATCCCACAGCGTCAGAAATGAATTGCTGCAATAATGGGAAGATACCGCCACCGACAACATCATCATAAAAATACCTGAAGCTTGTGCGGTATATTTGCCTAAACCCTCTACAGCGAGGTTGAAGATACCTCCCCACATAATGGACGTACATAAACCACAAAGTACCAAAAATAGGCACTGACAGGTACAGAGGCCATTTCGAATCCATTTTCTACACTATATCCCGGCATAGAGACAGTGATTTCTTTTGGAGTGAAGATTGCGATTAATATAAAACAGATAGCTGTTGCGGAAACAACAATCAATTGTGTGCGTGTAGCTACTTTACCGCTGATGACACTACTTGCAGAACGTCCCACTAACATGAGCAACCAATAGATGGCAGCAATAGCACCACCGATAGCGGCACCGTTGGCAAGCAGGCCCGCACCTTTTTCCGTTGGGTCGGCAAGGTAGAAATTTAATGTGCCTGGAATACCGATTTCAATGCCTACATATACAAAGATACCGATTACACCTAATACAGTATGGCGAAAATTCCAAGGACTATGAGAGAATTTCTCTTTTTCATGACCTGCTTTTCTTAGATGGGGCTCTGGAATAGCGATGAATGAAAGAGCGATAAACGCTGATACGAATACACCCATTGCGATGAAAAGCAGAGGAGCTACATCTGACATAGCTGTTTGAGGGGTGACAGAACCAATCAAGGCACCTACGAAAAGCGGAGTCAAAGTACCCGACAATGAGTTTAGAGCACCACCGGCTTGGATTAATTGGTTACCTTTGTTACCACCACCACCTAAAAGATTTAGCATCGGGTTAACTACTGTGTTCAGCATACATACACAAAAACCACAGACGAAGGCACCAAGCAGGTAGATAATAAAATTCATTTTAATGGCATATTCTCCTAAATTGAATACG